>Ga0172379_10004950_pt1 | contig 19084 bp, 15 predicted proteins | sample GrowelOW334metaG_FD_119756 | JGI IMG/M metagenome (GOLD analysis project Ga0172379, IMG submission 119756) | Groundwater microbial communities from an aquifer near a municipal landfill in Southern Ontario, Canada - Groundwater well OW334 metaG | ecosystem: Environmental > Aquatic > Deep...
CAAAACTCAAATTTAAAGGAGCGCGGGTTTTCTTACCCGCGGAAATCTAACTCAAATGGCGGACTGGAAAGTCCGCCCTCCGTTAGTTTTGAATCGGCTCAAGGTAATTTTGAAATCACCTCATGGGATTTGATTCCCAAACGGGGGCATTTACAGAAGCAATACCGGGATTCCCCCCTGTCATCAAAAGCTGCATTGAAGAAAATATCGAGGTTTAACCGCCCCCTCACTCCTTGCCGGAAAGGGAACCGCTGCCGCCGCCAATCATTCCGCCGCCATCCACAAGCCCTTTTTTCATCATGTATTTCAATAACTTTCCCGGACTGTAGACAACTGTCATTTTCCCCTTTTCGACCTTGAGCTCGGAAACAATGTCAAGAACAGCCTGCCCGTCCGGAGACTTTTCAATATTGTAAAGCTCTCCGTCAATCTTGTTTTTAAGGGAGGAAACCGGAAAGTCCAGGGAGCCCACTTTTATTCCTCTTGCCTCCGCGATGAAATGACTGTTCCGAATTCCCGGCACAAATGTTATCTTCAGATTGAGATAGGTACCGAAAGGCGTTTTGAACTTTATCTTTTTGGACAGCAGAACCGTAAAGGCCCCTTCGGAGAAATAAGCGTCCCGGAGTTCCTTTTCACCACCCTTTTCAGGCATTGCCTGTTCCGCGAAAACAAGGGCGGAGACTATCATCGCATTGACTTCCCTCTCGTTTAATTCCACCGTTTTGGCCTTGTCGGCGCCCTCGCCTTTTTTACGCCCCTTGAAAGCGGACATTAAAGTGCCGGCGACATCCAGTTTCCTATACACGCCAGCAGAGGCATTCATATCCGGTATTCTTACGGCAACATCAAAGGGCCTTTCATCTATCGCACTGTATGCCAGACAGCAAAGTATTCCGACCGCCAGAATTAAAAGCATGGCAAATATTCCGGCCAGCCATAACATGATTTTAAACAATCTCACCATGATCTTCACCCCGTATTTTCATTTTCCCGGTAAGATAGCACATAACGCGATAAATTTCCTTGGATATAAGGATGTCACAGGGGATGCTGATTGGATATTTACGACTCTACCGTGGAAGGGAGGGCGATTACCGAGGAGGGGGGTTTCTTAGTGTCATCGTCAGGAGAGAAATCTTTTCCGAAAACCGCAATCAGGTCGTCCTTGCAGCCCTCGAATCCCGGAACATTTTCAAAATCCCTGTATAGCGTCTGTGCTTTGAGAAGGGCTTTCTTCCTATCGCCGGGAGCAAGGTATCTTATACTGTCCAGGGCATTTTTATAAACTGCGATGCACAGCAGATTGACTTCCGGATCGTTCATCAGAAACTTTTTCGCCTCTCCGGGCCGGCCGATCATTATGGAGATATCCGTTTTAATGATGTTTTCATTCACATCCTTGAATTCGTTTTTGGCGACCGAGTACAGGCTATTGACGCTCAAGGTGTTCCATTTCCTGACCGAAATCATCCCGCTGACATCCTGTATGTCGAGTTCGCCGTTGGCGGCTTTTACCAGCCTTCCCTCTTCAAGCTGAACACCCGAATGTTTTGTACCGCTGTTGGCGAGCAGCTGATGAATCCTGTCCATTCTTTCAACCTGGGCAGTCTTTACCGCAAACCAAGGCCTGTCTTTTTCAGGACTGGACAATGACAAGCTTTTGAGCATTTCAGCAGCCTCTGAAAACCTTGACTGCGAGACCATGGCATAGAACTTAAGACGTACGGCCTCTTTAATGGAACTTTCAAATTCTTTTATGACCTTGTCTGTGTATTCCTTCAAGTCGTCGTAATCTTTTTTAATCTTGTTTTTCTCCCTCAGAGCCGAACTGGGGCCGAATTTGCTGATATAGTCATCCTTGCTTTTCAATTCCTCCCTCTTCTTTGCAAGCGACTCCCTGAAATTGTCCCTGTCCTGAGTGATTTCCTCAAGCCTTTCCTGAATCCTCTTATTTTCCTTCTGAAGCTGCTGCGCCACGAGAACATAGTGTTTGTTATCCTTCTCAAGCTTCATATTGCTAATGCCGATCTTGCAGACCTGCATTCTGAGAATCAGTGTCTTCTCCGCTTCATTCCGGGTGTTTCCGAAGTAGGCGATTATCTCCTCGCATTTCTTATCAAGGTCTTCCAGGGAATAAGTCCCGGGCTCCTTGATAATGGCGGCAAAATCATCAACAAGCCTGGTTTTAGCCGTCATCGCCCTTGAATTGGCGTAGATTACACCTGTGATTATAACGGCTATCAGCAGGACAACAGGTATGGCGAAAGCCAAAACTGACATGAAAACGCCGGATTTCCTTTTGCTTTCCAGTTCCTCAAGCTTGAGCTTTTCCTTTTTCTCCTTCGATTCTATCTGCGGCGTGTAGTCAAGCCTTCTTATGGACACGGTATGGACATCCGGAACAAGATCTTTATCTGGAGCAGTCACCTGCCTGATTTCCCAGATTTCACGCAAAAGCTCATCCATATTCTGAAAACGGCTGTCCGGATGCTTCTCGATCATTTTCCTGACAAGGGAATTGACCTTGGACGGGATATGCGGGTCTATTTTAGAAAGGGGGACGGGCTTCTGGTAGAAATGCTGTTTCGCCATTGCGCTCAAAGTGCTCGCATCAAACGGAAGCCGGCCGGACAGCATCTGGTACAGGCTTATTCCAAGACTGTAGATGTCGCTTCTGGTGTCAAGCTTGTCACCGATAAATTGTTCGGGGCTCATATAGGAGGGGCTTCCCGAAATCTCCATTCCCTGATACCAGTCGGTCTGCTGCATCGCAAGGCCAAGATCCGTGAGTTTCGCAACCCCCTCCTCGTCAAGCATTATATTTTCCGGCTTGACGTCGCGGTGGATGAGCTTCGCCTCCTCCCACGCAAAATGTAAAGCTTCCGCAATCTGCTGGATTATATGGAGGGATTCGTCAACCTCAAGCTTCCTCTCCCTTTTTATCTTGCTCTTTACGGATTCACCGCGCACATAGGTCATTGCCATATAGCATGTGCCGTCCTCCTCTTCACCGACACTCAGCGCCTGAACAAGATTGGTATGACTCAGTTTTGCCGCAGCCCTGGCCTCCGCCAGAAAAGCAGCCATGCCTTTGGTGTTCGTATATTTTTCCGAGAGAACCTTGAGTGCGACATTTCTGTCCAGCGATATCTGCTGGGCGAAATAAACAGTGCCAATCGACCCCTCCCCTATCTTCTCCTTGATGATGAAATCCCCTATGACCCTGCCGGGACCGTAGGGATCCGTCGGAATAAACGGCTGGTGTCCGCAGTTCGGACACAGCACCTTGTCCCCGAGGTTCGGCATCCCGATATCCTTGAGGGTAAATGAACAGAATGGGCATTGAAAACGCATTATTACTGATTCCAGACAGGTTATTCGCCAATAATCTTCACAAGCACCCTTTTGGGCCTGCATCCGTCAAACTCGCCATAGAAAACCTGCTCCCATGGTCCGAAATCAAGACGCCCTTTGGTGACGGCGACAACGACTTCGCGCCCCATTATCTGGCGTTTGAGATGCGCATCTCCATTGTCCTCGCCGGTCCTGTTATGCCGATAAGCGCTCACAGGTTCGTGGGGGGCAAGCTTTTCAAGCCAGTCCTCATAGTCCTGATGCAGACCCGACTCGTCGTCGTTGATGAAAACCGAGGCGGTGATATGCATTGCGTTGCAGAGCAGCAGCCCTTCCCTGATTCCTGATTCGGACAGCGCCTCTTCAAGATCACCGGTAATATTGATAAACGCCCTTCGGGAGGGAATATTGAAAACCAGTTCTTTCCTATGACTTTTCATGACATTCTTCTTGATTTTATGCAATAAGCGTTTTTCGTGCGGCAAAGATAATCTTTATATTCAAAATATCAAGATATGGTTTTTCAGGAAAACAATGGAATTATTCTCCTGAAAAGCCATGGGAACCTACCACCTGGGCTTTTCCCGCTTCTCCTCTTTTTTATCCGGAGGCGACTGTTCCTTCTTGTCTGTCGCGGATTTCTTTGTCATGCCCTCTTTTGCAAGAAATTCCTGCAGCTCTTTTTCTGTGGGTTCCTCGGCTCCGCGCCCTTTTGGAACCTGATTTAAATTCTTAATCTGTTCAATTGGACTGATTTTCCCGCCATGCGGGGCATATTTCTTCCAGAGGATGAAAGCGGTTCCCGCCACGGCGCATGTCAGGAAAGAGAGCAAAAGGAGAATGATCAGTAGAAGCCCGAAGGGAATCCGGTTTTTCGTCCTGTGCGGTTCGGCCTTTGACTTCACTTCATTTCCCTTGCCTGATGCCACGGACTCAGGCTTTGAATCCTCTTTGTCTTCCGTATTGGCGATAACAGTTTTATCCTGCGGTGCTGCGGCCCTCATTGTTGCGATTTCCCCGGAAGCGGAAACCGGGTAAACCCGGTTCCCCTCTTCGTTTTTCGGAAGCGGAGTCTTCGGATACTGCCCCCTCAGTACGAGATCAAGATCATTCTCGGCCTCAAGCCAGCTCTGCTGCCTTTCCTCCCTTTTCTTCGCCATCATCACTTCAAGGAGGGCGCAACATTGTCTGGAAAGCGCGGGGTTCCTCTCGCTCGCAGGCGGAAGAGGATCCCTGAGATGCCTGGAAACAATCGCCATCGCCGTGCTGGCGTCGAAAGGCACAGTGCCCGTAAGCATGTGGTAAAGCGTCGCACCAAGAGAATAGATGTCCGCGCGGAAATCAATATTCTTGTCACCCAGCGCCTGTTCGGGACTCATGTAAAAGGGGGTTCCGACAAATGTGCCCGTCACCGTGAGCGAATTGTCTTCGTCAAGACTCTTCGATATTCCCAGATCAAGGATTTTAGTTACGCCCTTCTTGTCAATGATGATATTTGCGGGCTTGATGTCCCTGTGGACAATCTTGAACTCGTCCCAGGCGTACCGGAGCGCACCGGTTACGGATTTTGCAATTAGCAGGGCCTCTCTTTCGGGAATCATCCCCCCGCTGTCAATCCTGTCCCTGAGATTCTTGCCGTCAACATAGGAAATCGCAAGATAATAGATGCCGTTTTCGGATCCGGCATGGTATGCTGTCACGATATTGGGGTGATTGAGTTTTCCGGAATTCTTCGCCTCCTTGATGAACCTGTCGAGAAATTCCCTGTTCGAAGTGAATTTAGGGGAGAGTATTTTGAGGGCGACATGCCGGTCCATTGTCGCATTGTAGGCAAGCCAGACTTCGCCCATCCCCCCTACACCAAGCTTGTCTTTCAGCAGGAATCCGCCTACTTCCAATCCCCTCTGAATCCCCGGAATCGGGATTATCACGCTGCTTCCGCAGTCCTTGCAGATGATGACATTCCCGCAAAGGCTGCTGTCGGCAATAATATTTTTCTTGCAATCAGGACATTCAAATGTTATGGATGGCATGATATCCCCGCCGTATTGTTATAATTGAACTGATTGCAAAACTCACGTTTTGCAATTCTGCAACTGACTCCCGCTAAAGATAGCACAGTCCGCCTCATTGTTCCATGCTTATTTCCTCGACAATTTTCTGCAATCCGCATCTGCGCATCCGGCATTGGAACCGATTGCCGCCAGGGTACGGTTTTTACCCGGACTTCTTTAATCCAATTGTTTTTTTGAAACGGAGCAGTATTTTTTACACCTTACAAAAGGAAGATTCAAGCAAATGTTAAATTTCATTAAGAAGAAGAGAATACTTTTATCGCGTATTCTTGTTGTTCTGATCACCGCCATTTTTTTATTCAGCGATCATTCATGGGAGGATAAACCCTATCATTTCCTGTTTTTCCAGTCTCTGGGAGGTCTCCTGGTGGGCATTTGCATTCTGGGACGTCTCTGGTCTGCATTGTACATCGCAGGCAACAAGACAAAGAACCTTATCTGCGAAGGCCCTTATTCGATGGTTCGCAATCCTCTGTATTTCTTCAGTTTTTTCGGCGCCATAGGACTGGGGCTGGCTACGGAAAACCTCCTGATCATCGGACTGATCATAGTCCTGTTCATCATCTATTATCCTTTTGTGATCATAGGGGAGGAGAAAAGACTGGTCGAAGTGCACGGAGATGAGTTTTTGAACTATATGAAGCATGTGCCGAGATTCATTCCAAATCCGTTCAAGCTTAAAGAACCTGAATTCTACAGCGTTAATGTCAAAAAGTATAAAATCGCATTCATTGATGCAATGGGCTTTTTCTCAGTATACATCTGCATACAGATCGTAAATATACTGCACGCGGGGAAAGTGATTCCCGTATTCTTCTCAGTTCCAAAATGCTTCTTCTGATTCGGGTGTTATTTTTGAAGATAAAAAAACGGCAGGAATTTCTTCCTGCCGTTTAAATTTCGTATCAGGCCAGATTATTTCTTTTTAGCCATGAATTTGATAAGATCTACAACCCTGTTGGAATATCCCCACTCATTGTCATACCAGGAAACGACCTTGAAGAATCTCTTTTCTCCCTTCAGGTTGTTCTGGAGGGTTGCGAGAGAATCATAGATCGAAGAGCGGTTGTCATGGACGAAGTCTGTTGAAACAAGTTCTTCATTGGCATATCCAAGGATGTTCTTCAGATATGTCTCGGAAGCCTTCTTCATAAGACTGTCAATCTCTTCAATGCTTGTGTCGCGTCCGGCCGTGAAGGTAAGGTCTACAACTGAAACGTCAGGTGTCGGAATGCGGAACGCCATGCCTGTGAGTTTTCCCTTTGTCGCGGGGAGAACTTCACCGACCGCCTTTGCTGCGCCGGTTGACGAGGGAATTATGTTGCAGGCGGCGGCACGTCCGCCTCTCCAGTCCTTTTTGGACGGGCCGTCAACTGTCTTCTGTGTCGCAGTATATGCGTGGATGGTTGTCATAAGGCCTTTCTCAATGCCGATGCCTTCCTTGAGGAGGACATGGACAACGGGAGCGAGGCAGTTTGTCGTGCAGGATGCGTTTGAAACGATATTGTGCTTTGCGGCATCATATTCGTTTTCATTCACGCCCATTACTATTGTCTTGACTTCACCTTTTCCGGGAGCGGAAAGTATGACTTTCTTTGCGCCTGCGGCGAGATGCCCCTTGGCTTTTTCTGAATCTGTGAAAAGGCCTGTGGATTCAAGAACGTATTCAACCCCGAGTTCTTTCCAGGGAAGCTGATCAGGTGTTTTTGTCGCCATAACGCATTTAATCTTGTTGCCGTTCACAATGATTATGTCGTCTTCCTCCCTGGAGGCGTCGCTCTTGCATGTTTCGACCTTGTGCTTGAATTTTCCCTGGACTGAATCGTACTTCATCTGGTAGGCGAAGTATTTTGCGTCAGTTGAAACATCTACAACCGCAACTACGTCAATTTCCTTTCCGAGGAGTCCCTGGTCGCAGATCGCCTGGAACGCCATTCTTCCGATTCTTCCGAATCCGTTTATTCCAACTTTTACAGCCATTTCTACATCCTTCCTTTAACTTGAAATTACATTGGGTTCTCTTAATAGCAGAACCGTAATTATATACGTATTGAATTAAAATTCAAAGTTTTCTTGAAAAAAAATCCGCCTGAATCAGACAAAAAGTTCAACCTTCTTATTCTTTTTCTCGGTTTCAATCTTTTCCTGAATGATTTGGGAGGTTTTCTGTTTCTTCAGGCCTTCGACAAGAAAACCCTTGACATCCTTGAAGGGCGTAATTCCGGCATCATTTTTCTCGGTAGTTTTGATTATGTGGTATCCGAATTCCGTTTCAACGACATCGCTCATTTCGCCGGGCTTGAGGGAGAATGCCGATTTCTCGAATGCCGGTGTCATCTTCCCTCTTTCAAATGAGCCAAGGTCGCCGCCTTTTTCCTTGCTGGGGCACGCGCTGTTCTCAGTTGCGAGTTTCGCAAAATCCCCGCCCTGCTTCAGCTTGGCAAGTATGTCCTCGGCCTTTTTGAGAGCCTGCTGCTTCAGTTCATCAGACGCCTTCTTTTTCTGTTCGTCGGTCATTTCCTTGGCTTTTGCGGGATCTATTTCATCGGCTTTTATAAGTATGTGGGATGCGCGGACCGCTTCAGGTTTCTTAAAACGTTCCTGGTTTTCATTGTAAAACTTCTCTGCGTCCTCGTCGGAGACTTTTATATTTGCGGCAACCTTGTCCTCAATCCATTTCTGAATTGCAAGACCGATTGCGATTCTCCCTTTGATTGCCTCGGTTGTCATACCCTGCTTGGCAAGTGTCTCCGCAAGCTGTTCAGGAGGAACCTGGGCCGTGAGTTTCTTGAATTCCTCTTCGGCCTTGGCGGCATCCGGCTTGTATCCGTCGGCTTCCGCAAGCTTGAGAAGAAGTTTGGCGGCAATCATGTCGTTAACTCTTTTCTTCACTTCTGTTTTCCACATTTCCGCAGGAATCGTGTTGAGTTGTCCGCTTTCCTTCATCATTGAGATGACAGGCTTGAATTCGCCCACAATATCCGCCTTTGTGATTTTATCATCGCCGATTTTGGCGACAAGATCCGGGAGGAATGCGAGCGGGTCTGCATTTGCGTCCTTTGAAGCATTTTCGGCAGCGGGCTTTGCCGCCGTCGTATTGATAAACGCTTCCGGCTTCGAAGCGGGAGCCTGAGCTGCGGGGGTTGCTGCGGGTGCCGCAGGCGGTGCAGTTTTCTCATCCGCATTTACACAGTTGTATGAGGAACAGAGGACTAATAACGTGGACATCAGACATAATTCTTTTTTCATTATTCCCTACCTTTGTTTTAGAAATTTTAAATTCCTTGAAAATGCAATCAAACAATATAGACAGCTTATAAACGGTTTTGTTCCGTCAAGCCCAAATCAGCTTTCTGTCAGTGTCAGCTCTTCGCCCATGCGAACCAGCCTCGCACTGTTGAACAGAACCATTGTCGTACTGACCGTGTGAAGGACAGCCGCTATGATTGGAGGAAGCATCCCGAATACGGAGAGGCTTATTCCTCCGACAATGAATACAAACCCTATCAGTAAATTCTGATTAATTATTTTCCCGGACTGTCTTGACAGCTCTATGAGGAGGGGAATTCTGCGCAGGTCATTTGTCATCAGGGCAATTGATGCGCTGTTAATTGCAATATCGCTCCCGATTGCGCCCATCGCAATTCCAAGGTCGCCTGCGGCAAGGGCGGGAGCATCGTTTATCCCGTCCCCCACGACTGCAACTGTGTAACTGTGTTTTACCTCTTTCACATATTCGACTTTGTCGTCGGGAAGGCATTCGGACCTGACATTTTCAATTCCAAGCTCCCCGGACACGAGATCCGCCACCGATTTGCGGTCGCCCGTAACCATTGAGCAATGCTTGACTCCAACGTCCTTGAGCGAACTTATGGTTTCAGCGGCATTTTTCCTTACGGTGTCCCTGAACCCTATCCAGCCGAGGGCCTTTCCGTCAATGGCTACATAGACAATGCTCATTGCGCCGTAATTAGTCTCTTCAGGAAGCTCAAGCGGAGAAAGATCAATATTGAGCGTCCTGAGCCAGCCGGCCCTCCCAATCATCGCGTTTCTGCCGTTCAGCACAGCCTCCACTCCCTTTCCATGAACCTCTCCAAAGTTTTCAGCTTCAGTCAGCGACAACTGAGCGTCCTTTGCAAGTTTCTGAAGGGCTATTGCCGTCGGATGGTTGCTGTGGCTTTCCATGGAGGCCGCAATTTGAAGAAGTTCCGCAGGTTCAATTCCCGGAGCCGGAGCAAGCCTGGCGACTGAAAGTGTTCCCTCGGTCAGGGTTCCTGTTTTGTCAAATATGACCGCCCTTACTTTGGAAGCAAGTTCCAGATAGGATACATTTTTTATAAGAATTCCAAGACGGGCTGCGGCTGCAAGGGCGGCTATGACCGCAGAGGGGGCTCCAAGGACGAGGGCGCACGGGCATGATGCGACGAGAACAGAAATGACATTTCTCATGTCGCCGCCTGAAAACCACCATGTCAGACCTGCTATCATGAGTATGGTCGGCGTATAATAGCCGGCATAACGGTCAATCACTCTGACAATCGGGGGCTTGCTTGTTTCAGCCGCAAGAATCATTTCCTTGACTTTTCCAAGGGTCGTATCTTTTCCAACCTTTGTGACATTGACATCAATAACGCCTGTAAGGTTCTGTGTTCCGGCAAAGACATCATCGCCCATGTCTTTGTCTATCGGGAGCGATTCGCCGGTTATGGATGCCTGATTGACAGTGCTTGTTCCCTTTGCAATTGCTCCGTCAACCGGAAAATTCTCACCGGGACGGATGCGGATAATATCCCCGATTGAGAGTGAAAGGACATCTACGTCTATTTCCTCCCCCTCCATGATTTTTCTGGCGGACCTGGGTGTAAGTTTGATTAGCTCCTCGATCGAACGCTGAGCTCCGCTCGCCGTTCTCGATTCAATGATGATTGCGATGAGGAGAAAGAAGGAAATTATGCCTGCTGTCCTGAAATCGCCCCCCGCAAGTGCGGCAAGCACTGCAAGCGCAACAAGTTCATTCATATAAACCTTGCCTTTTGCAAGGTCTTTGAATGCAACGATAAAAATAGGCAGGGCCAGAATAACAGCTCCGAAAATGGCGCTGAGTTCAGCTGTGAAAAGCTGATCCGGCTGAACCCATGTCAAGATATATGAATTAAGTGTGAAAAAGCCGCCGACAAGGGCGACACTGAGACGCCCCAAGCTGCGGTTATGCCCGATTCCACCCGCTCCGTGATCATGATGATCGCAGCCGCAAATCTCGCTGTGGGCGTCAAAAACCTTTTTCTCAGCGGTCATATCAGGCATATTTTATTATTCCTTCTGCTTCTTTTCATTTTTCTGATACCTGGGTTCCGGATTAAGCATTATCCTGACTTCATGGCTGCCATCCGCACTTTCAGGGAGGATATATTTTTCCTTGACGTTCTCAAGCAGATTTGAAATAGTGTCCGAATAAAGCGAGATGAGCACAGTCTTGGGATTCTTTTTATATTCTTCGAGGATCTTTTTGAAATAAGTCTGTTCCGCCTCGATATTGGCGACAATCTCAATCCTGTAAACTTTCGCATCCGCCACTATTCTTGAGGCGTCTGACTCCGCCTCTCCCTCGACAGTCACCGCATAGGCACGGGCATTCTGTTTTTCAGTTGCGCTTTGCTGTTCAGCCTCAATGACTTCCTGGAACGCAGGCACGGTATTCAAGGGTGCGGTTTTGCTCTTGAGGTTGACATTTTCAACTTTCACACCGATATCCCATCTATCTATCGATTTTTCCAAAGCTTTTCTCACGTAGTCCATGTAGTCGAAAGATTTCTTGTAAAGCGCAGAGTCCACATGCTGGCCTGCAGTGATTTTTATGACTTCATCTTCCAAGAGCGACTGGATAAGAGTCCTTGGGCCGCGTGTTCCGATAATTCTTCCGGTTTCAGGATTAACAAGCATCTCATCCGGACGCACAGGCTCCGGAGGGCATACGCATTTCAGGAAGTATTTCATGGGGTCTGTAATCGTGTATATCAGTTCCCATTCCGTGTGAATAATGTTCGCATCCCCGGTCAGAAGATAGCCGTCTTTACCCGGGACAAGAGTGTTGCCGCCGGCCGGCGCCTCATTTTTTATCGCTTTCACGTCGGCTTTGTGCCAGTAGGTTGATAACGTGATCGTCTGTTTGCTGACGGGAATTCTGATAATCCTGCTTACCGGATAAGGGAACGTCCAGTGCCAACCCTCCTTATACAGCGTACCGACTCTTCCGAAATGTTCGACAATTATGTTTTCCTGCGGGTTAACAGTGAAGTATCCCCCGAAGGTGAAATACCAGATTAACATGAACGCGATTGTGCATGAAAGGATTACAAAAGAGATATGAAGCCCCTTTGTCAGCGCAGTCATTCCGGCACTGAAATGACTGTTGTCGCCATTCCCCACATGCTTGTGTTTATCAGATTCCGGCATAATTCAAATCACCTGGGATGTTATTTTTTCTTTTCTTTGTTTTCTTCGGCTTTCAGATTCTGGTCAAGTTTCAGCAAATCGAAGGGAGCATAATTCGTATTTAAAATAAGAGTTGTCTTGCCCGGGAGTATCTTGCGCATGGATTCGAGTTTTCTCAGGAATGCCGCAAGTTCGGGTTCTTCCTTGAATACAGCATAATATGAAGCGGCTTTCGCATCGCCTTCGGCCTTTATCCGTTTCGCCTGGGCTTCGGCTTCGGCAAGTTTCAGCTTGCGGGTGTTGTCGGCTTGGTTCTTCATGGTCTGCGCCTCTTTTTTCCCGTCGGCGCGATACTGTTCGGCAACAACATTCCGTTCAGCTTTCATGCGGTTGAAAACATTCTCGGTATTCTTTTCAGGAAGACCCAGTGTTTTTATTCCGACATATTCAACCTCTATCCCGTATTGGCCGAGAACTATGGGTGCAATGGCTTTTTCCATTTCCTGTTCTATTTCATCAAGTTTCATCTTTGAAGGATCCGTGCTGACAAGTTCATCAAACTTATATTTCCCGAAGACTCCGGTTTTTACAGTCCTCATCTGGCTGTTGAGCTTGTCCTCCGCCTGTGGAATTCCACCCAGGCTTCTGAAAAGCTTCTGCGGATCCGCCACCTTGTAAACCACAAATATTTCTGCGATTACGGGCTGCCCGTCGGCGGTATTTGTCTCCTCTATCTTCCCGGTGTTGCCGTCAAAGCAGTGATATCTGTTGTCAAACCGGTGGATTTGCTGGACAGGATACGGCCAGCAGAAGTGAAGCCCCGCATCCTTGACCCCGGAAATTTTACCGAAAGTTGTGACAACAACTGTTTCCGTGGATTTAACCTGGAATGTGAAAATAGAAAGAAGAAAAACTATGGACACTATCAGGCCGAGAAGAAGTGTAGGCCAGTGTTTGAACATCATATTTGAATCCTTTGTTTCAGCCATTATAATTTTCCTCCGAATTACATTATTTCTGTTGTTCGCCCGTTTCGCCAAGCCCTGCGTCTATAAGATCAAGACGCGCCTTTTCCTCGAAATTGAATATATAGACGTTTTTCGTGTCAGAATCCCCTATTACGATTTTCCGTATCTCATTGCAATCCTTTTCAAAGAAATCCAAGTATGTCCTCAATTTGTACATTTCGGGCATTATCCTGTAGGCTTCAAGCTGTTTTTTAAAGCGCATCATTTCCGCTTCAGAGAGCTTGACGGAATTATCCCTTGCCGTCTCGGCATCAGCTATTATTTTGGAAGATTCGGCTTCGGCATAAGGCAGGATTTTATTTTCATAGGCCTTTGCGTTGAGTATCATCGCTTCTTTTTCCTGTCTGGCGCTGGCCACTTCCTCAAATGCGGGGGCAACCTTGTCAACCGGAGGATGGACATCATGGAGATTCAAAGAAACTATTTCAATGCCGAGTTTCAGCTTATCGGCGGAATCCTGTATGCGTGCAGTCAGCAGGGAGACAGCCCGGCCTCTTTCAGTTGACATCAGTTTCAGGATATCAACGCTTGCCAGATATTTGCTGATCTCCCTTTCGGAAACGGATTTGAGGAAGATCGGGATGTCGTAGTTCCGGAATGCGAAATCAGACACCTGATTTTCCTTCGCCCTATACTGAATGGCAAATGTTGCGGACATGTAGGACACCGGGTTTTCCTTGTCTGTCGGTTTTTTTTCTGCGGCAACAATAAACTTTTTTTCTGTTCCGTAATGCTCGACTGTCCAGAGGACAACCTCAGGCGTCTTAACTTCGCCTTTTTCATTTTTCAGCTCAGCCCCCACTGTAATTTCAACGATTTTCTTCACAGGCACCCTGGTCATTTTACCGAATGGCCACGGGAGCTTCGGATATATTCCCTCGCTGAGCGGTTTTGCATCTATTATCCTCCCGAAATTCTCACGGATTCCCGCTTCCCCCGGACCTACTTCGGATATGCATGTGAAAAGCCAGAAAGCAAGAAGCCACAGCAATATGAGCGGTATGATTGATTTCTCAAAAAACAGGTAAATCCACGTCTTTGAAACTTTAAATCCAAACTGGTAGTCAAGAGTGTCCGCCACGTTTCTGATGAACCCTCCCGGCTCCGTAAACAGGGAAAGGATGCGGCTTTCAAAAACAGGCCTCTCCTCCGCCGAAGTTCTCGGCCTGTAGAATTCGACGATGAAATTGAAAAAAAGTTCAATTCCGAGTATCATCGTTATTATGAAAATCATCCTGTTTATGGCGATGTCCCAGAGCGGCTTGTCGAACCTGTGCATGAATATGGCAACTGTGGCCATCATTCCAAGAAGAGATGACAATATAAGCCAGCCGCCAAGAGGCCTGAGCCAGCGGAAATTCTTCTCTCTTGACTGGCCGACGCAGAATATTCCTGCGAAAATGCTTATAAATGCAATCAATGCGGAAATAAACGCCGCCTGGGAGGGTTTTATCGGAACGGGTATGTCAACCCTTGCAGACCAGACCATTTTGAAAGAAAAGAGAATCACGCCAATCAAGATGAAATTAAGGACGGCTATCACATACGGGGAAAACCTCCTGTAATTGCCGAGAGTCCTTGATGCCGAGAAAAGTACGTCCTCCTCTGTTTCAAGCGCTTTTTTCTCCTTTCGTTTCTCAAGCAGGCTTCTGTCTTCCTCCTCCTGGGCCGCCTTTGCACTCAGAAACCCCAGCACACAGGTATTGACGGCAAGAATCAGGGAAATCAGATAGGGTATTACGAGAAGTGAAAATGAATCAGACCCCATCCACGGGGTGATGACTCCGATCCACAGTATGGAGATTGTGGCAAGGGCGCAGTATACGCCTATGACCAGGGAAACTTTTTCCAACTGCCCGGATTCGTCTATCTTCAACTGAATTTCTTTTTCCATCTTCATTTTATAAAACAGCATTTCTGTTAAGAGCCCCGTTTCCCCCGTTGAAGGAATAAAGACGCGATATGGATTTAGCCGAAGAACAAATAAAATATTTTCAAAGCTGTGAATATAGTATGTGGCATTCATAATTCAAACGGGGGAAACGGGTTTGTTTTATTTTTAGAAAAGCTGTTGAAAAACAAGGGGGGTTGCAAATGCGTACTTGCCAAAATATATTTGTCGTCCGGTGAAATTGTTGCACTTTCGGGGTCCTAAAATCATGTGGAATATTTTTGGCGCAAATAAAAAAGATGTCGGTGCTTCCGTACTCATCGACATAAAACCCAGCATCGAGCTGCTGAACGGGAACTGTTTTGAGTGCGGATCATGCCATACCGTTCTCAGCCTGATGAACTTTATTCCGCTGTCCATGGAGAAATGCACACAGTGCGAAGCTCCGATATTCATACCGTACAACATCAAGGATTACTGGCTTTACCGGCCGCTCGGAGGCGGAGGAATGGGCAGTGTTTACAAGGCGATCCATTACAAGTATCCCAATATGGAATTTGCCGTGAAGATCCTCCCCAGGGACAAGAAAGAGGATCCACGGTTGATTGAGGCCCTCCTGAAGGAGGCGGGCATAGGCAAGACATTCGGCAGTCATCCCCATCTCACTCCTGTTGCCGACTACGGCTGTTACGGGAATGAATATTTCAGCGCCATGTATTTTTGCGAAGGCAGAAGGCTGGATCAGATTATTGAATCGTCGGAGCCGATTCCGCAGAAACATGTGCTTCTCTGGGCTATTCAGGTTCTTTCGGCCGAACAGGAAATGTACGATTGCGGCTACCTCTACAGGGATCTCAAACCCCAGAACCTGTTAATTGACAGGGACGAAAACGCCCATATCATAGATTACGGACTCTGCGTAAAAGTTGAAGAGGCTACAAACAAAGATGTCAAAACCGTAGACGGTTCTTCCCTTTATATGCCTCCGGAAAGAATTTGCGGCATGCCCGAAAACATGAGCAGCGAAATCTACAGCCTGGGAATGGTGATGTTTCATGCCCTTGCCAGGAAAACCTACTATACCGCAACCGCTCCGCTAGGGGTGGCGAAAAAACATGTCACCAGTCTGCGAATGGCGAATGTCGCAAATCGTATGCCCGGCACCGTAAGTCCTAAAATCTCCGAAATCCTTGATAGAATGATTGCACGGACACCCTCAGGACGCTATCAGACCTACAGGGAAGCTGCGGCGGCAATCAAAGATGCCTATAATTCACTCAAAACCTGAAACCTCGGGAAACCATTGCTCATTTCGCCTTGGGATATCCGCTGACGCAGATATCATCGCCTATTTTTTTCACACATGTGTTTTTAAGATTGAAAGCTTCCGCAAGGCTTGAAGGGTTTTCTCCGCCTACAACCGTCCGGCTGTTCCGGCCCCCGAGAATTTTCGGCGCGATATGGAATTCGATTTTATTGGCCATCCCGGCTTTCAGCAGGGATGCGGCAAGTTCCCCCCCCCCTTCGGCAAGGAGCGAAACAACACCTTCTCTTCCAAGCCGTTTCAATTCCCTTATCCACTCCTGCCTGCAGGAAGCGTTTATTATTTCCGGCTTTTCCCCTTCACAGAGCAGTTTTAAAGCGTCTTTTCCTGTAAGTTTCCTGGAAACAATCAGCCTGCGCGGCTGTTTTATTTTGCGAAATTCGCGGACAGTCAGGGATGGTTTGTCTGTTCTTGCGGTTTCAGCTCCGACCATTATGGCGTCTGCCCATTGCCTTAGTTTCTGAACCCGCAACCGTGCGGCAGAACCCGTTATCCATTTCGATTTCCCGTCCTTCGTTGCAATTTTCCCGTCAAGGGTCATCGCCATTTTCAAAATAACAAAAGGCCTTCCTTTTGTTATCCAGTGAAAGAAGGCTTCGTTCAGTTCAACGCATTCCTTTTCTTTTATCCCGACAGCCACCTCGATTCCCGCCTTCTTGAGAATAGCCACCCCTTTTCCCGAGTGTCTGGGATTTGGATCAAGGCATCCGACAACGACCCTTTTTATGCCAGCCGCCATGACTGCATCGGTGCAGGGAGGGGTTCTTCCGAAAGTGCAACATGGTTCCAGCGTGACAAAAAGCGTGGAACCGGAAATATCTCCCTTTGAGGAATTTATCGCATTGATTTCAGCATGGGAATCTCCCGCTTTCCTGTGATACCCCCTGCCTATAATCTTGTCGTTTTTCACAAGAACCGCGCCGACCATCGGGTTGGGCGAGGTCTGTCCCCAGGCGCGTTTCGCCAGGGAAACAGCAAGAGACATGTATTTGGAGTCAGAATTCATGTTCATGTCTTATTTTTTTCTCGGATCGAATGAATAAAGACCGGTGGTTATCGTCCATGCGTCATCCATCGTCATCTTTTTATTCTCATGGCCCTTGCCCCATGAGTCAGAGTACATGATCTCGTTTTTCTCCCTGTTATAGCCTGAAATTATGCGCATATGCCCGCCTCCCGCCTGTGGAAGTCCCTTCTCTTCGACTATCCCGAGTATTACGCTCCATATGAGGGGGATGCCCAAGTCAACATGCTTCATGATGTCGCTTTGAAAATTTTTAAATCCGCTTTTATCTTTTTCGCATTTTGTCTTTTTCAGCAGTTCGGGATCCATGGCATTGTAAATTCCGCCAACGTCAATGTTGTTTCCATATGTTATCTGTCTCTTTCCGGCTTTCTTGGCAAGCCTGTTGTAGTCACTTACCATCCCCGTGAATGACTGAATCTTGATTTCATCATGGACTCTTACGAATACTCCGAATTTAGCCTGGACTTTCTTCAGCATGTCAAGCATTTCCGAGGAGCTGGTTCCTTTTGCGGCGGAGGAGTTCGCAAGCTGGGCAAGCATGTTCTGGTCTACATCGGTCCCATAATATTTGAGGATACGTTCGGCTGTCGCCACGGCGCAGTAACCCTTGTTCCCCTGGTCAACCATGGGAATGTTTTCAATATAGGCAAATCCGTCCGCATCCTTTTTTACGTTCTGCTTGATGTCTACGGCAGAAGCGGTATCCGCTTTTTTCGGAGCGGAAGCCATTTTCCTCGGGTCGCTTTTCGGATCGAATTTGCCTGCGATGATTTTAATATATTCCGCCCTGAATTTTATTTTCCTGTCTTTTCCCCTGGGATCTTCAAGATCCTGGGTCTTGATGCGCTCGCTTGCGCTCCACCTGAGTTCAACAGCGAGGCTGTTGTTCTTCACCCAGACCTTCTTCTCAAGATACATGCCCATTTTAAGTCTTTCCTTTTGGATGGACACTCCTTTCTCCCCGCTCCATTCATCCAACTTCCTGACGGTTTCCTCGACTGCCGTCTGAAAAGTTTTCTCATCGCTTATTTCTCCGGAATCGCCGCGGTTATAGATTGAAATTTCAATCTGGCTGACCTTCCCCTCTTCGAACCTGATAATTGTCTCCCATGATTTCATGCCGAGGAATGTCATGCCCGGACTGTTGCTGTATCCGGGGTATCTGACCTCGTTTTTCTTGTCGGAGAGCCATTTGAAGTACATTTCATTGCTCCCGTCAAGAAAATTATCGGAGGAGATGTCCCATAGTTTTTCATCGTCGGTAAAGGTTTCAAGTCTGGAAAAATCGGCCGAGTGTGAATTAAAACACAATGTGAGGATTAATAAGACCGGAACAAATAGCTTATTCATTGAAAACTCCTGTTTCTGGAATTAATTAACACCGCTAGAGAACCTGATCCGCACTTTTGAAATGAACTTACAACAAAATCATCAGCACTGCAAGAAATGCGAAAAGAAATCCCATCAGAAAATAACAGATGAAACTTCCGAGACAGTATGCGGCACCTGTCACCAGTATCTTCCTGCCCCCCATGCGGGACGAGACCAGAAGGCTTGCCAGAAAAACAAGCCCTGCAAACACGCACGGATTCACACCGTCAATCAATCCCGCCATGGCAATCACGCCAATCGTCATACCCTCGGCCTTATCCCGTTGAAGTAAATCACCGGTGCAGGGTTCGCCGTGCCGGCGAAGATTCCAATCCCTCTTGTCCGGCACGGGCAACTCTACACCGAGAGGGAAGAACACGCAGGAGAGCGGCGGGTTTTCCAACGCTCCAGTCGGACAGGGAAGGTCCCGCCCTCCGTTATTTTTGAAACTACATACTACTTCGCATGTGAGAAAAGGGCGTTTGAAAACATCTCGGGATCAAAAGGCTGCAGGTCTTCCGGGTTTTCTCCAAGCCCCACGAAGATCACAGGCAGATTGAATTCCTCCTGGATGGCGAC
>Ga0172379_10004951_pt1 | contig 19079 bp, 19 predicted proteins | sample GrowelOW334metaG_FD_119756 | JGI IMG/M metagenome (GOLD analysis project Ga0172379, IMG submission 119756) | Groundwater microbial communities from an aquifer near a municipal landfill in Southern Ontario, Canada - Groundwater well OW334 metaG | ecosystem: Environmental > Aquatic > Deep...
AGCGTTCCCTACCACCGAGCCGGTAATATCGATCGCCTCGACCACCGAGACACCCGAGAGGAGCATGGTGGAGAAGTTGTCCGCAACACGCGAGAGGTAGAGCTTCTGGTAGAGGTCGCCGACGTAAGGGATCCCAAGCTTCACGCTGTCGAGCATGAGCTTGCCGCGTTCGGTCTTGCCGAGCTGCCAGACGTAGAAACCGCCTCCGATGAGCGCAATGAGTACGAAGATGCCGTACTGGACGAGGAAGTTCGAGAAGCCGATAACGATTGCCGTATAGATTGGCACTTCCTGCCCGGAGTCGATAAGCACCGCGCTAATCTTCGGGATCACGAGCGTGAGCATGAGCGCCATAACGCCGAAGAAGACCACAATGACGAAAACCGGGTAGATAAGCGCGTTCTCGGCCTTGCTGACCAGCTCGTAGGAGCGATCGAGATAGTCTGCGAGGTAGTTGAAGGTCTCTGAGAGCTTGCCGGACTCTTCTCCTGCATGGATCATGTTCACGTAGAAGGTTGAAAAGACCTTCGGGTGACGGGAGAGCGCGGTGCTGATAGGGCTCCCGCCCTGCAGGTCGTCACCGACAGTAGAAAGAACCGTCGCGAGCGCCTTATTGTCGACTTCAGCGGCAAGAAGGCGGAACACGCGGAGCGCCGACACCTGCGCCTCGAAGAGGGTCGCAATCTGGCGCGAGAGGATAACGACGTCCTTATTCGAGATTCGGTCGAAGATCGAGATATTGAGCTCGAACAACGACTTCTGGTCGCCCGACTCGATCGCCGAGATGATAAGGTTGCGCCGCTGCAGCGCGATGACCGCGATCTCTTGCGAGGGGGCCTCGATGGTCCCCTCTCGTTCGTGCCCATCTGGATCGATAGCGTGATATTTAAAGAGCATATTTAAATGTTTACATATTTAAATATCACAGATAGCGCTCGAAGGTCTTCGGGTCCATCGAATATTCGAAGGCGTGCTCGGCGGTCACCTCGCCTCTGCGCACAAGCTCGGCGAGCGCGCGGTCCATATCGATCATACCCTCTTGTGAGGAGGTCTGGATAACCGCACTGATCTCGTGCGTACGCGCATCGCGAATAAGTGTGCTGATTGCATTGTTGTTGATAAGGAGTTCGTACGCCGGGATTAGCCCGCCCGAGATGCGCGGAATAAGTCGCTGCGAGAAGATGCCCGCGAGGCTCCCGGCGAGCTGTACCCGCACCTGGGACTGCTGCTCTGAGGGGAACATGTCGATGATGCGGTCGATTGTCTGCGCGGCGTTGTTGGTGTGTAGGGTCGAGAAGACGAGGTGGCCGGTCTCTGCAGCGGTCACCGCTGAAGAGATCGTCTCGTAGTCGCGCATCTCGCCGACCATGATCACGTCCACATCCTCGCGAAAGGCACTCTGGAGCGCTGTATGAAAGTCGGGTGCGTCGATATGTACCTCGCGCTGGTGGATAAGGGACTTCTTCGGAGTGAAGAGGTACTCGACCGGGTCTTCGATCGTGAGGATGTGCTCAGAACGAGAGTCGTTGATACGGTCGATCATCGTGGCGAGCGTAGTCGACTTGCCCTGCCCTACCGGCCCGACGACGAGGAAGAAGCCCTGCTCGCGCTGCGTGAAGACCTCGAGCACCGAGGGGAGATTGAGCTCACTGAAGGTGTGTATCGCACGCGGGATGAGCCGGAGCGCGAGCGCCGTCGCCCCCTGCACGCGATATCCGTTCACGCGAAAGCGCGCGTCACTCCCGTGCGCATAAGAGAGATCGATTGTCTGATTCTCTTGAAACGAACCCCATCGTTCTGTAGGGACGATAGATTTGAGCATTCCCTCCGTCTCTTCAGGAGTAAATGCCGGGTACTTGCTGATAGGGATAAGCGCGCCTGAGACACGAATCATCGGCGGCCCGCCCGCGAAGATGTGGAGGTCTGATCCGCCTTGTGTGACGACAATATCGAGAAGCTCTTCGAGACGTTTTTCTGCAGTAGCCATGATGCGTAGTAGTTATTTCTTTATATCAGCGGGACCGTCTCCGATAGTGCGGAGCGTTTCAGCAAACACCTCAGAGGGGATAGCGGACGCCTTGATGATGTACCCGTCGGCAGAGAGCTGCTTCGCCTTCTCGATGTCAGAATCTTGGCCTTGGTTCGAGAGGATAATAATCTTCGTGCCCTTCGCGAGATTCTCTTTACGTATCGCCTGCAGCGTCTCGAACCCTCCGATACCCGGCATGATGAGATCGAGCAGGATCGCGTCGGGCGCCTTCTGATCTCCTTTTCGCAGAGCGGCGAGGAGTTCTTCTCCGCTGCCGAACACGCTGATCTCGTGGCCGGCGTTCTTAAACTTGACCGCATATAAATCGAGCAAGAACCTATCATCGTCAACCAGGTATACTCGGTAGCTCATTGTTCAATAGTATACTACGTCCGCGTGTCAACTGAGTTCTTCTTCGGGGAAAAGTTCTCCCCCAAGCGTATTGATCTCTTCGAAGGGTATCTCGCCGGCAAGCGCCTTTACGATGGCGTCTTCGCGCATGGTGAGCATGCCGCTCGCGCGCGCAGCGCCATAAATCATTTCTTCGTTCGGCTCTTTGAGCACGACCTGCTCAAGCTGCTTGTTCATGCGCAACACCTCGAAGACGGCCGTACGCCCGCGCGTACCGTTCGGGCACTCTGCAGTCGCTGACGCATGATAAAACTCTTTGAAGGGCGGGAGTGCCTTCCGGTACTCTTCGGGCAGATCGACAAAGTCTCGATCAAGGAGTTCCTTAATGCTGTCATTGACTGGGAAGGGCTTGCCGGCTCCCGGACAGAGCTTCCGGACGAGGCGCTGCCCGATGACAGCGATCAGTGTCGGCGCGATAAGGAACGGATCGACGCCCATGTCGACGAGACGCGGGATCGCGCCGGCAGCGGTGTTCGTGTGGATGGTCGAGAAGACGAGGTGGCCGGTCAGTGCTGCCTGCACGGCAAGCACGGCGGTCTCCTTATCGCGAATCTCGCCGACCATAATCACGTCCGGGTCTTGGCGCAAGATGGAGCGGAGCCCGTTGGCGAAGGTGTACCCTATCTCGGGCCGTACCTGGCTCTGCGCGACACCGACGATCTCGTACTCGACCGGGTCCTCAAGCGAGACTACGTTGAGCGTCTCACGGTCGACCTCTGAGAGCATCGAGAAGAGTGTCGTCGACTTGCCGGAGCCGGTCGGCCCGGCGATCAGGACGATGCCGTACGGGATCTTAATCATGTCGCGAATCTCGGCGAGGTGCGCGCCAGTGAACCCGACCGACTCGAGCGTAGCGGTCGCGTCTGACTGATCGAGAATACGCATCACGACCTTCTCGCCGTACTCCGTCGGGAAGGTCGACACGCGGAAGTCAATCCGGCGCTTGTCGACCATCGCCGAAAAGCGTCCGTCTTGCGGCTTGCGCTTCTCGTCGAGACGCAGCTTTGCGAGAATCTTGATGCGCGCGACCACGGCCTCGTGCACCTTAGCCGGCAACTCGAGCGAGGTGTGCAGGTCGCCGTCCATGCGGAAGCGGACCCGTGTCCTTGTTGGCGAGGGTTCGATATGGATGTCGGAAGAATGCCCCTCGATGGCGTACCGCAATATGGTCGAGACGATCTTCGTCACCGGCGCGTCCTCCTTCAAGGCTTCGTGGGGGCCGTTTAAGTTGAGCGTCTCGTCGGCAAACGAGAGCGACGACTCGGAGGGAGCAGGGGCGCTGAGCGAGGTATGGTCCTCTGCTGAGCTCGGCTTCGCTGTCGTCTCATACTCGGAGAGAGCCTTCCCGACCTCGCCCGAGAGGTTCTGGTAGGCGTCGATCACACGATCGAAGTCCTGCTTCGTGATGAAGTACATCACGTACGGCATGCCGATCTTGCTTGAGATAAACTGCAGCGCATCAAACGCCTCGATATTGTCGGGGTCGGTAATGCCTACTTCGAGCGCGCCCTCCTTGATGTCGAGCGGTACGAAGCCGTAGTGGCGAGCAGAGTCAATCGGGATATAGCTGAACACCTCTTGCGCAGCCGGAGGTTCTCCGAGGATACGTGCAGGGAGTCCGTAAGCCTTCCCTGCCTCGGCGAGTGTGTCGGCGAGCGAGATATTGTGTTCGGCGAGAATGTCGGAAAGCGATCGATCCTTCGTGGCCTCTTCTTCGATCGTCGCGCGATCGTTTGCGGTGAGGAGGCCTTTATCGACGAGTGATCCGAGAAAGTTCATTACTCATTTTGCGCTTACCCCCGCGATTGCAGCGAATGGGTCGAGACGTCCTGACGTCTCGGATGTGACCGGCGTCGCAAGATCGGTGAGCGCCATAAAGCTCGGTTCGGAGAAGATGGCAGTATCAAAGGTGATCGGCGTCAGCTCGCTCACGAGCACTTTGAAGTGCGACTGGGCTTCGTTCTGGGTCACGACGGTCGTCAGTGGAGGTTCGTTTCCTGTCCCTGTGAAGAAATACCAATACGCTCCTGCGGCGACCACGAGTGTCGCGAGGATGAGCAGTATGGTGTTGGTGTCGGGTTTCATAGGGTGCAACTTAGCGGAGCCAATAAAGACGCAAGGTCATCTGGTACGTGTAGACGCCCGTCTCAGAGCCCTTCACGACGATGTCCTGGACATCGAGGAGTCGCGCACTCCTCTCGATACCGCTCAGAAATGCCTGGAGCGACGAGAAGGTGCCCACCGCGGCAAGCGAGAGATTGACCGAGCCGATTGGATTCTGGTCAGCCGCCGGCAGTGCGCCGGGGAGTGACGTACCGACACTCTTCATGCTGCCTGAGTCGTTCGTCACGACGTCGATGTTCGAGAGCGAGAGACCAGAGCGCGCGGCGAGCGCGTTGAGGTCGAGGATAAGCCCGACGTTATCAACCGAATCAGGGAGGAAGATCTCGAGCCGCGTCAAGTTCGACGGGTCGATAGCGGCGCGTGCCGAGGCGAGCGTGTTTTGTTGCGCAGAGTACTCGCTCGCTGCAGCAAGAGCCTGGTCGTCAAGCGCGATGGCGGCCTTCGTTTCAGCAATAGAGCCGGTCCAGGTCGGGTTTATATAGATAAAGAATATGCCAATGGCAACAAGGAGGGCGACCGAGGGTAGGATGCGGCTGTTCATAGGGTTGGGGTGGTAGACGAAGCGTCAGTCGTGCTCGGGAGCGTGAAGCTCGGTACCGTCGAATTGGGCGAGAAGACGGTAATCTTCGGGTCGAGTATGGCGGAGAGCCCGAAAGCGACCGTATTATTAACATTATTGACGCTTATCTTCGAGAAGATTGCATCCTTGATGCGGCCATCGGCTGCAAAGGCGCTCGACACCACCGCCAGCGAGTTGAAGCTCTTTGCGACGCCGGAGCCCTCGACCTTCGACACGCCCGAGGCATCAAGCGAGATATGGAGCGAAGTGAAACGCACGCTCGCAGGGAGAATCGACTGGAGCGAGGTGAAGAATGTAGAGAACGCGACGTGCTTCTTAAGGAGCACGCTGCTCTGGTTGAGGCGATTGCGCAGCCGGACGAACCCTTCGACGGTTGCAGGGTCGATTGCCGCCTCCGCCTTCGCGAGCGCAGTGTCCTTGGCGACCTTATCGGCAGCAAGGACGCGTCCGTAGATAAAGATGCCGAGCGCAAGTGTGAAAATGACCCCGAGAATTATATATGCGAGGACGCCGAACGCGCCAGTGAAGTCAGAACGGAACTTCTGCGCCGAAGAGCCCGAGGTGTGCGGGACGAACGAAGTCGGTATCGAGGGAGGAAGAGCCATTTCGTGTTTAGTATACGCTACTTACACAAGGCCTGTGTGTCGTATCTGTGCAAAAGTCTGTTCTACGACTCTTCAAGCTTGCGCAATGCGAGGCCGACTGCGACTGCAAACTCAGGACCGATCTCTTCAAGGACCGGACGCATGAAGGCCGGCGCTTCAGTCTTCGAAAAAGGATCGGCGACGTAGACATCGATCGAGAAGGTGCTCTTCGCGTAGGAACCGAGCTCCTTGGTGACGCCGCCGCCGCCGGTAAACACGATCGAGGTGATCGACTTCTTGCGCGAGGTCTCATACTGCATCAGCACGCGCCGCACCTCAGAGAAGATGCGCGAGAACACGAGCTCGGGGCTGCCGAGCGCACCGCCGTCTCCGAGACCCTCCTTCTTCTTCAATGCTTCAGCGGCGACGATAGAGACGTTGCCCGAGACTGAAATGGCGCGAGTGATGTCCTGGCTCCCCACGCTTATGGCGTGCGAGAGTGCGACGACGCCGTGTTCGACCACATAGGTCTTCGTCGACGCTGCACCAACATCGATAATCATGACCGGCTTCACCGGATCATCGACCACTGCGCGGATCGTGCTGAAGATCTCGATCTCGTAGAAGCTCGCCTTGAGCCCTGCGCCGGCGACGACCCCCTGCAACAAAGAGAGCTCGTCGTTGTGGACTGCAACCAAGAGTACGTCGACTGTGTCGGCCTTCGGTTCTCTCCCCCGCGCTGACTCGTCTTCGGCAAACTGTGCGGGCTCTGCCTCGGGCACGATAAACCAGTCGAGTTGCACCTCACTCACCGGGACAGGGATATATTTGCGCGCTTCGAGCTCGATGACGGTCTTCTGCTCTTCTGGATTCTTGCGGTATGGGAGCTTCACCAGGGTCAGGAGTGAGCGCGCAAACGGCACCGAGACGCCGCAATTTGTCGTGGTGACCTTCGCTTCGCGCAGGAGATCCTTCAATGTCTCGGTGATCTGTTCGGCAGAGAGATTGGTCGCCTGCCCGACCTCGGAGCCGCCGTAGGGGCCGAGCGCGAGCTCGCCGTACGTCTCAAGTATCGCCTGCCCGCGCTCCTTGCGCAGCTGGACTACCTTGAGCGAGGACGAGCCGATGTCGACACCCAGAACACTGGTCTCCTCCTTCTTCAGTGTATTAAAAAGACTATCGAAGAATGCCATGCAACAATGATACCATGCTACGCATTTTTGACTTCCTCTTCCCACCTCGTGTGGATGAAGTCACCTTACGAGGAGTCTCGACCGATGACTTTCTCGCGCTCGTGGTACCTCGCCTCATCGTGGAGACACGTCCCGAGACTGTTGGTCTACTCCCCTTCTCTCACGCCTCCGTACGCTCTGCGATTCATGAGGCAAAATATCACGGCAGCGAGCATGCTTTTAATCTACTCGGCGCCGCCCTCGGGGAATATCTCGCTGATATTGATGAGGGATTTACGAAATCCTTCATTGTAGTACCCGTACCACTCGGGAGAGAACGTCGGAAAGAACGCGGGTTCAATCAGGTCGAGGAGATAGCGAAACGCGCCGCCAAGCTGCTTGGCGGCGCGTCAGTCGACACAGCGCTTCTTGTACGCACACGAGAGACCGCCTCGCAGGTCTCGCTCCCCCGCGAGGCGAGAGGAGAGAACATGCGCGGCGCCTTTCGTACCATGCGCCCGGCCGACCCCGTCTGCACCTATATTGTGCTCGACGACGTGATCACCACTGGCGCAACGCTCGGAGCCGCTATTGCGAGCTTAAAAGAGGCGGGCGCCACGCATATCGTCCCGCTCGCTCTCGCGCACTAAATTTGATAAAGTGCAGGTATAGGATGGGTGACTGAGTGGCCGAAAGTACCTCGCTGCTAATGAGGCAGATCCGAAAGGGTCTCGTGGGTTCGAATCCCACCCCATCCGCACCCGATACAAAGGCGCCCCTCGTGGGCGCTTTTTGTTCCGCAAAACAAAAGAGCGCCCCGGAACTCCCAGGGCGCTCTCGCAAGTGAGTGATATGTAAGATTGATTCAAAGCCACTTGGCCTCTGCAGCGGAGACAGGGTCTTCTTCGACCACTGCATCCCGCGAACAAGGGCAGTCGTCGCACATGCTCGATGGTGCCGGACACGGACAGAACTGCACAGGCTCACTACCGGGAGTGACGACAACATCACTATGCACTGCCGCGAAACTGTCGGTTGTCTCGGTCGGATCTGCCGGTTCGTCGGCGTCTGCGTGCCACGGCACGACGTACTTCCAACGCTTACCACACTTCTTTTCTTCCTCCCGGTTTGCTTTTGCCACCGTTCTTTTCGTACTCATTTTCGAACCTCTCCTTTCCGTCTATTTTTAAGGACATCCATTTGTTGAAAGCTCTTCCCCTCAACGGACAAATAATACGCCACAGCGTCGGTTTGTCAACAAACACAACCGCCGAGACTTTTGTCTCGGCGGTTTCGCTATCGCGCAAGGCGCGAGAGCGTCACATCCCTGCAGGGTTGCAGGTACGGCAATCCTTCTTGTGCCCGAACATAAGCACGACTGCCGAGAGACCGACGAGTAGGTAGACGAGATTCTCGACTCCTGCCCACTGGCCGAGGAGGAGATTCACGACGTTCCAGTTACTGCCCATCCAGTTACCAATCGCGACGAGACCCCAGTTGAGGCCGCCGACGATGACGAGAACGAACGCGATGCAGTGTAATTTCATGCAGATGATGAAAGATGGTTAAAGCGGGGGTGGTGGTCCGCCCTCTATAGTATGACTCGTCTGGGAGAAGTTGGGAGACCCCCTGTGCAAAACGCTCAGGTCATTCAAACTTAATCTGGAAGTTGTACATGCCCATCGCACAGAGCCCTTGCAGGGTGCCCTGCGCCTGCTCGGCGGATATCACGACCTCCTCTACCCCCGATGGCTGTAAGAATTTCTGGTACGAGAGCTTCGGGATCACCACGCTCGCCGAGCAGTCGAAGGTCCCACTCGTCCGAATGCGCAGTGTCGTCGGCACACCTGCCTTCGCGGTGACAACGCGCGGCGAATACCCACCCTTCGCGCTGATGTCGATGACCTGCTTCCCGTCGACAAGCGTAGCGACCGGTACGGCGGGAGCATTCTCTGTCGAAGGAGTAAGCGAGACAAACCACAGTGCCCATCCGATAAAGACGGCGCTGAGCGCGAGCGAGAGGATGAGTCGGATATTCACCCCGTTAGATAACTGGTTTTGACGTGTTGTACTCATAGCGATAATAGTATTACCTCGATACGACATTTTGCCTGCGCGATGTGATATCTAACGGGGTTCATACTAGAAATTGAAGAGCGGGCTGATAATCCCCGTCGTCGCGAGCGCGTTTGCTCCATTTACGAGCGCGAGCGCGATCACGATGATACCCGCAGTCTTGAAGAAAATCCCCTTCCATGGCTTGTTCGCTATGTTGAGCGAGCCGAAGGAGAGGACGGCGAGCACCGGTAGCGTACCAAGCGCGAAAACAAGCATCGTCAGCGCCCCCTGCATAAAGTTGCCAGTCGAGAGCGCGTAGAGTTGCATCGACTGAGTGAAGCCACACGGGAGAAAGAACGTCCCGACGCCGACAAGGAGCGGTGCAAGGTAGTGGTCGCGCCTACTCCCCTGTACGACAGATCTCGAGAACCGCGTCGGGAGCGTGAACTGCAACCGCTTCGTGAAGTGAAAGACGTCGAGCAGGTTGACACCAAGTACGAGCATCACGAGTGCGACAAGGACACTGAGCACGATGTTCGCTGTGAGGCCGAGGTGGAGTGAGTTGCCGATAACCCCGACAACGCCGCCGAGGATAAAGAACCCGCCGAGTCGGCCGACGTGAAAGAGCGCCTGGGTGCGCCACGTACCACCCTCTCGCGCTGAAGTCGCACCGAGCGAGAGCACGAGCCCGCCGACGATCGCGAGACACGAAGAGACTGAGGCGATAAGGCCGATGAGAAACGCCGTCCCATAACTCACGTTTGAGCTCGTGATAAGCGAGGTCAGGCCGGCCTTCTGGAGGAGTAGAAAGGCAGCGATGATAAGGAGCGCGATTGGGAGCGCATATGCAAAGTCGCCCCACAGAGCCTGGTGCGCCTTCTTCTCTACTGAGAGCGTATAGCCGTGACTCCGGATAAGCTCGGTGAGCTCGGTAGCGATTTCCTCTGGCGTGCCCGCAAATGCTCCGGTGACCGTCACCCGATGACTCGAAAGCGAGACTTCTGCGCTCTCGACGTGCGGGAGCTCGGTGAAGGTGTCTTCGATAAGAACGGTGCAGGCCTTGCAGTGCATACCGCTCACATGAAATTCATAGGTATTTCGATTCGTATTTTCCATTGAAGTTTCGATTTTACCACTAAATCGAGTCCGCCACACCGCAAAAGCCGGTCACGGACCGGCTTTTGCGGGAATTTGTGTCGAACAAGATCTATCAGGCTCTCATCCTGTTAAAGAGAGACGCGAATAAACCGACCGCAAGCCACGCGACGATGTTCCAGATAACAAGGCCCGAGACGAACGTCGTGAGCGTCATGACATTTTCACCGAAGCTTGTTGTCAGGTGAAGCGCATAGAGTGCGAATGCTGATCGGATGTCCGGGAACAATAGGACGCCGAGATAACAGACGGTCCATACGATGCTCGTCCATGCGAGTGCGACTTTCTGGAGCTGTGTTGTATTAATCATACGTTGATTATCGCATGACCTCTCCCATCGTGTCACTGCCGGCCGAGGCGGTCGCATCTGCCTTCATATATTTCGCGCCGATAGCTTCCATATCCTTCCCCTTACTCACGGTAGTCTCATCGTTATACTTCATGCCGATGTCTTGCAGAAACGTACCGTTCGACTGCATCATCTGCGCCATATCCTGGATAGACGCTGACTGCTCCTTCATCATGACGATTGACTCTTGTAGCTTCTTAGACTCGACGCCGCTTGAGTTTGCTCCGTTACCTGCGAAGTAGCCTGCACCGCCGCCGATAATGAATGCCACGAGTACACCTGCAATAGTAGTTTTCATAACTGTGTGAATGAATTGTTTTTTAATAAGTCGAAGCCTTCAGTGTCGTGCGGGGGTTCGCGTCCGCACTTGATGTGATCTGCCATACGATTAGAAGCCTGCCGTTTCACTTTCAGCAGCAGGGATCTTCATTGCCGCCTTCCTACCGAAACGGTGGAACAGTGCCGGCATCAGGAACAGCGATATGGCCGTCGAAGACATGAGCCCGCCGAATATCACCACGGCAAGCGGGTGCAACATCTCTTTGCCGGGATCGCTCCCCGACCACAAGAGGGGGATGAGTGCGAGCGCCGTTACGAGCGAGGTCATGAGCACCGGTACGACGCGATCAAGCGTCGCGTGCACGATTGTCTCAGCAGTAAAGGGCTGTCCTTCTTTCTGCACCAGCGTGAGACTACGACCGATAAGCATGATGCCGTTTCTCGACACGATACCTGCAAGCGACACGAAGCCGACGAGATGCGCCAAGCTAATCGACCCTCCGGTGAGCCACACACCAGCCATACCACCGATGAGCACAGTCGGGATGTTCGCCATCACCAAGAGCGTAATAGGCACCGAACGGAATGCGTAATACAGCACACCAAAAATCATCACTATGCCGGCAGCAAGCACGGCGGCCATCTGGCGAGAACTTTCTTTCTGGCTTTTATAATCACCCTCGAACGAGAGCGACGTGCCGGTCGGAAGCTTCTTCGACTCGAGCGCCGTCTTTGCACGCCCTACTGCGCCGGCGACATCATTGCCTTGATAATTCGCTGACACCGTGAGTACTCGCTTGCTCCCTTCATGATCGATATTGTTCCGGCCACCCTCAATGCGTACATCCGCAGCGCCTCCAAGCGACTCTACCTCCGCGTAGGGTAATGCGAGATCGCGCACGGAGGCCATCGTACCCTTCGACTCGATGTCGTAGCGCGCAACAACATCTACCGACGCCGCACCAAGACGCACTTGCCCCAACGTGTCACCCATCAGCCCCATCTCAAGGTCGTTCGCCACCGTGCCGGAAGACAGACCTGACTGCGCCAGACGATTCTGATCGACGTAGATCCGAAACTCCGGTACCACAGTATTTTGTTGGATACGCGGATTCTCGACCCCTTTCTGTTTTTTCAGCTCTGCAACTACCTGCGCGGCGGCTTGGTCCATATCGCCCGGATCATTGCCGAACACCTTTACCACGATCGGGGCGCGTACACCCGACAAGAGCATCTCCACCCGGTGCGTAATGGGCTGTCCTAAGCTGAAGTCGGCATTGCCGAACCGATCGAGCACTGCCTGAATGTCGCGGAAGATGCGGTCACGATCGTGTTCGAAGCCTTGCTTGAGCGCAAGCTGCATCTCACTCGAGTTTGCGCTCCCTCCGTGCGGGTCCGCCGGAGCGCGCCCTGCGATGTGACTCACTTGCCGTACGCCTTTCACTTGCACTACGGCATTTTCAAGCCGCATCATGTAGTCATTTGTCGCAGAGAGCGCGGTACCTGCCGGCAAGAACACCATCACCACCATCGACCCTTCGTTGAAGGGCGGGATACCTTCTTTCCCGGCAAAGACGTACAGACCAATCGTAAGGATAATCGCAACGAGCGTAACACTGACGACAATCTTTACGTTTTGAATGCACCAATATATCCACGGGGTGATGCGCTCTTTGATCGTTTGCACTACCTTGGTCTCATTTTCATGGCCTCTCAGTGCCTTGTCGCCAAGGAGGAGCGCCGAGAGGACCGGTGTCACCGTGAGTGACACCGCCATCGAAGCGATGAGCGAGATGAGGTATGCCGTCCCGAGCGCACTGATAAGTCTCCCCTCGACTCCCGGCATGAGGAATATCGGGAGGAATACGACAACGACGAGCACGGTCGCGTATACGATAGAATTACGCACCTCTTTTGAGGCTGAGAGCACCACCTGTTCGCGATCTTCTTTCTTCCCGGTCTGCATCCACAATCGCAGTCGACGGAATATATTCTCTACATCTACAATCGCGTCGTCGACTAGCTCGCCGACCGCAACCGCGACGCCGCCAAGCGTCATGACGTTCACCGAAAAGCCTGACATCTTGAAGACAATCGCGGTGACGAGCATGGACAACGGAATCGCGGTGAGCGTGATCATTGTCGTCCGTGCGTTCATGAGGAAGATGATAAGCACCAATACCACAAGCAGAGTGCCGTCGCGCAACGCCTCTTCGACGTTATTGAGGCCTGCACGGATGAAATTCTCCTGACGGAACAAGTTGGGGTGCACCACCACACCAGGAGGCAGGCTTGCAGGAAGCGAGACAAGCAGATCGTTTATCTGGCTAGTGACGGTAAGCGTTTGTGCATCCGACTGTCGGATGATTCGCAAGATGACACCGGGATTGCTGTCGATACCACCACTTCCACGTATAACGCTCGCACCCTCTACTACTTCAGCCACGTCTCCGAGCCGCACAATCTGGCCGTTTTCAGTGCGCCCGATGTAGATATCCTGCAGGTTGTTCGCCTCAGCAGGAGCTGCGATGATGCGGATCGGATATTCTCTCTCGTCTTCGGTGAGAATACCGCCGCTCCGGTTGTTGAGTGCATACGCAACGTTGTTTCTGATGTCCTCGAGCATGAGCCCGTAGCGACGCAAGCGATCAGCATTGACGTTAATCTGCCACTGCCGCACATCGCCGCCCATTACGAGCACGTTCGCCACGCCGGGTATCTTAAGGATAGCGGGACGAATGGTCCAATCAGCGAGCGTACGCAGTTCCATAGGAGATACGTCTGGAGTATCAGAACTGATACCAATCCACATAATCTCTCCAAGAAGCGAGGTAGACGGGCCGAGCACCGGCTTCACTCCTGCCGGTAAAGCGGCTTGCGCCAATCGCTCTTGTACGATCTGACGATTACGCAGAGTGTCACTCCCCCATGCGAATGTCATATTAACGGTCGCTTGCGCGAACGCAGCGTTGCCGGTCACCCTTTGCACGCCGGGTGCACCCGCGATCGCCGATTCGATCGGCGTCAGGATGAGCCGTTCCACATCCTCCGGCGCCATACCGGGACTCTCGGCGAAGACGGTGACTGTCGGCTGATTGATGTCGGGTAGAATATCCGCCTGCAGGGTCGCGATACTCCACAAACCCGCTATGGAGATGAGCACCGCTATGCCAAGCACCACTCCTTTATGTCCTAACGACCACGAGATGATTTTGTTAAACATACAAGTACCGCTTACATCGGCATATCACCCATCCCGCCCGACCCTGCAGACGGTGCCGCTGCAGTCTTCTCTGGCGCAAGTGTCTTGAGAAGCTCGTCGAGCAACATGTCCTCGCGTATGTCCGGCTCGGGCTTGGCAATATAGCGTTCACCGTTTGAGAGTCCGCTATACACCTCAGTCACATCGCCGAGCGTGCGCCCGATGCTTATCTTCTTGGCGAAGATCCTGCCTCCTGAAGACACCACCCATACCTGCGGGGCTCCCCCTTCGCCCCACTTCACCGCCGATGATTTCACCGTTATACCGTTTCTTTCCGGTGCGAGCACACGTACCGACGACGACACCGGCCAGTTCACTGCCTCCGTAAGCACCGCATCCGCCATATACGATCCGGTGCCATCAAGCGCTGCGCCGACGCCTATGAGCTTGGCTCGACGCGTATCCGCTGGGAACCCTGGCCGCATGACCGAGAGCACATCTCCTACCGCCGGGCGCATTGAGGTGCTTGGAATGCGCATGCGCACCGTAAGACCACGCTGGCCACTCCCTGCAATCACCGCGATTGCCATATCTGGACTGACCAGGTCGCCGACTTTCTTAGCGATGGACGACACGATACCGGAGCGCGACGCAACGATGGCCGTACCGCCCCTGATCTGCTGCTCGACTGTCTTATACGCCGCGCGCGACGCCTCTGCTGAGGACTGTGCCATCGAACGATCCTTTTCAAGCATCGCGTTCTTCTCTTGAATCATGAGCCGGTACTCTGTTTCCTTATCCGCCAACGCCATTTGCGCATCGCGATATTCGGCAACCGCATCAAGGAAATCTTTTTGGTCTCCAACGGCAATCACCTTGAGAGCATTGAGTGCCAAATCATCCGGGGTGCTATTCGCTATACGCACTGCAAGCGCGAAATACTCCTGCGCCTGGGAGACCGGCACCTCGCCTCCTTTCTGCAACGCGCTCGAGAGCGCAATCAGCGCCGGCTCGTACGAATTCTGTATGGCCTGATTCAGTGAGCCGTATTGCCTGTTGAAGCTGCCGTAACGGACATATCGCCAATCGGTAACATTGGTCACCAACGCGATCTGCTCGGACAATGCCCGCTCGACGACCGACCGGAGAGCAGATTGCTTGACCGCTACTTGTGCGCGTATGCTCGCAAGTGCTGGGAACGATCCTTCTTGAACCGTGCTGGAAGAACTCCCTATAGCAGCACTGAGCTCCGCGAGACGTGCCTTCTCTTTTGCCGTATATTCGTCGGCGACCCGGACTCCCGCATCTGCTCCTGTCAGTGCCTCGGTCTGATCCGCAAGCATTTTTATTATCTCCGGAGTAGCGGGGGGAGCCGAAATATGTCCGAGAATTTCTCCTTCTCCGACCAACTCACCGATATGAACGCGCCAATCGACGATTGTGCCTTCTCTTTGTGGCTGCACTTGCACAATATCTGAGGAGATAAGTTCTGCAGGCCACGAATTGCCGACTGACGGGGTACCGGTAGCGCTGTTCTCTCCCACTACCGCAACGATGCCGTTACTGTCTGCGACCACCACACGCTCATCTGACGTCTCGCCTCTCGCGGGAGGAGAGAACACGAAGATGCCGATCGCGACAAACGATGCGATACATGCCCCTACAATCACAAGCGTATGTGGCTGCCGGCTCTTCACTTTCTGTACAAGTCTTGCCATATGCTCATTCATGATTCATTTCGTCTAGTTGAATAATCCACCTTTCTCGCGCACACAAAAAACTCGCAGACCCATGCGAGTGAGCACTTAGAAAGCAGCAGCTCTCCAAGCGCTCTTAGTTGAAGGAGGGGCTATTCTCGAGAATGGAAAGCCAACGGGTCAATTTTCTGTTGTAGGAAATGGGTGGAGGGGATTTGTACAACGCTCCTCTTGATGCAGCAAACGTTTGTAAACGGGGCCTTGCAAAAAGAATTGCGGCCAGACTGACAATACTGAACGCGGCAATAATGAGCGCCATCAGGCTGGGGCCGACCGACATAGTGAGAAATGACTGGTAGGTAGCGATATGGTGCATGACCATAGTGACTGCGTCCTGTGGGCAAAGCGACGCTCCTGTTTGGGTAAACGGGCAATCAGTCTGCATTTGTCCGTCCGATCCGTGAACCATGCTGGCGAAACCGAAAAACGTCACCATCAAGAATGAAGCGAGTACGAACGGGGCTATTATTTCTCTTAGCGGAGACATTGTGTGCTGCTTCATAAGACTTTCGCCTTAAGGCGGAGCGAATTGCCGACGACTGACACGCTCGAGAGCGCCATCGCCGCACCCGCAAAGACCGGCGAGAGGAGCCAGCCGAATACCGGGTAGAGTATCCCGCTTGCAAGCGGGATACCAATCACGTTGTAGGCAAAGGCCCAGAAGAGATTCTGTTTGATACCGCGCATAGTGAACTTGGAGAGGCGAATTGCCTTTACGAGCTTGCTGAGATCCCCGTGGAGGAGCGTGATACCGGCGCTCTCGATCGCCACGTCGGTCCCAGTCGCCATCGCGATACCCACATCTGCCTGCGCCAAGGCCGGCGCATCGTTGATACCGTCGCCCACCATCGCGACCACGCCCCCCTTGGCCTGTAGCTCTTTTATCGTATGCAGTTTATCCTTCGGCATCACCTCGGCGACGACCTCGTCGATACCGACTTCGCGTGCGATATAGTCTGCCGTCTGCGCATTGTCTCCGGTGAGCATCACCACCCGTATACCGAGCGCGTGGAGATTTGCGACTGCCTCTTTCGCTTCGCTCTTCACCGCGTCAGCGACCATCACCACAGCAAGAACCTTCCCTTTTGTAGCGAGGATGACGGGCGTCTTCCCCTCTCTCGCACCCTTCTCTATCGAGTCTGCTTGCAGAGCAGCCGAACCATCTCGCGCATTGCCGGCGAAATATTCAACACCCGCAATAACGCCCTGCACGCCCTTGCCCCGTATTGCTATGAAGTCTTCTACCGGTCGCATTGCGATGGAGCGCGCCGCGGCGTACGAGACGATGGCGCTTGCGATAGGATGCTCTGACTTACTCTCGAGCGAAGCGAGGATTGCGATAAGCTCGTCGTCACTCTTATCAGAAAAGTTCTTGAACGAGACGAGTTCTGGCTTCCCTTTAGTGATGGTGCCGGTCTTGTCGACCACGACGGTCGTCACGGCGTGCAGTTTCTCGAGCGTCGCCGCATCTTTAATCAAGATACCCTCCCTCGCTCCCTTGCCGACCCCTACGATGATCGCCGTCGGCGTCGCGAGCCCGAGCGCGCAGGGGCATGCGATAACAAGCACACCAACAAAGGAGACCAGTCCATAGGAGAGCGCCTGTGCAAAGCCGAGCGAGGAGGTGCCGATAAGGAGCCAGAGTCCGAGCGAGCCGAAGGCGATGACCAGTACAACCGGCACGAAGACACTCGAGATCTTGTCGGCGAGCGCCTGGATGGGCGCCTTACTCCCCTGTGCATCTTCAACCATCTTGATGATATGGGCGAGCAGCGTCTCCGAGCCGACCTTCGTCGCTCTGAAGGTGAAGGCGCCGGTCGTGTTGAGCGTCCCCGCGACGACCGCGTCGCCTGCATTCTTCTCGACCGGTACCGGTTCGCCCGAGACCATAGACTCATCGACATACGACGAGCCTTCCGTAGCGAGGCCGTCGACCGGGATCTTCCCCGCCGGCTTCACGATGATCAAGTCGCCGTGCACGACCTGGTCTATAGGTATCTCTACTTCTCTCCCCTCGCGCACCACGAGTGCCGTCTTCGCCTGCAGGTTCAGGAGCTTCTCGATCGCATCGCCGGTCGAGAGCTTGGCGCGCGCTTCGAGATACTTCCCGAGTGTGATAAAGGCGATCACGACGATCGCCACGTCGAAATAGGTGACCTCGACATTCACATACGCGCGCAACGGTTCGGCGAAGAGCGTGACGACGACGCTATAGAGAAACGCTGCCGAGGTTCCGATACCGATAAGCGTGTCCATGTTCGCTGCGCCGTGGCGCAGGAACCGGTAGACGCCGACGAGATACGGCCTACCCACGACAAAGAGGGCGTAGGTCGCCATGAGCGCGAGAAGCATATTGAAAGAGCTGTTCCACGCTTGCGGTATGCGCGACGCCCAGCCGAACTCAGCGAGGATACTCCACGCCATGATGAGCACGGCGACACCCGCCATCGGCATGACGGCTACAATCTTCGTCTTCATCGCGGCGAGCTCGGCGAGCTTCTCAGTCTTGGATTGATTGAGACCGAGATGGGCTGCGTGCTCGCTCTCTGACATTCCCATTTCCTCTGCGCTCCTTGCGAGCGCAAGCGTGTACCCGAGCGGCTCTATTTTTGCAGAGAAGTGCTGCGGACTTGTCTTCGATTCGTCATATGAGATTTTCGCCGCCTCGGTACCGACATTCACCTCTACTGAGGTGACTCCCTCGACCTTCCTGAGCGCCTTCTCGATGATGTGTGCGCAGGAGGCGCAGTGCATGCCCCGCACTGGATACGTGTTTGTTGCCATACTATTTGCGCTTCAACTTGTACACGGCGAGCACCTCCTTCACCGCTGTCCCCACCTGACCAGAGGTCATCTGGTGGTGCACGCATCCGTTTAGATGATTCTCCATAAGCGAGTCCTCGATGCCGGAGAGCGCCTGCTTCACCGCCGAGGTCTGTGTGATGATGTCGATACAGTAGGTGTCCTTCTCTACCATGTCTTGCAGCCCGCGCACCTGGCCCTCGACAATCTTCAACCGCCGCATCAGCTTTTTCTTGTTCGCCGCACCAGTGTGTTCCATACACCCTACTATATACCCCCTAGGGGTATCCTGCAATACCACCCTGTTTATAACTTCGTGTCAGAAACGATGCGGCCGTCGTCAATCTTGATGATGCGCTCGGCAAAGGCCGCAAACTCCTCTTCGTGCGTCACCATGATAATGGTCTGCCCGCCCGCATGAAGCTCTTTGAAAATATCCATCACCGTCGAAGAGGACTCCTTGTCGAGGTTCGCCGTCGGTTCGTCGGCGAAGAGAACGTCCGGCTCGTGCGCGATGGCGCGAGAGATCGAGACGCGCTGCTGCTCGCCGCCCGAGAGCTGGCTCGGGAGGTTGTTG
>Ga0172379_10004952_pt1 | contig 19079 bp, 17 predicted proteins | sample GrowelOW334metaG_FD_119756 | JGI IMG/M metagenome (GOLD analysis project Ga0172379, IMG submission 119756) | Groundwater microbial communities from an aquifer near a municipal landfill in Southern Ontario, Canada - Groundwater well OW334 metaG | ecosystem: Environmental > Aquatic > Deep...
ACCGGGGTGAGGGCGCTGTCGGGCAAGAGCGGCGGCGACTTGGTGATGTGGAACACGCATCGCCAGACAAAGGTGGAGGCACTCGCCGACACCCTGGCCAAGGGCTCGTCCGACCTGCCTACCAACCACGGCAGCATCTTCGCCACCTACGTCGGCTCGGCCGCTACCAACGCCTTCCTCCGCCTTGTCGCAAGCAAGATGGACCCGGCCACGGCGGCGCGCACGGTCAACGTCAACGCACTGAAGATGGTGGCAGGGCTGCGCAGCCTGAGCACCAATCAGTGCCCGGTGCCGGTCAAGGTGGTTGCCCCCGTGGCTGCTGCCGAAGCCGTTCCGGTGGTGATCACTGTGGTCGAACCGGTGGTGGCTCAGCCTGCCGCTGGTGAAGTCGAAGCGAAATCGGCTCCGGCCGGTGACGCCAAGACGGAAGCCTAAGTCGCAAGACTGGCAAGCAGGCTGTGCAAACAGTCTGTTGAAGCAAGGGTCAAGCAGTAAGGAAGCAGTCTAGGTAGCAGTCAGTTCAATCTGACAACAACACGACGATGGTGGAGCAATCTGCTGTCGTCTTGTTGTGCTGCCTGGGCTTTGCTATTCAAGCTGTAGGGCCTGTTTTCAGTATTTCTTATAACCACTTGGCTCAACGCACTAAACACGCGTTCCTCTGACTAGGCGAGGAAGAGACCAAGACAATTGCCTGGAAATTCACTGGAGTAAAACATCATGTCACGTCAAAATCATCTGCCCGGCCTCACTCAAGTGGCCCTCAAGAAGCTCGGTCACAACGTTCGCGAAATCGGTGTGCGCATCCTGCCCAACGGTGAGCGCGAAGACTTCGACCGCGTCGTCCACATTCGTCGCGAAGACATCCACGTCGAAGTCATCGGCGAGATTCAGGGTGCCTTCGGCGCTGGCATCATCGCCAAGCTGCATCGCTACACCTTCCCCTCGGGTGTGGTGTACGACGAATACCTGCAGGTCGCACCCTGGCACAGCGGGCCGCATTTCTTCATCGCGCTGCGTCGGCCCAGCGGCAAGTTCCTCAAGACCACGCTCTGGCCTCGCAACGAGACCGGCATGTCGGAAGACATGAACAACTGCGGCGCCTACGAGGACCTTACCCACAGCAACTCGTAAGCCACAACAGCAAGCAGTTGGTAGGGAAACCTGCCAACTGCTTGTCTTTTTTCCTCTTTCGTTCAACGCCTTCACCTGGAGAAATTTCACATGGAATACGCAATTGGGTTGTTCTTTCTCGTCGCCGGCAGCATCATCAAGAAGCTCGCCCTGCCCTTCATCGGCATCCTCGCCGTGGCTATCCTCGTTGTCGGCGGCATCGCTTCGGCTTCGGGCGGCGCCTTCGGCGTTGCGGCGCTCTACACCCTCTACGCCGGCCTGGCTGTCGCCGTCCTCGGCACCATCATCGGTGCTCTGGTGACCGTCTTCGGCAGGTGGTAAGCGCTACCTCTCTTTAACCCACTCCTAAAGATGGAGAATGAAATGACCGATTCCACCACCGCAAGCCCGGCCCTCTCCCCTTACGACGCGCTGCTCGCAGCTGGTCGCACGGCAATGCTCGCGCTCTATCCCGACAAGGCCAAGGCCATCAACTCGGGCAAGCTGTCGCGCATCGAAGAGGGCTTCACCTCCGACGCGCTCGGCGAAAAGGGCAAGTGCATGTTCCCGCACCGCCTCGACGACGACAAGTTGCGCGAAGAAATTGGCGACAACCCGGCGGCCATCTTCGACGGCCTGTCGCAGTCGATGATCGACTTCTACCGCCGCAAGCTCGACGACGCCAAGTAACATCGGCGCCGGCAGCGATTACTGATTTTTCTAACAATAAACCGGAGACAAACTATGAGAAACGGTAAAACCGTGTTTGTCGACTGCAATGACACCCTCATTGCCGTACGACACGCCAACCGCGGCGACGTGGTGCCTGAAGGCTTCAAGTCAATCGAACGCGGCGGACAGTGGTATCACGTGCAAGCCCGGCCCAGCGCTGACGCTTTCCTCAAAGCGGTGGCCGCAGATGAATGCAACCTCGTCGTCCTCACCGGCGGCAGCACTCGCATCCAACATCTGCTGCTGGCGCTCACCGACCTCGATGAAGAACTCGATCAAGTGATCGGCTTCGAATCGACCGGCCGCGTCGAACTGCCTCCCTCCTGGGTGCTGGTCGACGACTTGCAAGGCGGCAGCTCCTCTTTCGAGGAAAAGCTCGCCATGCTCGGCTTCAAGCGCAAGGACATCGGCGAGGCACGTTACAAGGCCTTGGTGGAGAAGCACTGCATCCAATGCCGGTCTTTCAAGGGCGGCGAAGATTCCGCTCCTCTGACTGGCCTGCTCGAAGAGGTGCACACGAAACTGGCGGCCTGAGCCTTTGAAAAAACAGTCGTCTTCTTGCAAAAGAAGCTCCGACTGTTTTTTCTTTTTTGTCATTTACTTAGTCATATAGTATCATCGGGAAAAATTTTAAAAGAAGGCAGCAGCAAGCCTTTCCCGAAGGAAATTCTTGCTGCTGCCATTGGCCTCGAACTGACATACTGAGCATTGCCTAAATACAACAGCAGGCTTAAGGGCCTTCTGCATTTTGCAGGTGCTGCTCTAGAAGTTTGGTATATTTCTCCAAGGGCTGAGGCCCAACCAGGCGCTCAACAACTTTTCCTTTTTTATCGAGAATAAAAACCGTTGGTATCGACTTGATGTTCTCAGTGCGCACCAGGTTTTGAGCTTTGTCGACATTGACTTTGAGCACCAAAACTTGGCCTTCGTATTCATCGGCAAGCTTTTGAATGGTGGGGCTGAGCTGTCGACACGGGCCACACCAGTCTGCATAGAAGTCGACCAACACAGGCGTTTTGACATTCTTTAGCGTCTCGGCATACTCTTTCTCGTCGACGACGCGAATCTTCACTGCCTTGGCCGCCGCAATTTTTGTTTGTCCCACGGCCTGTGCCAAGAGTGTCCGAAGGCGGTAGCCGTCCTTTGCCATGGCGAAGTTTGCCACAGTTAGCGAGAGAACGAAAACCAACATGACCGCGACTTGAGCGAGATTTTTGATATTGTCTGCGAAGCCTTTCATGGCTTTTCTCATTTCTTTGAATGAGCTAAATGCCAGCCTGAGCAATGGCATCTAGCAAGATCGACTGGGTTAGAATCTCTGGCAAAACCAGAGGCTGCTCTGGGCGCTTGGGGCTCAGCACCACATAGAGTGGCACGCCAGAGCGTCCAAACTTTTGTAGAATTTTGGTGATTTGAGGATTACTCCGAGTCCAATCACCACGCAAGGCCACCACCTGCTCGCTCTTAAAAGCTTCTACGACAGCTTGGCTAGAAAGAGTCGTATGCTCGTTTAACTGGCAGGTCTGACACCACTGAGCGGTAAAGTCGAGAAAGACGACCTTGCCATCAGCCAAGCTCTGATTGACTAGCGCCTCTGAGAATGGTTGCCATTCAATGCCGTTAGCGTTCGCCTGCTGCACCGCCTCAGCATTCGGCATCTTAGTTTCGAAAATAATCGGCCTGGCAAAGCAGTAAAACGTCACTAAGCTAATAGCTGCGGCTAGAGTCCAAATGCAGACTTTCTGCTTAGTGCCGGCTAAAAAATTAGCAAAATTACCGATCAACCAGGCACCGAAGCTGGTGGCAACAATAAATACTAGCCCTCCCACTAGCCCATCGCTACCAACCATTGAACCGAGCACTGACAGAAGCCAGACGGCACTGAGAAGCAAAACGAAGCCCATCGCTTGCTTAAAGTATTCCATCCAGGCACCAGGCTTAGGTATCAGTTTTTGCCAGCGTGGATTGAAACTTAGAAGCAAATACGGCGAGGAAAGCCCTGCTCCTATAGCGGCAAAGACAGCCAGTATCCCCCACCACGGTTGAGCGAAAGCAAAGCCGATGGCGGCACCAAGAAAGGGAGCGGTACAGGGAGTTGAAAGAATGGTGGCTATCACTCCTGTGAAAAAAGAGCCCGTGTAGCCCCGACGAGTACTCAGGCTCGACAATTTTTCACCGGCCTGAACATTGACCATAAACACACCAAAGAGCCCCAGCGACATGACTGAAAGCAAGGTCGCCATGGCTAAGAGAAAGAGTGGATGTTGAAACTGAAAGCCCCAACCAACACTAATTCCAGCTACCTGCAAGGCAATCACTGCCAGAGCCAAAGCCAAGCAGGTCGATATGGTTCCCGCAGCATAGGCCAGACCGAGCTTGAGTACTCGACTGCGGCTCTCTCCTGCTTCTTTGACGAAGCTCAAAATCTTCAGTGAGACAACCGGTAGAACACAGGGCATGAAATTGAGAATCAGCCCACCGACAAATGCTAAGCCGAGAAACTGCAGGTAGACTAGCCACACATTCGCGTCAGACTGACCAGGGGCCAGTTTGAAATCTTTGTCGAAAATTGAGCCATTTCCCGAACTTTCCTGCCCTTGTTTGAGCGCAGGGAAATTAGCAAAGTGACGGGCACTAGCCGAGGGAATTGGTGGTGCTTGAGAGTGCGCCACCATCAGGGTCAAGCTCAGTTTTGCTTGACCGGGTTCACAGCTTGTGCTGCAAGCCAGCCAGCTAACATCAGCCTCAACTGTAATCTGGCTACCGGGCACGGCCGAAACTGGAACGCTAATGGGAATGGCAATTACAGTCTCGCCCTCGTAGCCATGGGTGACAAAGCCGCCCTCTTCATCACGAAAAGTTGTCGGCTTGAGCCACACTGCTTCTGCAGCACTGTAGCCGGGTGGCAAGGTGAGCTGTACTCTGGTGGCCACCCCGATGTCACCTGGGTCTCGGTAATAAATGTGCCAACCGGGAGCCATAGTGAGGTGAACGCCAATATATTGGCGACGACCAGGAATTAGTTTTTCGTTCTCCGAAATTAGGTTGGAGACTACATTATCTTGGGCCGGCACAAGCGCGGTGACAGCCACTGGGTTGATAGACCACGCCTTGGGTTGCCCAAAAGCAGTAACTACCAGTAAAGCCACTAGTACTATGAGTTTGCGGTTCATGTTTTTGACTTTATAGAGGAAGGTCAGATCCAAAATCACAGGCATTCTTGCTTGCCTGCTCCTTCAATACTTTCAGGAAGATCTGAGTTTTCCAAGGCAAGAAAGTTGACACAAAAAAGCTCTACTGCAGCAGCCTCACATCAGTGGCTGCGAGCAGCAGAGCCATCGGACGCTCAGGAAATTTTGGCAGCTTCCAGCGGCCTGTCACCAGCCTTGTAGCGCTTGAGCCAATCTTTAGTCAAACGCAGGGCTTCTGCAATAGGCATGGTGCTTGCCCCGAACGGATGCTCGTCATCGACAACAGCGATCTTGTGGTAGCGGGCGACGAGATCATCATTCAAGAAATGAGACTCGTCTTCTGCCACCACCAAGGTAATGTTCGCTCCGCGTGCTCGAAAGGCGCAGAACTCTCCGCTAAGCAAACGACCGCTGAACTGCGCAGGGAAGCCGGTGGAGACTCCCTTGACCGATGCAAACAAACCGCATTGACGCAAGGCCTGGATGCTGTCCGATGCAATAACTGCCTGAGCCATTTTCAACTCCTGTTAGTGGTGATGGGGCTGATTGTGCGACGGGTGCTGCTGATGAACCGGCGGATGGTACGGTCGGTTGCCTGAATTATTGGGGCGCTGGCTGGGATACTGCGGATAGCTATAGCGCGGGTAGCTATAGCGCGGGTACTGTGGCCGATTGTAATGGCTCGGCGGCAGAGAGGGGCCATACTGATTGGGACGGTACGGGCTCGGGCCGTAGTACCGAGGTGCGTAGGGCGGAATCTGCGGTGCGTAATAGCGCGGCCCGTAGCCCGGATTGTAGTAGTTCGGACTGTAGTAGTTCGGACTATAGTAATTCGGACCGTAATAGCGATTGGACGGATAGTATCCACCACCGAGGTTGATACCAATGCCGCCTCCGCCGATGCTGATGCCACCACCGTTGAAGCGCAGCTGCACACCTCCACCGTAGGACTGAGCAGAGCAAGTGCCGACGCCCAAACCGAGGAGGCAAAGGGCGGTGATGGCGACGGTGCGGACGGTGCGGACACTACGGACAGTGCGGACACTACGGAAGGTCGATTGAAGTCTCATGGTTTCCCGATTCTTTTTCTTTTTATAGGGGCGAATGACAGGCCATTGCATCGACACGATGCAAGTAACAAAGGCGCTGTCATTTGCAAGAGTCTGAGCCTGCAGGGCAATTAATTGCTCAAAAAAACTGTCGATAATCGGTGCTTGTCGGTTTTCTGCTTTCTTGAAAAAGGTTTTGGATTTGGGTCTACCTTTATTGCTAGCCTAACCAAGAGCTGCATTGCAAGCGGTTTTAGTAACCTTTTCAAACATCTATTACAAAAAGGAACTGCGCGAGCTTTGCCAACACTTTTTATCGCTCAACAGCGGCAAAAAGCTAGCGAAGCTAACACTAGCTCCAAGCTCAAGACCAGCCACAGAAGCCACTTTAAGCATGCCAGCACGATTAGCCAGTGGCACCAAATAAGGTATCACCGGATCAAAGTTTTTACTGACTAAATTAGATTTTCAAATACCGACTTTACTGAGCAAATGTTGCAGCAACGTTGCTAGTTAGCCGTTGTGTACTTTTATTTGCATAATCGCATCAGATAACTGCTCTGCCGCTGCTTAACGCGAGCTAAGCGAGCTTTTAGAGAAGCAATTGGCGCTATGAGCAGATCAAGCATTTAGGTATCTTTCCACTTAACAATGAACTCAATACTTTCGTCACCAGCACGGCAATGGTAGGTTCAAGGCCATCCTCATCTCACCCTAAAAAAACAAAAGAAGCCAAACAAGAGCTCACAGCACTTCTTCAACAATAACCATCGCAAATTCTGCGGTTCCTATATGCACTCCCTTGCTCCAACGAAAAAACGTCTATGGCAAATTTGGTTGACCCTCGCCCTACTCGGCCTAATCTTTTGCCTTTCAGCCCAAAGCAACTCGGCCAATTTTACGGCTCAGCTTTTCGGTTCTTACAATTACGCCGCCCGCAAAACCGCCCACATGGTTGAGCATGCAGCTCTGTTCACGGCACTTTACTGGACCATTCTGGCCCTGCGTATGCGCTTCGCCGCCGTCAAATCAGTCACTACGACAAAGCTTGTGCTTTGTTTTGTTTGCCTCATTCTCACCATCAACTTTGCTGTGTTAGACGAATGGCATCAATCATTCGTACCGGGACGCACCTCTAGCGCCACCGATGTGCTCTGGGACAGTTGCGGAGCTGCAGCAGCCTGTCTCCTGCAACTAACACTTGCCTGGCGCCACCGCACCTCCAGGCGTTAATCAGCTCTCTGTATTTATGATCGTAATTAATCCTCTACCTACCTCCGACCGCATCGATGTCTGCCGCCTGCTCTCTTCTTCGCGAAGCGAACACGGTCAGTTTACCGAGTTCTTCCGCTCGCGACCAGGAATTGCTGAAGTTTTGCGTGCGCCTAACGGACGCGTGATCGTGCTGCTAGAGCCAGGGTTCAACAATAGAGAAGACTGGATTCTCGCCACCACCTTTAGCAATCCGACCGGCGATCCAGACGACGGCGCATACCACACACAAGTGCTGGCCGGCAATTGTGGCACGCCAGATGAAAAAGAAACGGTGCCCGCGCGCAGACTTTCTCATTCTCAATCTGGTGGCTATGTCGTTCATGTTGACGTCTGTGAGCGCCTTTCTACTCAAGACGGAACCGTTTCATCGGCTCACTGCTCACGCCCGGAAATTGCGGAGTTTCTTCGCCCTGCCTACAACCGTGCTGTGCTGATTCTCAACTCCCGGTTCGACAACGGCAAAGACTGGGTGATTGCAGGGATGTCTCAAGGGTATCCCGGGGGGCGGAGAGATATGTTGGGCTTTCGCCTAGCAGGTGCGCTGCCCAAAGATGCCGGGTCGGCCACTGAGGCGCTCCAGACAATCAAAAAATACCTCAAGTTGTGCGCTACGGCCTCAGGCTTAGGCAAAGATTCAACCAGAAATACTCCCTGCCAGATAGCTGACTAGAAGCGCATACCAATCGAAAGATGGTCGCCGGATACTGGAACACTTTATGTTCTTGTTCCGGCGGCCTTCTTTTGTTATTCAATATATTATATGAAATAGTATTTTGATTACTAAAAAAACGAAAGTCGTCAAAAAAAAGAAAAAACAGAGGAGAGAGAGAAATTGCTTTCTCCCTCCCCCCTGAAATTTCAGCAACAGCCTTTGGGCTTAGCTTTTCTTGGGCGCACGGGTGCGCTTGCTGGCAGGCTTGGCAGGAGCAGTCTTGCCCTTGGCCTTGGCCCGAGCAACAGCGCTGCGCTTGATGCCCTCCACTTCCACCGGAGCGGCGAGAATCTCGTCGGCAAAGCCGTCAGCGACAGCTTCCTTCGAGGTCAGCCACCAGTCGAAGCGGTAAGCCTTGCGCTTCACTTCCGCCACCGTCAGGAACGAGCGGAAAGCGAGGATGTGCGCCAGCTTGTCCCAGTTGGCCTTGAAGTTCTCGACGTCATCGTCCATCTTCTGAACGTTGCCCGAGGTGCCGGCCGACACTTCGTGGATGAGCACTCGCGAGCTGACGCCGATGACGCGCTTGTCACCAGCCTGCAGCAGAATGCCACCCATCGAAGCAGCCTGACCGAGCACAATCACGGTGACGTGATGGCCATCGGCGCGCAGCTTGAGGATGAAGTCGTAGAGCGCCAGGCCGTGCGTTACCGCGCCGCCGGGCGAGTTGAGGATGAGGGTCATGGCCTGACCGGGGAAGCGACGGCTCCAGCGCGAAAGGTCGATGACGCAGGCCTTCATGCTGTCGCTGGTGACGCCGTCCCAGATCGTGTAGGTGAGATGCTCCTCAGCACCAGAGATTTCGCGTGAGGCTTCGCGGCGCTTCTTGGCCAGATCCAGCTCGGCCGATTCGGCCTGAGCCAGAGCGGTGCGCAGCTTGGCGTTGGCTTCGTCCAGTTCGGTGGACTTGAGGCGCTTGGTCTTGCTCACGCGCAGGTTGATTTCGGCCAGCTGTGCAGTCTTGAGCTGCTCGTCGAGAGTGAGCGGCTTCTTGGTGGTGTCGCTGGTGTCGGCTGCAGCAGGAGCGGCAGTTTCGGTCTTGTTTTCAGTGTCGGTATTCATGGTGATGTCTTTCTTCAGATTTGACGGGAAGCCGTCGTTTTTAAAAGAGAAATAGAAAGGTGGCTCTAGGTAGAGAGAGCCGATACAACCTTCTCGAGTACCATTTCTTTGGTCATCGAATTGGTTGGTACGACCAAAGCGAAGACACCGGGGGCGGTGCTGCTTCGATAGTAAGAGCTGAGCGGAGCCGACTCTTGCTTGTAGGTCTCCAGGCGAAAGCGGATGGCATCGGGTGCATCATCTTTGCGCTGAAAGAGAGAACTGTTGCAAGCGTCACAATGACCAGCAACCTTCGGCGGTTCGAAGGTAAGGTGGTAAGAGCGGCCACAGGTCTGATTTGAGCAGGTGCGGCGCAGCGATAACCTCTCAATCAAGTCAGCCTCAGTTAGCTCCAACCACACTGCTTTCTCAAGAGCGACGCCCCAAGAAGCAAGAAGTTTGTCGAGCATTTGTGCTTGAGCAAGAGTGCGAGGAAAACCATCGAGAATGACGCCGCGACGATTGGCCGGAAACATGAGAGCGCGGGTGAGAATCTGCATGACCAGATGATCAGGTGCCAGTGCGCCTTTCTCAATCAAGTCTTTGACCAGCTTACCGAATTCTGTGCCTTGGGCAATTTCGTAGCGAATCAGTGCGCCGGTGCTGAGGTGGTTGAGGCCGAGAGCAGGAGCGAGTTGAGTTGCAACTGTTCCTTTGCCAGCACCAGGGCCACCGAGAAGAGTGATAAATCGCGGTTTGTGAAAACGCCAGACAATAGCCCGGGTAAACCAGAAGCGCAATTCGGCAAAGCCGAAGGATAATTTCATGCTTACCTCCATGGGTCGACGCTTCCATCAGCAACCTGACTAATGTCTCTACCGCTGTCCCCAAACAAACCGTTAGTTTGCGTGGAAGAGAGATAGAGGGTTGGCAGGGTATTGAATAAAAGCGGTGGATTTAAATTTTGAATAGAAGAGTTGTTGATAGCTCATAGCCTAGGTAATCACCTAGTTCAAATGCAATCGCAAAGTTTGGGCTCTAAGCAGTAAACCAAGTCGTTATCCAAGGGGAAAACTGGAAAAACCGTCTACCGCAACAAAATTGTCAAGAGACTTTTACTGTCTCAGTTTTGGCTAAGAGTTGGCGACGATGAACCACTTATTGACTAGCGCAGGCTCACTCACTTGAGAAGAGGAAGCTTGCGAGAGCGAGCCGGTTGCCAAGATTCACTAGCTAGTTTATTTGCGATTTAGAAACAGCACGACAGTTTGAGCTTGATGTCTGGTGATCCAAAGAAGCTTGTTGCTAGATTAAAGTCAGCTCTCACCAAATATCAAATATAAAACCCAAGGAAACCTTTAAGCCACCCAGTAATCTCTTTACTGTTCATGCTTTACTTATTAGAACGACGCATGAGACTGGGTCTTGGTGCAGAGCCACATTCAACCTTTCTTCACTCCTCCAGAGATCAATAATACGAATAAAGATCGCCTGGAACATCTGGGAACAACAAAGGACCAACAATGACCACAAACCTCCTCTCCCGCGGAGAAGTGCCCCATCGCAGCGAAGCAAAAACTGAGCTGACCTGGGACCTCACTCCCGTATTCCCGTCTGAAGCCGCCTGGGAAGCAGATCTTGCTCGCGCCTCGGACCTCGTCAAGACTCTTCCGCAGTTCAAAGGCAAGCTCAAGCGCTCCGGCAAACAGCTGCTCGCCTACTTCCAGTTGCGCGACAACGTTGCCCAACTCGTGGAAAAGCTCTATGTCTACTCGCACCTCAAGGCCGACGAAGACAAGGGCAACAGTCACTATCAGGCCATGAATGAGCGCGCTCTGGCACTTTACACCCAGTTCGGCGAAGCCATTTCTTGGGCTGACCCTGAGCTGCTTTCGGCCAAGCCCGAGCGTATCGCAGCCTTCGTCGCCAAGACCAAGGGTCTCGAACTTTACAGCCACAAGCTCGCCGAGCTGATGCTCCGTCGCGACCATGTGCGCAACCCCGAAGTCGAAGAGCTGCTGGCGCAGTATTCGCAGGTCTCGCAGGGCCCGAGCAACACCTTCTCGATGCTCGACAATGCCGACCTCAAGCTGCCCATGATCAAGAACGAAGAGGGAGTTGAAGTTCAGCTCACTCACGGTAACTACATCGTCTTCTTGCAGAGCCGCAACCCCGAAGTGCGCAAGGCTGCCTATCTCGGCATGATGAGTGCCTTTGACGGCATGCGCAACACCATCGCCGCCAACTACTCCAACAAGGTCAAGGGCAATATTTTCGAGGCGCGCGCTCGCAAGTATCCTTCGGCCCTGGCTGCCGCTCTCGGCCCCGACAATGTGCCGCTCTCGGTTTACAAAAACCTGGTGGCAACAGCGCACGAGTACCTGCCGGTACTGCGTCGCTACCTCGATCTGCGCAAGAAAGAACTGGCGCAGCGCAATGAACTGATCGGCGGCAAGCTGCACATGTGGGACCTCTACGTTCCCATCGTCGGCGAAGTCGACTATCAGATCGACTACCCGGCCGCTCAGAAGCAGATTCTCAAGGCAGTGGCACCACTCGGTAACGAGTATGTGCAGGCCCTCGATGGCGGCTTCAATTCACGCTGGGTCGACGTGCACGAGAACAAGGGCAAGCGCTCCGGCGCCTACAGCTCTGGCTGCTACGGTACTCCGCCGTACATGCTGATGAACTGGCAGGACAACCTCGAGAACATGTTCACCCTGGCTCACGAAGCCGGGCACTCCATGCACTCCTGGTTCACCCGCAAGAATCAGCCCTACACCTACGGTGACTACACCATCTTCGTGGCCGAGGTGGCTTCCACCTGCAACGAAGCTCTGTTGGCTCACCACCTGCTCTCCGTCGAGAAGAGTGATGACGTTCGCCGCTATCTGATCAACCATCAGCTGGAAGCGTTCCGCACCACATTCTTCCGCCAGACGCTCTTCGCTGAATTCGAGATGATCGCTCACGAGGCCGCCGAAAACGGCGTGGCTCTGACGGCGGACAAGCTCAACGAAATCTTCCTCGACCTCAACCGTAAGTACTACGGCGATGTCGTCGACGACAACGATGCAGTGAAGGTGGAGTGGGCGCGCATTCCCCACTTCTACAACAGCTTCTACGTCTACAAGTACGCCACCGGTATCTCGGCTGCAACGGCTCTGGCTAGCCAGATCCTGAGCGAAGGTGCACCGGCGGTGAAGCGCTATGTCGGCTTCCTCTCCAGCGGTAGCTCGAAGTACAGCATCGACCTGCTCAAGGGTGCCGGTGTTGACCTCTCTAGCCCGAAGGCAATCAAGTCGGCTCTCGACGTCTTCAAAGACTACCTCGATCAGTTTGAGCAGCTGCTCGATGCGAAGTCGAAGTAAGGCTTGAAAAAAGGTCGGTAAGAGCATCAACAGCTCTTGAAATAAAAAAAGCAAAGGCACTGGGCCTGTATGTTTTGGGAGAGAGCAGCTGCGGCTGCTCTCTCTTTTTTGTTATCTTTAGGCGTTATTTTTGGGGTATATTAACTACGTGATACAGTACAACAAAAATAGAACAAAAACGGTGAGGCACGACACATGGTCAATTGTTCTCTAAGGCATCCAACATACGCTGCTTGTTGTAGCGATCAATCAGCTGAAATGGGCTGTTGTTGGTTACTCTCGCCACATAATTTTCGGTGCGCCGATTGCTCAAAGCAATATCGTCTGTTGATATACCGAGTTCATTCTTGCCACCACTAGCGCCGTCAGGGCTCAAGGCCTTGATATTGGCATACTGACGCTGCAAATATTTTATGTCATCCCTCTCAATATCATTCAAGTCTGTGCGTTTGAGACCATCTGCCAGAGCGTCTTTTGTAATAGTTCCGTCGGCTGCTTTAGCCAACTTATCGACAGTTGACGACTCGATATGGTTAACGTCATGGGGGAAGTTGTACTTGGCCACATCTTCGCGCGAGATGCCCCTTTTGCCTCCATCTTTGTCATCAAACTCTTTGCTCAAGAGCTTGAAGTTCGTGAGCATGTGCTGCACGTCATCTTTCTGCACATCATCTAAATTACTATTCTCTGTCGCCTTTTTCAGGCCGTCTTTAGTGACAAAGCCATCTTTGTTAGCGAGCAAATCAAAAGTGCTATTTTCAATATGGTTGAATCCCGGCGGCAGTCTGTCAAAGCCGTTTTTCATTGGGGCAAAGGCCTGCATGTCAACGTCGTTAATGTTTATTGGTTTTTCACCATCTCCGGCCTTGTCGGCGGCCTTTTCAGCCACATTAGGAGCTTCTGCCTTTGATTCATTACGAGGCATGTCAGCCATAACTATTCCTCATCACTAACTGCAAATTGAGTCTCTGTTCAATGTACCCAGATTAGGGCCTAGCGAACCTGAAATTCGCCAAGCCCCAAGGGCTGATTATTGTTTGCCTTTCCAATAGCGATAGAGTGAAACCAAGCCCCGACCAAGAACCTTAGCCAAGATAACGAAAAGAGCTAGAGCCAAGCGAAATAGACGCAATGCAATCTCGAAAACAAAACCACTAATTGTCTGTATTCCATCGGCTAAGATGCTGCCCATAGCACCACCAGCACTACCCATCATGGCACTCAAGATTGCCACTATCATCAGTGGCAGCATCAACGAATTGATTATTCCACTCAAAAATACCCAAAATAGCCCACATTGTGTTTCTAACATAGATAAAACCCCGATAAATAGCGCCGAGCCGATCCCATCTTTCGCTTAGAAAGAAGAGAATTCTCAAAGAATAAGAAGGAGTCTGGGTTAGGCGAAAAACCTAAATAGAACTTGGCGCAAGTAGTTAAACCTAACTATAGAAAAATGGTCAGGAGAAAGCCTAGAGCTAGAGCCAGTTTTGTTCTGTTTAATTCGCCAATTTTTAGCATGCGACCAGTGTATTTGGGGTGAAATCACGAAGTAGACGGTTTATTAAAGGGCTAGCGCACTCTTGATAACAAATTAGATAAAAATGTTGAATTTTCCGGCACCGGCATTTCTCGGCGGGCAATGAATAGATCTATCAAGAAACGGCAACGAAGGCACATGTGGCCCTGTTGACTAGCGCTAAGCTCGGTAAAACAAAAGCCAGTCACCTCTTTTAAACTTGTAAACTTGCTCAAAATCCTGTTTAGTTACAGGTCAGAGATATTAGATCATCATCCACATCCGAAAGAAAAAATCATTGGCATGAATTACGAGGAAGCATTGGCATTTCTACAGGCATTTCCAGACATGGAAAGAGCCACATTTGGCGCCCGCGGACCGACCATGGGCCTGCCTTCGATGAAATCATTGCTCAATCGCATGGGCGACCCGCACAAAGGCACGCCCACCATTCATGTGGCTGGCTCTAAGGGTAAGGGTTCTACCAGCACTTACCTGGCCTCAATTCTCAAAGCGGGCGGCCAGCAAGTGGCTCTGTACACAAGCCCGCACTTGCACGATTACACAGAACGCATAGCCTTTGATCTCGATTCTATCTCAGACGAACGCTTTGCTCAGGGCGTCGCCGAAATTCAATCCAGCGTTGAAGCCGAGCGCGACGCTGGCAACAGCACCATTTCCACTTTTGGTATTCTCACTGCTCTCTTCTTTCATCTAGTGAAAACAGCTCCCACTCCCGTTCAGTGGCAAATTGTAGAAGTTGGCCTGGGTGGCCGCTACGATGTCACTAATGTCTTTGAGTCGAAAGCAGCAGCTGTAATTACCCCTATAAGTCTTGAGCACGCCGAGATTTTGGGCAGTACACAAACAGAAATTGCGGCCAACAAGGCTGGCATTGTCGTTACCAATTGCCTCACTGTACTAGCACCACAAAAAGATGCTGGAGCCCGCACTGCCGTCGGCCGCCGCTGCCACGAAGTAGATTCTGAGCTGATTGATGTGGGCAAGAAATACAAGCTGAAGCCTATCTCGCAAGATCTAGAAGGCCAGACTTTTTCAATGGAAGGTCTGGGAGCCAATCTTGAGCTAAATATCAAAATGCTTGGCGCTCATCAAATTAGCAATGCCGCCACTGCCGTGGCGACAGTTCTTGGCTTGCGCCAGCGCGGCGAAATAGAGATTAGCGATGAGGCCATTATCAAAGGGCTTTCTAGCGCTGTTATTCGCGGCCGCTTAGAGATTCTCTCCCAACCAGCTTCTGAGACTAACAAAGGGCCTATTATCGTCGCAGACGGTGCCCACAATCACGAATCAGCAGCAGCACTCGCCCAGGCCATAAAAAACGTCTTCAACAAAAAGAACTGCATCTTTATCGTTGGCGTTAACACCGACAAAAACATTTCAGCCATCTGGAAAGAATTGGCGGCTATGAGCAAACTGGTAATAACCACCAAGAGCACTAACCCAAGATCGATGGAGCCTTCTCAAATAGCTGAGTTGCTCAATGTTTTTGAGATTGACAGACCTGAAGTTTGCGTCACTCAATCGGTTTCTGAAGCAATTGATAAAGCTCTATCAGTGGCCGAAGCAGATGATCTAATTTGCATTACTGGCTCACTGTATGTGGTGGCAGAAGCGCGCGAACATGTGCTCGATATGCAAAAAGCGAAGAAATCGGCTGCCTCTTTCTACTAAACATGGCTGAGCAATAGCTTCAAGGTTCTCACACCTCCCGCGCGCACTTGACAGCTGTACTGTTTCAGGGTGCGCTAACCTTCGCCATCGACTAACTTCTCTTGGCATCTATTCTTGAGACGGCGCTCACCTAGCTTAAAGCAATAGCGCAGCTGAAATTTGCCACTTGAAGCAAGATCTTAAGATCCTCTTGATAACCACAAGGTACGCCAATAATCGGCGCCCAGCCGTGCTGCGAACTAGCAGTTTAAAACTCATGATTAGTTATCGACTATGAGTCTAGATTTATATACGAGTCTAGTAACTTCTAAGCCCAAAGATCACACCAGATCTTTGATTTCATTAATTTGAACTTCATGACTTCTAATCACTAGGTTCAGTTGTTATCCACTTTTTTCTTCTTCAGTAAATTCAAACCAAAGCAAACAAACACTTCACCACCCTATAGCGCCCTAACTGTCAGCTGAGAGATCGGCCGACTAGTTACCGCCACACCATCATGGACGAACCAAAACCCAACGGTGAAAAACCATACGCTCGTCAAAGCGCTTTCGAAGTTATTTTGGTCTGCATCCTCGGCGGCGCCATGTTACTTGCTGCCATTCTCGTGGGCATCGCGTTCTACGACATGGTAACAACGCTCAGCGTCACCCCTGACCAGTCTGAAATCGTTTTCTAAACACTTCTTTTACCGGGGCCCTGCCTATTGGTTCAAACACGTCCTTGGATGAGTTTGAGCCTGTGGTCAGCGGCCATTTTTTGTCAACCATCTCTAACCCCTGTCTCTGAAAGAGATAAGAGAGAAATCGAAATCGAGAAATGAAATGAACATTCAACCGCCCCTCGCCCCTCCGGCGAAAAAGGCTGGCACTTTTGCACGCCTTTTCTCAGGAGTATTTTTGGGAGGCTTCAACCTCCTGCTTCTGCTCGTCGCGCTGGCACTCTATGTGCTGCCGATGCAACAACAGGTTTCGCCTGTCGAGCTCTACCACCACACCTGGCAGACTGCCGCTGACCACGCCTACGATCCGACCAAGCTGAAAGATTGGGCGGCATGGGAGCACAAGTACGACAGCCAGATCAAGACCGACGAAGACGCCATCAAGTTCGCCAACGAGATGCTCGAGTCGACCGGTGACCACTACGCATCGCTGCTTCCGCCTGAGGCTGTGCAAGCCCAGCAAGAGCGTGCCTCTGGCGAGTTCGCCGGTATCGGTGTCGGTATCGAAGCCAAAGTCGACGCTGACGGCAAGCCGGTCATGGGTGCAAACCCCGATGACGGCCCGCTCATGCTCAGCGACGACAAAGGCAACCCGCTGATCAAGGACGTCAAAATCGGCGGCCCGGCCATGCAGGCTGGTATGCGCGATGGCGACGCCATTGTTTCTATCAACGGGGTGTCGGCCAAAGATGCCACCATCAAGGCCATGGTCACGCAAATGCGTGGCAAGGTCGGTGAGGAAGTAACAGTTGTTGTCACCCGTGGTGGCAAGAACTATACCCTCAAGATTGTGCGTGGCACAGTCAAGACCGAAGTGGTGAGCTCGAAGATGCTGACTGCTGCCAATGGCAAGCAGGTCGGCTACATTCGCCTGGAACACTTCATGGAGGAAGATGCTGCCGACGAAATGGCTGCGGCGATCAAGAAACTCGGTGCTACCGACAAGCTGATCATCGACCTGCGTTTCAACCCCGGTGGCAACGTCCAAGTTTGCTTGCAGTTGGCCAACCTGTTCATCAACGATGGCAAGCTGGTTTCAATTCGCGAGCGCGATGCCGGTGCTGGTCACAGCGTCAGCACTTTCTCTGTCAACCCCAAAGACATGGTGATCAGCGTCAAGAACGAGACCACTGGTCGCGTCAAAGAACGCCATGTCGAGCGCCTGGCAGCTGTCGCCGGCAACAAGGAAATCGTCATCCTGGTGAACGGTCATTCTGCTTCGGCGTCTGAAATGTTCACCGGTGCCCTGAAAGACAATGGTCGCGCCACCGTAGTTGGTGAGCGTACTTTTGGCAAGGGCATCGGCCAGTCTGTGCTGACTATGCCCAACGGCACCAGCCTGCACATCACCAGCCTGCGTTACTTCACCCCCAGCGGCAAATGGCTCGGCGATGGAGGCAACTCCAGCGAGAGCTACGGCATCGAGCCTGACCACGCGGTCAAGCTGATCGAGACGCCCAAGACTCGCCTGGGTTCTCCCAACGACAACCAGCTTTCTTTCGCCCTCGACCTCATCGCTAAGTAAGCGCCAACTCGGCACTGAAAAAGCAAGTCGAAGACAAATTCTCAACTCTAGAAATCCAAAACCAGCAGGCTGAGCCATTGGTGCATTCCACTCCAACAAGAGGGAGCACCAGTGGCCAGTCGGCAATAGGAGAAAATCATGAACACGAACAACACTGTTGAAAGCCTCGGCTTCGAGAAGATCGAAGAAATCGATGGCATCGTCGAGTATCGCCACACTGGCAACGGCCTCAAGGTTCTCTTGATCGAGAACCACGCCGCGCCGGTGGTCACCAGCATGGTGGTCTACAAGGTCGGCTCCCGCAACGAAGCGGTGGGCTACACCGGTTCCACCCACTTCCTTGAGCACATGATGTTCAAGGGCACGCCCAACTACAACCTGGTGGAAAGCCTGAAGCCGCTCGGCGCTGACTTCAACGCCACCACGTCCTACGACCGCACCAACTACTTCGAGAAGGTGCCGAGCCGCTACCTGCGTGAGCTGATCACGATGGAAGCGGACCGCATGCGCAACCTCTCGCTGCGCCAGTCTGACCGCGACAGCGAGATGACCGTGGTGCGCAACGAGTTCGAGATCTCGAAGAACGACCCCAACTCCCTGCTGCACGAGCACCTGATGGCCACCGCCTTCCAGGAGCACCCCTACCACCATCCGATCATCGGCTGGCTGGACGACGTGCAGAACGTGCCGCTGGAGCGCATGAAGCAGTTCTACGACACCTTCTACTGGCCCAACAACGCCACGCTGATGGTCACCGGTGACTTCGACACCATCGAGTGCCTGACCATCATCAGTGAGACTTACGGCAAGATCCCGCGCTCCGAGCACGAGATTCCGCAGGTCTACACCGCCGAGCCGCCGCAGTCGGGTGAGCGCCGCTTCAAGATCGTCAAGCCGAGCACCAAGCCGGCCTCGGTCATGATCGGCTTCCACGTGCCGGAGGCGATGCATGCCGATTCGTACGCCCTCTCGGCGCTCGGTCGCGTGCTAGGTGGTTCGCGTCAGCGCGCCAGCCGCCTCTACAAGGCCCTGATCGAAACCCGCCTGGCGGTGTCGTGCGGTGCCGGTTCGTCCGACATGCTCGACCCGGGCCTGTTCGTCATGAACGCCACCTGTGCTCCGGGCGTCAAGCCTG
>Ga0172379_10004953_pt1 | contig 19078 bp, 17 predicted proteins | sample GrowelOW334metaG_FD_119756 | JGI IMG/M metagenome (GOLD analysis project Ga0172379, IMG submission 119756) | Groundwater microbial communities from an aquifer near a municipal landfill in Southern Ontario, Canada - Groundwater well OW334 metaG | ecosystem: Environmental > Aquatic > Deep...
CTTGCGGATTCCAAACCGCAACATCACAAATCCGGAATAGGTCGTGTAGCAAAGCCGCATTTACAAGCAGTTCAATATCTATTTTATGTCCTTTTGCGACAAGTTTTCGCCCCAAGAACTCACAGATTTTCGCGACCTGTTCGCAATGCCTTCGAATGTGTTTTGGCATATGGAACTCTTCAATCATTTTTTTAACTTCATCTTTCGTCATAATCTCTCGATTATTTTAATCTGACGGACATTCTCCCCCGTTTCTTCTATAGTTATATGGAGATGTGGTTTCTGGAAGTCCGACAAGGCTATTTCCGGCCATTCCACGATAACGATACCTTTTTCAGAGAGCCATAAATTAACGCTTTCCATCAGTAAATCATCTTTTACCGTTAATCTATAGAAATCCGCATGAAGCAGTTTGGGAAGGGCCGTTCGTTTCGCTACCGGCTTATGCTCATGTACTAGCGTGTAAGTCGGACTTTTTATATTTCTACTATTAATCCCCATCATCTCCCCTATCCCTTTGGCAAATACTGTTTTTCCACTCCCCAAATCGCCTGATAACAGGAATAAATTATGATTTGGATAAAGATCCCTGATCTTTTTTGCCAACTTCTTGGTTTGAGTCGGATTTCTTGAGATAAATGTATGCATCTTGGCTGTATTTTATCATGAAAGCGTGCTATAATAGAAAGATTTGTAAACCTTCTAATTTCAACCGATATGTCTTACAAAAAGCACCTTACCCATTGGATTCTGATCTTGGGTTTACTGCTCACCTCTGTTTTAACGGTTGAATTTGGTGGTGCTAATTTGAAAGTAAGCTTGGTTTCGACTCCTGAACCTGCATCTTTTGATGGTACGGTTTATCCAATCCAATATGTTCCTGATTGGACTATGGTGACAGATTCGAGTTTGAGTTATTCCGACTATTCAAGTTCCAATTTAATTTCAATTCCTGCTTATGACACCTCGTTATTACTCGCTTCAACCGATGGACTTACATGGGGAACGAGTGACTATAAAACGATTGTAAATGAACAAATTACATATCCGGTAGTTTATGCCGGCAATTACGAAATGGATGGGATTGAATATGGCGGCAGTCATCCGGCTATTGATATAAAAGCTCCCGAAGGCACTCCGGTTTATGCTATTGCAAACGGTGTTATTGAAAAAGTTTCTTACAGTTCAAGCGGATTTGGTAACCATATAGTTATTTCCCATTATGATGTTCCTAGTTTGGACAATTCGGATTACAAAACGGATTTACATTCCAGTTACTCACATCTTAGTGAAATAGATGTTGCCGAAGGTGATGTTGTCGAGAAAGGACAGCTGATAGGGAAAGTCGGAGCAACAGGTACTGCAACAACCAACCATCTGCATTTTCAGATAGATAATGCCGATGCTCCATGGCATCCATATTGGCCTTTTACTTATTCTGAATATAGCGCTTTGGGCTATTCGTTTTTTGATGCGGTTAGCGCGGGACTTGGGATTGATAATGTGAAAGCATATACGATCAATCCGTTAAAATATGTTAATAATTATTTAAATTATGACGGGGTTGAGACAACGACAACTTATGTTTATACATCCACTACTGCTACTACGGAAGTCGGAGAAGTGGAAGAAGTTGGGGAAGTAGAAGAAGTAGTAGAAGAAGTGGAAGAAGTAACTGAAGAAGAGATACAAGAAGAAGAGGTTTCTACGATGGATTTTGCAACAATTGAAATAAAGAATGATCCTTATGTGCTTTTGAATAACAATTTGGGTCTTTATTTGTACCTGTATGATGAAAATGGCGAAAACCTTAATGATCCGGAGTTTACAGACAGTATCGAACTTTCATTAAGCGATGCATCTGTTGGGAACTTAAGCATTTCTCATCTTGAGGCTGATGATTTTAACAATAATCACGCTCAATTCACTTTTTCGCCAAACAAAGAAGGAACTACTACGCTAAATGTTTCTTTTGAAGATTACCAAATAAGTACGGATATTTCGGTTATTGCCGAGGTCAATATGATTAACAGTTTCGAGGTCGAAACCGATGGATATTTCGTTGTCGGTGTTCCGGAAACCGTAACGATAAAATCTATCGATCTCGATGGTAATTTCACACCTTCTTATAGCGTGAGTGGAACCGTAAAAATGTCTTTGACTTCCGGCGAAGGTATATTTGAACCGGAATCGTTGGGACGAGATGATTTCAAATTCGGTACTGCAACCGTGACATTTACTCCTTCCATTTCCGATGATGTAATTATAAAAGTTAAAAACGGCGCCATATCCGGATTTAGCGATGTTATAAAAAGCACTTTATTTTCCGATGTCGGAAGTAGTTACAAGTTCTATAAGGCTGTTAAATATTTGCGCGATGAGAATGTGATTTCCGGATACGATGACGGTTCGTTTAAACCTGAAAATTCCGTTTCAAGAGTTGAGGCTCTTAAGATGATTTTCGTTGCTCTCGGAACTGAACTTTCCGATGGTTCGAATCTTACATTCCCGGATGTCGATACGAGTGCGTGGTATGCCGACTATATCGCAACCGCAAAAACTCTCGGTATTGTAGATGGATATCCCGATGGAACATTTAAACCGGCTGACAGCGTAAATAGAGTTGAATTCTTAAAAATGTTATTTAAGGCCACCGAAATTTCCGTTAATCCGGTTGTGATTGGCGATCCATATGATGATGTAAGCAATTTGGATTGGTTCGCCCCTTATGCAAATCTTTCAAAAGAATTGAATCTGGCTCCGATTGACGGTTCAGAATTCGGTCCGGATACCGATATGTCCAGAGGAGAAGTTGCAGAAACTATTTATAGATGGCTTGCAGTAAGTTATAATGGAGCCGATGAATATTCCGTGCTTTTAAGCATGGATTAATCATCGGATTTAATCCATTAAAACAAAAAAAATGCAAAACAAAAAGGTCTGGCTCATTCTGCCCGTGTTTCTTGCTTCGCTATTTTTAACGAAAGTTGATTTTGCTTATGGACAAGAGTTTGCCGCCTGTATAAACGGTTCCTCGGTTTTAACCGTTAACGCAGATGGATCCGGAGATTGTGAGACTATACAAGATGCAATCGACAATATCGCAAATGGCGGACTTATTTCTGTTGGAGATGGTACTTATCAGGAAAATCTTGTTGTTTTGAGTAAATATTTTACCTTGCGAGGTAATGTATTAGATCCTTCCACTGTAACAATCGATGCCAATTATCTTGTAAGCGGTATCGATATAAGAAGTATACCGACCGATTCCGGAGATATGGTAATCGAAGGATTTAATATTATAAACGGACGCGGTACCAACGGAGCCGGAGTGTATATATACGACGCATACGCGAATATTTCTTCTTGTATTTTTTCTTTAAACGATGCGACCGGTAGTGGCGGAGCGATTATGGCTCAATATCCTTCGGATGAGGTTACGATTGAAAAATCCGAAATTTATTCCAATGTGGCAACAACCGGCGGTGCTATATATGTCGGTTATACCCAAAATGGCACTTTTACCATTAAAAATAATGTGATTTACGATAATTCATCACGCGATAGCGGTGGCGCAATTTATGTTGGCGATAATTCTTCCCCTGCCGTTTATAATAATACTTTTGTTAGAAATGACGCAGCTAATCATGGTGGTGTCATTTATATTTCAGCAGGATCGGGAAATTTAAATGTTATAAATAATGTTTTTTATAGTAATTCGGCTAGCGAGGGTGGCGCGATATACTTGGATAGTTATCTTTTTGAATCAATTATCGATCACAACTCTTTCTATCTCAATAATGATAATGATTTCTACATTCACAGTTCTTCAAAAGAAGCTTCTCAAGTCGGAATTAACAATATGACTATCGATCCTTTATTAACCGCTGTGGATAGCGACGATTTTACTTTAACCGCAGACAGTCTTCTTATAGATACAGGTGATGATTTGAGACTTGTCGATGTTGATGATGATTATGATGAAAAATCTCGTCCAATCGGCAGCGCTTTTGACATTGGAGCTTATGAGTATGGCGAAGATACTTCCGATGATTTCGTAAGCGTTGACGAAGATACCGAAGAAGAACAACTCTTAATCGAACAATCGTTCTGTACGGATGGTTCAGGTGTTATAGAGGAAAGGACATATGATAGCGGAGAAACTTATTCCGTTTGCGTATTTACCGATTCAAGCGAATGCGAATTGGATCTGTATTATGCCGGATTCTGTGCCATTGGAGACTCCCTTTTAGAAGACCAGCCTGTGGAAATCGCTTGCGGTAACTTCCCTGATGTAAGTTCAGCAGATTTCACTGCTGAAGAATGTGCCGCAATTACTTGGGCGCAAGATGAGGAAATTTTCACGGGCAATGATGAAACAGGCGAATTAAAACCGTCCGATGAAATAAATAGAGCCGAAACAACAAAAGTTTTGGTTGAGACTTTTGGATTTGAACTCGTTTACGACTCATCCACTTATACCGATGTTCTTGACGATTCTTGGTATGGTCCTTACATAATGTCTGCAACCGAAAATGGGATTGTTGAAGGATATACCGATGGCTCTTTTAAGCCTGAAAGCACGGTAAATAAAGTTGAAATGCTCAAGATTCTTCTCGAAACTGCAGACATTGACTTGAGTGAAGTCGATACAAGTGAACAAGTTTTTACAGATGTACCTGTTGATGAATATACTCTGTGGTATAGACCTTATGCATATTTTGCTTATCAGAATGGGCTTGTCGATCTAGAAGATGATAGCGAGCAGATTCGAGCCAGTCATATCCTTGTCGGTTGGGATGAATCTGAAATAAATTCAGACAGAACAAAAGAAGAGGCTTATGCGTTAATTTCCGACATATTAGATCAAATAAATAGCGGTGAAGATTTCGCTGAATTGGCGACAATGTACTCTGAAGATCCAGGTTTAACAGCGAGTGGTGGAGATTTGGGATATTTCGGGAAAGGCATAATGGTGCCTGAATTCGAAGATGCTGCATTTGCAATCGGAGAAGGAGAAGTATCCGGAATCGTAGAAACCGAATTTGGTTATCATATCATTAAAGTGACCGATAGACTGGAGGGGACATTAAATCCCCATGATGGTATGCTCAGAAAAGATGTCATCTTGGCTTTGTATAGACTACAAGCACTTGGATATTAATTCATATGAACGAAAAAAAGCCCTCCGCAATTCGGGGGGCTTTTAAATTTAACATTGAGTTTCGCGTTGCGTGACTTCCTATTGAGTCAAAGAAATCGTCTCTGACAATTCAGCGCTTGGAGCTGAAGTTGTTATACGACCGTCTGCATCAACCGAAATGTTGTATCCGGTATGGTAAGTTGTACAACTCGTATATACAGCATCTGTATCTGTAGGATCAGCAGGCATTGCAGCTATATAATCCGGAACCAATAATGCACAAAGATCTATTTCTCCCGTCCCCATCCCAACTTCAGTTGGCGTAGCTGTAATTGTTGCAGGTAATACGCCTCTGTTGTCGATGGCATATTCATGTACAGCGGTTACAAGAGCTTTGATGTCGCTTGTTCTCTGAGAGTTGTTTGCTTGAGAAATCTGTCTCGCAGGATTGACGGCAATAATTACAATGCCGGCCAAAATCGCGATAATCACGATTACCAACAAAACTTCAATCAGCGTAAACGCCTTTTTTGTGTGTTTCATTTTTTTGAAATTATTTTTTATTTTTATATTTGAAAGATCGCGTTTAAGCGACCAATTATTGTCGAGTTTTATTTTAAATCATTTGGGCTGTTTTGACAAACTGAAATAACTGTCCCAGTCAACCACCGGAAGATTTATTTCCACCAATTCTTCATCATCTATTTCGCTATTCCATCTCAGATAGATAATTCCGGAATAAATGATGATTATGCTAAAAAGAGCCAGTCCCAACAAGAAAAAAATGTAATCTTTTTTATTTAACATACAGTTTTATTTTTATAGATACATTTGGAGTTCCCACGGTATCTTCCTCCGTAAGTAATTCTGTATTTGTGTATGAAATTTCATATATTTTTATGAAATACTGCATTTGTTCAAGTCCAGACAAGAAATCGGTCAAGTCATCTCTATTTCCATAAAAATTTATTTCATAAGCCAATGTATTCCCCTTGCTTGAAGGCTCGATTTCCGCCTCCACCGACTCCAAATCAATATCAATAGCCAATTCTTCCGCAAGGCTTTCCACCTCCGAGATAAACTGAATATATTGAATATCGTTTTCCGGTCTTAAAGACGCGACGAAATTCATCGATTCCTCCGCCCCCTCAGTATAAAGCTGTAAACTTTGCTCAAAATTCGACTGAAGATTTTCCGTTTCGGAAAGAAATTCGTTTAATTTCTTAATGTCCGTATTTGTTCCGGTAAGCGAATATCCGATTATAATAACCACAAATGCGCTTATGAACATAAGTACCGATGTCACCTTGAAAACTCTTTTTGTTACATTATTTGGCTGAGCTTGTATCATATTGTGGCAATTGGGTGAAATCTAAATAAAGATTGAGTTGAAAAGGGATTTTTGTTTTTTTATCATAACTTGCCAATGGAATTTCAGCTTGGCTTATAAGAATTGAAGCTTCCGCGTTTCTTTGCAATTCCAATAGTTTTTCGCGTGTGGAAGCGATACCGGCAATTTCAATATACAAATCCGTATCATTGAATTTAACCGATGTAATACTAATACCGTCTTCAGGTATAAACGAATAAATATCTTCGAGTACTGTTGGTACGGAAAACAACCCATTGTCTATGTTTCTTAAAATCATCACTTCGTTATTAAATGTATCAAGTTCCGTTTTCACTTCTTGATATCTTGTCCCGTAAAGGGTCAGCTCGATATTGGATTTTTTTCCCTCAAGAATCGTCCTTTGATAATTTAATTGTTGGTGCTTATAGACAATAAATCCGGCGATAAAAAGACTTAACATCGACATCAAAACCGATGCGGTTACTATCAATATTGCTGTTCTCCTACTTGCAAAACTTTTTTTCAACCATCTTGGTATCAAATTTATACCTTCATCCGTTTTCATTTCCAGTTTCTTGAGAGCGACACCTATCGCATTCGTGAAGTAAATCGAATAAGGGATTTTCAAATCCTTTTTCTTAACTTGGCTTAAAAATTTCTCATCTTCTATTTTGAGTCCGACTTTTGGGTCACCTATATGCACTTGCCTGCCTACGAATTTAACTTTGGCAAGGTCATAAAATTCCGGAAGATTTGAAAATTCTCCCGTCAAAAATATGTCCTGTATTTCTTCGTTCTTATCCTGTTTCTCCATTATTATAGCAACCGCCATTCTGTATTTGGCTTTTATAAATTCGTTTATCGTCTCGGCATATCGCTTGTCCGTTTTACATTGCTCCCAGTTCTCAAATAAATGATCGTTTTCAACATTAAATTTCTTGCTTATTTCTTGGATTAATTGAGATGTACCTTCATTCGAACTTATAAAATACTTGATGATATCACCTTTTAAAATCAAATAATTCGTCGAAAGAGCGCCTATGTCGATTATCAAACTGGATTTGTTTATCGGGAGCTGTTTTCTTAAGGCATATTTCAATGTTTCCGCATTGATACCATATAGGGATGGTGTAATTCCTATTGAACCGAGGATTTGAGTATATTTATCTCCGACTTTTTTCGGTACGGCCGCAAATAAAACATATTGATAACTGGTTTTTTCGTTTTCCAAAATCAAAAAATCCCAATATAAATCTTGCATCGCAAAAGGTATTACCATCTCCGCTTCGTACGGAATCGCGTTGATTATATCTTTTTTACTTAAATTGGCCGGGAATGAGAATATGTGAATAAATGTTGTTCGTGTCGGGAGCAGTATGGCAACATCGGAAGCTATTACCGGTTTGGGGTTCGCTTTCCGGAAAAGATCTATCAGTATCTGTTTAAAATCTTCGTCTTTTTCAATCGAACCGTCTTTGATTATCCCTGTGGGTATCGTCATCCTATTGTAACCCTCCAAAGAAATGTCGCCATTGTGTTTTCTCAACACAATCAGCTGAACCAAATGGTCATGGAGATCTATGCCTACTACTGTTTTTGGGAAGAATTTCATTTTTGTTTTTGGAGTGCGTGTGTATTTTAAACTAGTTGCTAATTTCCTGCCACGAAATTAATTCCGAATTATATATTGATCCATTTTGAACGAACCTTACAACTGCTTCATAATTTTGCGTATAATCCAAGAAATCAACTGAAATTGAGATTGTCTTATCGGTTGTACCCGTAACCGTTGTGGTACAAGTCGTATCGTCGTCTATCGTTAATGTGCCGCCTGCAAAATTCACATCGCTTTCCAACCTTATTATCGCCTCTTCCAAGCAAGATTCCGCTCCGTAATAAGTCGTTTCGCCTGAACTTTCATTCAAATACCTCTCGTAAGTTAAGACGCTCGCTTCCGAAGCCGCCAAGACTATAAGGAGTGTGAATGCCGAGATGATGAGCAAGCTTATAAGTGCAATCGAGCCGCGTTTTTGAATGGAAATTTTCATTGTCTAAGCGAGGCTGTTAAATGCATTAAAATTGTATTTTGTAGATGCGCCATTTCTGTTGATATTGGAGATATTTGAGCGTCAATAATTATCTGATCAGGTGTTTTTGAATATGAGACCTGATTGAATCTCAAATAGTCCAATTTCACGTCATTTGTATTGATTTGTACTGCCGTGCCTGTTCCCTCTTGCATGTAGATATTTCCTTCGCTTAAATAAAATTTCGTCGGCGAGTCCGCACCTTGAGTCATATGCAAAGCAAGAATTCCGTTGTCGTTATCAAATGTACTCCCTGTAGAAGATATGCTATCCGCCGCGTAAATCGCATCTGTTATTTTTTCTGAAATAAATTCGCGATTCGCCTCCATTTCTCCCAATGATTGCGATGTGTCGTTAACATCCATAATCTGTATCGCAAAAGTTGTCGCTGCCAATAAGAAAATTGCCAAAATTATGAAATATATAAGTATTTCAATAAGAGTTGATCCTTTAGCGCTAGGACGCAAAGCATTCCTTGCGCCATAATATGAGCTGTTTTGTGTCAACAAAACTCCTTTCTTTTTTAGCAAATTCCTCATGGATTGTAATTAATGTTAACGCTATCAACCAAAGGTGTTTCGAATGTATCCGAAGTCATGATTATCTGAAATTGGATAAACCTTTTACCGGTTGCCGAAGGACTGGTCACTATTGTTGTCCGTGGATTTTCATAATATGTCGAAGCTGTTCCGTCACTCCCCACCCAGGTTGCGGATGAAAGATGAGCTTCCGTATCGGCGGTTCTAATTTGCAATTTAATCGTACCTCCAACCGTATCCGTATAATCCCAATCGATAAAATTGTATCTTATTTGTTCGCTTCCGGTATCAAACGCGTCAGATATATAAGTCCCGCTTGTCGGATATCCCGGAACCAAAGCCTCTTTAACAACAAGTCCGCTGTTATTAATATCTATTGTTATAAAAACATATCCCTCGTTAACACAAGCACCGGTTCCCTTACCTGTTATATCGTTTACTGACGCCAAATAAGGCACAAATGGATTCGAAATATTTATTATGTTTAAGCCGGATGAGGTTTCATCTATAGCCGCATAGAGATAATCTTCGTTATAAACCATATCCTGAACTTTCCCGCTTGTCGTCAATGTGTATGCAATAGATGGACTTAAAGGATTTGAAATGTTTACTACTTGTATTGCCGAAGATCCGCTAACTCCAACATAAGCAACAGTACCGTATATTTCAATGGCGTTTATTTCTCCACCAACATCAAGACTTGCTACCAAGGAAGGGCTTGCCGGTGTTGTTATATCCACAACCTTCAATTGTCCTCCGGACTTGTCCGTTCCGACATATGCATAATTGCCATCTACATGAACAACATTCGTATTTGCGTCGAAATTTAAGTAAGCGACTTGAGTAGGATTTGATGGAGTTGAAATACTAAAAACTCTAAAACTGTTTGTTGTGACTTCAAGCCCCATGTACAAGTAACTTCCAGCCAAGAATGGTTGATTCCCCATTGCGCTGAAGTTTGTCGTTTTTGCAACTGATGGGTTTGTAGGGTCCGTGATGTTTACCGTAACCAAGCCGCCACTTGAATTTTCAACCCCGACATAAGCATAATTTCCGGAGTTAACAACATATCTCCCCTTTCCTCCTATATCTAATTTATTTTCAACCACCGGACTTGCCGGGATTGCAATGTCGACAACCGCAAAACCTTGGTTTGTCTTACTTGTAGCGAGATATGCGTATCCATTTTCGGCAGACACATCAACTCCATGCTCACCGGTATCGGCAGATGAAAAAAACTCGCTCATGCTTTCCGTAAATTCAAGCGCAACGGCACAGTTATCTTCAGGTGGTATAGGCGTTTCTACTGTTTCCGTTGAAGAAAAAGATCCACCCGTGAATTCCGAACATAGCGTCTGCTCCCAATTATATCCGCGCCAATTGGTCATGTAAGCGGACAGAGTTTCCGTTTGTGGAAAAACCCCTTTCCAATCCCATGTTACATCACATGTCACATATTTCGTTTCTGGATCGAGTGTCCCGGTATCGGCGATGTTTCCATCTACATCTCTATAAACATCTTCTATCGTTACAGTTCTTGAATAAAAATCATCTATCAGCTCCGGGGCGGCTATAAAACTCCATGTATCGCTCGTAAAACTCAATCCATATTGTCCGCTGACGAGATCAAGGTAATCGCGATCTTTTATATTTCTTACCGCTTCCAAACATTCTTGTGTATACAAAAGCGATTCGTTTTTTACAACTGCTTTGTCGTCTCTTTCGAGAGTGCTTATTGATAGATAAACAATCCCTGTCGTGAATATCGAAAAAACAACCATGGCGATTAAAATTTCGACGAGAGAAAATGCTTTTTTTGATGATAATAAGGTGCTCCGTCCCGCGGTGCGGGACTCCGCACTGTTAGTATGTAACGAGTCCAAGTGAGTTTATTGTTATTTGTGTTGATTTGTTTATTTGTCCCGAAAAAATCTCAATTGTTCCGTAAGTATTCGTTTCCCCTTTTGGAGAAGTAAAAATCACATCTTCCCCTCCTCCGTTCAGGTTTACATTTGTAAAAGCCAATGTCTCCGGCAGTTCAATTGTGAAATTTCCCGTTCCATCCGTAACGAACGAATCTCCGTGGAATATCGTATATGAATTTTCTTCAATATGTATACCTTGGTTCTCTTCATCTTTTCCCGACGAAGCATCGCTTTGCGCAAGTCTTAAATAAGATACGAATTGATCTCTCTGGGAACTTAAATCCGCTCTGACTTGACCCACCTGTCCGTAAAGTACGAAAAGCCCGAACATTACCGCCAATATGGTCAGAACTATTATTATCTCTATGAATGTAAAAGCTTTAGGAAGTCCCACAAAACGCTCTTTTAACTGCAATTTCAAATTCTCGGCTATAAACGACTCATCGCTCTTTGCTGTATCTTTTTTTGATACAGCCGCATCGCGATTTGTCGTTCTCGCTCGAGAATTTGAAATTTCGTTACTAAAATTGCATTTTGCGGGACTTCCTTTTCTCATTTCGCTATCAAATTAGGCAGTTGATAAATCGGCAATATAACGGATATTGCAACCCCGCCGACAAGGGCTCCCATGAAAACCAGTAATAGTGGCTCTAAAAGCACAGATAAATTCTTGGTCAAATCTGAAACTTTTTTCTCATACATATTTGCGAGATGAGCTGTTGTTGTTTCCAAACTTCCTGTTTTCTCGCCTATGAATAGAAGTTTTGAAGCAAGTGTCGGGAATAATTTTTCATTTTGAGCAAAAGCTTCTCCAAGCGTCCCACCTTTTTCAACCATTTCTCTGGTTTTCTCAACGGCATCTTGATAAGGCTTACTTGTAAGCATGCTTGCTGTTATCGAAAGCGATTTCGTGATTGGCACACCCGCTTGCAAAAGAGAGGTCATCATTCTGGAAAATCTCGCGAGATTCATATCTCTTGCGAGACGACCGAATATCGGGATGCGCAATATAAATTTGTCGCGAATAAGTTTTAAATATTTTGTTGTTACCAAGAAGTAAATAAGTCCTACTACGCCTCCAATAAGCAAAATCGCCATAATCGGTTTGGTTGTAAGAAACGTACTTGTACCGATTAAAATCCTTGTAGGCAAAGGAAGCACAACGTCAAATGAAGTAAACATTTTCGTAATTTTCGGAAGAATAAAAACCACCATTCCAAGCGTCATCATAAGCGTCAATGAAACTATAAATGCCGGGTAAATAAATGCCGAAATCACCTGTTTCCTCAAGTTGTAATCCCTGTTTAATTGTTTCTCCAGATATTCGAGTGTTTTTTCAAGCGTACCGCTCTCCTCGCCTACCGCAATCATGTTGATAAAAACATCTGAGAAAATCTTTTTATATTCGCCGAGAGTCTTTGATAAGCTCTGTCCGGATCTAATCATCGCCATAATATTATCGAACATTCGTTTATTGTTTGCGCCTTTCATTTGAGTTTTCAAAATCTCCATCGCCTCCATCACCGTAATGCCAACCTTCATCATCGTCGCCAAATTCTCAACAAACATTATTTTCTCGGAAAAACCCAAGTGCGGTTTTTCCCAAAACCATTCTCTCAAATGAGCCTCCTCAATAATTGAAATTATAACCTTACCGTCTTCGCGCAACTTATCCGCCGCATCCTGCTCCGTTGGCGCGTGTATATAACCTTTTTCGGTTACTCCATCTGTTGTACTGACTACATAGTTGAATTTGCGCATGGGGACAGGGGTTTAGGCGCTAGGCCATTAGGATATTAGTGGTTGGAGATTGCCTGTCGGCAATCGGCTTATAGTAAGGCGCAAGGAGCGCTTCGCTTCCTTGCGCTGTTAATCGCACATGACTCTCAACACTTCTTCCAATGTCGTTTCTCCTTCTATAACTTTTTCAACTCCATCCATAAACATATTTACCATTCCTTGTTTCCCGGCTATTTCTTTCAGTTCCTCCAAGCTCGTATTGTTCGAAATATGCTTCTTCACCTCATCTGAAATTTCAAAAACTTCCGCGATACAACCTCTTCCTTTAAATCCGGTGTGGTTGCAGTGTTCGCATCCTTCGCCCATATAAAAAGTCAGAATTTCCGCACCTTGTTTTTCGAATCTTTCCATCATTCTCTTCAAATCTCTTGGCTGAAAAGTCGCACCGAGATCTGTCAGTTTTTTAATAGACATTTCGTAAGGTTTCTTACAATGCTTGCAAATAGTTCTTACAAGGCGCTGAGCGACAATCATATTTGTCGTCGCTGAAACCAAGAAGCTCTGTACCCCCATTTCCATCAACCTCGGCAAAGTCGAAACCGCATCGTTCGTATGAAGAGTTGCAAGCACCAAATGACCTGTTAGAGCCGCGTTAATCGCCACGCTTGCCGTTTCCTGATCACGAATTTCACCGACCATGATGATGTCCGGATCTTGTCTCACAAGAGCCCTAAGTCCATTTGCAAAAGTTAGATCCGTTTTTGGATTCACCTGTGTCTGATTTACACCTTCAAGTCTATACTCGATAGGATCTTCAATCGTTGAGATATTTACATCCGTCGAATTAAGCATTCTTAAAAGCGCGTAAAGAGTTGTCGTTTTACCTGAACCGGTAGGCCCGGTCATAAGAATCATGCCGTGAGATTTTTGCATGTTTCTATTTATAACCTCCATGTTGTGTTTCGAGTATCCGAGCGATTCAAGTTTTATCGTTTTATTATCTGAAGTTAAAAGACGCATTACGACTTTTTCACCATCGTAAGTCGGCAATATCGAGACACGAAGAGTGATCTCGTTTCCCTCAAGCTCTATCTTGAAACGACCATCTTGAGCGGCGCGATGTTCATCAGTTCGCATCTTGCCAAGAACTTTTATTCTCGTCACAACCAAGTCCATAATTTCGAGCGGCAATTCAGCTATAATGCTTAACAGCCCATCAATTCTGTTCCTTACCACAAGCGATTGTTTGTGCGGTTCGATATGGATATCGGAAGCTTCGTTTTGATATGCGAAAAGTATAATCGTATCGACTATTTTTGAAGCATCTTCTAGCGATTCTATCTTCTTGATATCGCTCATTGCCCCCTTGAGGAGCTTGTTGAATTTTTCATTAACATCTCTGTTATAAACCTTAAGCGCAAGTTTTATGTCCTTTTTGTTTGCATAATAAGGTTCAACTTTTAAACCCGTCTTGTTTTCAATAAAACTTATCAGCTCGACATTGTTCGGATTATTAAAAGCAACTTTCAACATCCCGTCATATTGCTCAAAAGGTATCACCAACTGGTGATTTGCCATCTGATACGGGATGACTGTCAAAAGCTCTTCTTTTATCGTTTGATCGCCAAGCTTAATGTAAGGTTTTTCATAAAGATCTGAAATTATTTTACCCAATTCCTCCTCTGGAATTATGCCTTTTTCTTCTATTAAATCATCTATCGGCAGACTCTTCCTTTCGCTCATTTCAAGAAGTCCTTTTGCAACATCTTCCTTCAGCAGACCCTTATCGATAAGGATCTTGAGGAGATCCTCGTTCTTAATAAACATAAATAATAGTTATTTTATCCTATTATTCTAACACAAAAAGAGCGGATTGGCAAAGGGAGGGGTTGACAAGTGCTGTTTTGAGAGTATAGATGTATGCTTATAAAAATCTTAAAGATGACTGATGTAGCTGGGCAAAAACCTGCGATATGTGACATAACTCCAAATCACTATGCTCGTGCATTAATGAATCAAGTGTTTGATGAGCTAAAGATTACAGATCCAAAAACACGGGAACTCGTAGGTGAATCTGTAATATTTTGGGACGAAACCGATTCAAGGTGTAACTCAACAAGTTTGCCTGATGAAACCAATGAATATACTTTAACGCTTAGTCGTGATCTACTTGGGGCAGAGGAAGAGGATGATAGCGGTCCACGAAAAACCGAGATCCTCAGATTGTTTAGAGAACATTTACCCGTAATGCTTCTATCTGTCACGACTAAAAATGATATATTGCGAGTTCTTGATTCGGAACAACTAGCGACTTATCATAACCAAATTAGTACATTTGTAGCGCCGGGTGCCACTACGAGAATCGTCGAAGATACTACTACATATGAAGCCGTTATCATGAGAACTCTTTTCGTAGAACTTGGATTGCCTGTCGAAGACATACGAGCAATAGTTAACTCGTATGTAGGAGATATATTTAGAAAGTATTAAGTCTCATCTTAACTTTCTTGCGCATCTCGCAATGGCATGACTGCCACTCCATCCTCCTCGTCTTGAGGCTGTTCGCTTCGCATCTAGCTTTGCCTAAAAACCCAGATTGGACTCAATGTCCTTTCAAAAGGAGATTGCTTTCGCAATCGCTTATATTATTGGCCGTCCGTTCGCCTAACGGCTCACTACCGGCTATGGTACCCGCGGCAGGAATCGAACCTGCGACCTTCAGCTTAGAAGGCTGCCGCTCTATCCACTGAGCTACGCGGGCGTAATCAACGATTAGCGTCTTCTGGTTAACCATCAGCTACGCCTATTTTACGTATATTATTCCTTTTGTCTAATCAAAATATAAAATGAATGAATCCTTGTACTTCTTTCATTATCTCCGGATGCAAAAACAAGTAATACTCCGCTCCAAGTGCTATCCCGTTATTTACTATGTGAAAGAATATTCCCGGATAGATGCTTTTTGTACGAAAAAACATCCAATTCAAAATTAGCCCGAGTATAAATAATGGTAAAATGCTCTGAAACTCCATGTGAATTGTCGCGAAGACGAGTGCCGACATGACGAATGCAAGCCATTTATGCCACTTCGCCATCATTGTCTTAAAAATAAATCCTCTGAAAATAACTTCTTCTATAATCGGGGCAAAAAGAGTGATAATCGCGATTGTTAAAATACTACCAATCGAATTATCCCCTATTAACGGTATATGCGACTCCTGAGCTTCGAAACCCGGCACTTTCAGTTTCATATAAGCCGATGCTAAAGAAATAATCATCATTATAACCAAATAATATGCATAACCGAGAAATGCGAATTTCAGAATGCTTTTTATATTAAAATTCTCGAACCCAAAATCGTTTAACCTTATGTTTTTTCGAATCAAAACGACAATCCCAACCGGTAGTGCCAAAACAATCGTCTGCAATAAATACAAAATTGTAAAATTTATTCCACTTATATCCTCAATTTCCATATTCGCAAAATATGGAATATATGATAGCGCGAACTGCAAACCAACTGCTAGCAAGCCCGCAAGCACGAAAACGATTAAAATATCTTTTATAGTGAATTTTTGTTTTTCCGCCACTTGATTCAAGTTAATTTCGATGGAATTTTATACACATTTCCTTTATTTTTAAACCACTAATGAATTCAAATGGCGATAATCTCAAAAAAATCACAAAAAGAAGACTCTAGAATAACCAAAAGCGTGGCTGAAGAAGCCGATAAAAACGATATTACTCTCCGTCCTAAGGCAATGAACGAATATATTGGACAGAGCGAAGTTAAGAGGAACTTGTCGGTTTTTATCGAGGCGGCGAAAAGACGCAGTGAACCGCTCGAGCATGTACTTCTTCACGGTGCTCCAGGTTTAGGGAAAACAACCCTTGCCAATATTCTTGCGCGAGAAATGAATGTAAATATCAAAACCACAGCAGGACCGGCTCTTGAAAAACAAGGTGATTTGGCTGCGATTCTTACAAATCTGAAAGAAAACGATATTTTATTTATAGATGAAATTCATCGACTCAAAGCTCCAATTGAAGAAATACTTTACAGCGCGATGGAAGATTTCTGTCTCGATATAGTAATCGGTAAAGGACCTGCCGCAAGATCGATGAGATTGAATCTGCCCAAGTTCACACTGATAGGTGCGACGACCAAGTTGAGCATGATCTCCTCCCCTCTTCGCGACAGATTCGGCAACTTAATTAAATTGGAATTTTACAAACAGTCCGAGATTGAAGAGATAATTCAAAGATCCGCTACAATTTTGAAACTTGAAATCGATCCGAAAGCCGGAAGCAGACTGGCTCAATCTTCTCGTCAAACACCAAGAATTTCCAACAGACTTCTTAAGAGGGTTCGCGATTTTGCGACAGTTTATGACAATACTCACATTATAAGTTTTGCAATGGTTGAGAAATCTTTGGCGGATTTGGGTGTCGACGCACTTGGTCTCGACAACACCGATCGCCAAATCTTACATACTATCGCAGATAAATTCGGTGGTGGACCTGTCGGTCTAAATACAATCGCCGCATCAACAAATGAGGAGCAAAGTACTGTCGAAGACATTTACGAACCTTATCTTTTACAACTTGGTTTTCTAGAACGCACTTCAAGAGGCAGAATGATTACTGAAAGGGCTTATAAACATCTCGGCCTCAAAGCTCCAAAAAATCTACAAACTTCATTAATTTAAAAAATATATGAAAAAAATCTTGTCGGTTTTCATCGTTTTATCTCTACTGCTTCCTTCAGCAGGATGCTTTTGGAATGAAGACAATACTACAATTGTCGATCCGGCATTTGCGACTTATACCGGAACTCTTAAATCTCTCGGTAGTGTTAAGGTCGGCAAGTTGGCAACTCATATGATTCAGACCGAAGACGGAGAAATCGTTTATGTTTACAGCAATTCGTATGATCTGGACGATTCCGAATACTTGAACAAAAATGTTGAAGTTTATGGCACGGTTAACAGTGAAGATGACGGAAAAGGGATTTTGGATATAAGCAAAATCACTCTTGTTGCCGAAGCTATCGAGGTTGCGACTGCCATAGAACAATCCTATTCCGATCAGGAACTCGGATTTTCTTGGAATATTTTAAGCGATTGGACAATAGAAAAAGGTGCCGGTTATGCAACATTCACCCTACCATTGAAAACTGTTGTAATTAGTGAGTCGTCTACTGATGAGATCCCAATAATAGACACGACAATAAACGATTACATTGCGGTTAAGATTTTTGATAATACGGAAAATCTTACATTAACCGATTGGCTTACAAATTATGATCCTGATGCTGTAACAATAGCCGTAGCTGCGAGCATTGGAATTGACTCTTCCGAAGCATTAAAAATCGAATCTGAACTTGGAGATACTATTACCTATTTCGTAAAACGAACCGAAGGTGGAATATATGAAGTTTCACATTATAACTTCAACCTAAGCGACAGAAGTTATTATAGGAATATGTTTATGGATGCGCTTTCTACATTTAAATTTATTCCTTTTGGTAGCGGTAGCGGGACCGGTACAGTTACCGAAGATGACACAACCGTTACAACCCCGGACGAAGTTGAAACTGTAACCTCGAATTATGATTCGGTCGTTTCCGCAATCGGCTCAAAAATAACCGAGATTGCGCCTGAAGAAGAGAGCGTTGGCGGAACTTGGTACAGCACGAAATATGAATTCGCCGATCCTAATTATGTTTATGTTGAATATGAAGATGGGCACGATATGAGAAAAGTTTTATTGAGCTATTCTACCGAGGGGGATTTTACTTATGATGTACTTGCCTATTTCGTTCCTGGAAGTTCTACGACTTGGGAACTTAGTAGCGGAACTGATGAGGCAAAAGGATTACAAAAAACTGTTGTTAAACCAAGCGATACCGGTTCTACTGTTGTAACCAGTGTTCTTGAGGGATATAGCTATTTGGAGAGTGCTTCCAAGGGTTTCTCCATCCAATATCCTTCTAGTTGGTATTATGCAGGAAGCGGCAATCATTATAGTTTCTCAAGCACGAGCGATGGAGATGAGTTGGTTGGATTTGATATTTTGGAGGAAAATCTTGATGCTCAGACCGGCTCAACTATTACATTGGCAAATGGTAAATCGGCGAAAAGCATTTCTTTTGAGGATGTTTATGAAACTTATACTGAAGGCTTCTACGGAATTTATGTCGAACGCGATGACAACTCTTGTTTCTATGTATATGGCAGTGGCGAATATGGTGCCATAGTTGAGAATATGGCAGGGAGCATAACTGTTGAAGA
>Ga0172379_10004954_pt1 | contig 19074 bp, 26 predicted proteins | sample GrowelOW334metaG_FD_119756 | JGI IMG/M metagenome (GOLD analysis project Ga0172379, IMG submission 119756) | Groundwater microbial communities from an aquifer near a municipal landfill in Southern Ontario, Canada - Groundwater well OW334 metaG | ecosystem: Environmental > Aquatic > Deep...
AATAAGACTATATTAACGAATTTAAATACAACCCGAATTGAGCTGTTGTTGTGATCCTATCCCTAAACTTAATTTACCAACAAATTGTTCAATAATATTCTTAAATAAGTCACCATCCCAAGAAACGATCCCGTGTTTTTTTGTTACTTTTTTAGCAAATGATTTGAATTCTGGATTTTCTTTAACAAACTTTGACACAAAATCTTGTACATTAAGATACTCTATCTCTGCTAATTCTCTATTTATAGATACAGAAAAACAATCATCAATAGCCATAATGATTGAACTCTTACTAGATACTAAGTTTGGATTTCGCCAAACAAAATTATCATCTTCTTTATCATAAAACTGTTCCCACTTACCACTGCCTAACTCACTGGCCGTCTTGTTCAAACTACTAAATAATCTAGTCTTAAATTTTATAACTATTGGATCAGTTTCTTGCATAATGGTTCAGATATATTAGGAGTAATGTTGTAAGTATAAATAATAATTACTTTCTTAAATTTCTTTAGACAAAAAGGAATCTTCAAATAATTTACTGGCGATTCTGAATTTAACTTATAGATACAAAATTTACCTAGTTGCCTGTGATTTGACGGACAAATACATTTACTCGTCTCAAAGGTCTGTGGTATTAAATTGTTTATGAAATTTTCCCAACCACTATCTTGATACCACCATCTCTCTTTATAGTCTACTTGATGTTGATAAAATTTATGTTTCTCAAAGAGTAATCTATAGCCCGCATACGTACCCTGCTTGATTTTGTAATTTAATATAAATTCCCCTGGCGAACTTTTAAGGCCCCACATAATATATAGACGTTATTTCTCGAGTATTATTTCATCAGAAGAAAAAGGCTCAAATTAAGCATAAATACACCATTTCATTTATATTAAAATCATATATGGCATATACTAAGATAACTTTACTCTATAAAGTCAAATGTGTCAATCTATTCTGCTCCCTCTGGGGAGTACTCAAACTTAATGTCTGCACGGAATTTATTGGACTAACCTGGCCCTCTTTTACTAATTTACCTAACTTCCACCACTCTCTAAGCTCGGCCACAAGCTGATTCCACTGCGCACCCACTTGGGCTATGGATTACACATAAAAATTATAGTAAAATGGAAGTATGAAAGCACTTACCAATTGCTATAAATGGCTTATCGAGTTTACCAAAAGAAACGAAAAAGTAATTCTAAGTTTTTTGCTTCTTCTTTTTAGCGGCTATGGGACATTTTACATTAGGGACGCTCTTACTAGACGTGAGTATATTTCCAGAACTATAGCCAATTTTTATTCTTCAGCTGCTGCTGAATTTTATGCTGCTCAACTGGTCAATAATGTAGATGATAAAACTAGAAATGAACCATACTATGTGATGGTCCTTGAATTAGAGGATAAACATTACATAGAATTTCTAAATTCATCAACTCAATTAGCGGCGGAAGTACCACCCGATTTACGAAACGAAATCCTTTCAATAGAACAGTATTGGGTTGAAATAAGAGAAAAAAACTATAACGATCCAAAAATCGAAAACGAATGGTTTAGAAGGATCGATTCTTTACGTGAAAAAATACTAGAATCTATTAAGTATAGTAAATTCCTTGATCCAGGTTGGAGATAAAAATATAAACGTCAATTATACTCACCTTAGGTGAGTATTCTAACTTAGGGTTTGTATAGAATTTATAATACTAATTTGCTTCTCTTTTACTAACTTACCTAACTTCCACCATTCTTTAAGTTCCATAACAAGCTGATTCCAATGCGCTCCTAATGGGAGTACGAATTAGTTCATCACTTCCCAAAGTTGCTGGCGGCGTTGCCCGCCGGTTGCCCACGAAGTGACGAAAGTGAATAAAAGTAGAGTACTACTGTATACTACTGATAAATTGATTTACCGCTAACTACACAGCATTATTGCGTATTTGCTAGAAGTTGTTGAAATGCTGGTAGGTGTTTCGAATCCCACTGGACCCACCAATTTATTTCGTTCAAATTCAGCTCTGCTAAGAGCTTTTTTTGTTGGCGAGTCGAATAGGACATTGAACTCAGTGCCCATCTGGTGCCCAAAATTTATTTTTTTATCAAATAAATTCACCACTTTATTAGCGGAAATAATCATTTTTTGCTATCATAACACCATGAAATTACTTCTAACCTCTAACGGCCTAGCTAATCAAAGTATAGTCAAGGCTTTGCAAGAACTAGTTGGCAAACCTCTCGCCGAATGCTCTTTGATTTTTATTCCTACTGCAGCGGGCATAAAGGATCAAGATAAAAGTTGGTTAATTAAGGATTTTCAAAACGTTAAAAAAGCTGGTTTTAAATTTATAGATATTATTGATATTGCTGCTTTACCAAAAGATAATTTTCTACCACGATTAGCCAAAGCTGATATTTTATTATTTGGTGGCGGTAGTCCGTTGTTTTTACTTTACTGGCTAGAAAAAACGGGATTGAAAGAACTACTTCCTGAGATGTTAAAATCTAAAGTGTATGTTGGTATTAGTGCTGGTAGTATAGCCACTACAAAAAAAGTTTCTGTAACCAGTAGCTCAAATAACAACCTTAACTCAGAGTTAGTTAAAATGGAGAGCGATGAAGGCTTGGCTTATGTTGATTTCTGTATACGACCTCATTATGCTAGAAAAGACTACTCTATATGGAACGACGAAAAACTAACAAGGCTTGCCCTAGAGCATAAAATTCCAATTTATGGAATTGATGACGAAACTGCTATCAAAGTTGTTGATGGAAAAATAGAAATTATTACAGAGGGAATTTATAAAATATTTTAGACTATCTAACTTTATGTCTATAAAGGCAGTGATTTTTGATATTGATGGAGTCTTGCTTGACTCAATGAGCGCTAACCTAAAATTCTTCCAGAATTTGATGGTTAAATTTGGATACCAACCACCAACATTAGAATATTTCATGCCACTGTTTCATCTAACCATGTTGGATACAATCAAAATCTTAACCAAATCAACTAGTGATGAAGAAATTAAAAAAATATGGGAAGCGGGTCGCAGTGGCGAAGTCCCCTATCCAACTGACTTGTTATCCATGCCGGCCGCAGCTCCAAGTGTAATAGAAGAATTAGCAAAAAAATATTTACTCGGCATTATGACAAGCCGTGTAAAAAATCGTGTATATATAGCCCAATTAATTGCTCTTCAAAAATATTTCTCCGCCACTATTTCCTACGAAGACACCACAAATCACAAACCACACCCTGAGCCACTTTTATTGGCTGCTAAACAATTAGGTGTTAAACCTGATGAAGCTGTATATATTGGCGATGTTGAAAACGACGTTCAAACAGCACATGCGGCAGGCATGAAAGCAATTATTTATTCCAAAATAAGCATGGCCTCAGCTGATGCCAATACGTCTGACTTTGCTAAAATACCAGAAATAATTCTAAATTTAGAAAACTAAGGTAAGTTTAATTCTATAGCCTCAGCTAAAGGTATTGGGGTAAATTGTCTTCTTTCAGATTCTGAAAGGGATTTTAATTTATCAATTGAGTAAAATTCGAAACCAGTGGCCATACCATGCTCTAAACTTAAAGTTTGGTTTGGTTTAATTTTATAAAGATATACTGCTCGTATCAAATTATTAATATTACCAGTCGCTTCATCATAATCTTTCTTTCTTGTCATCTTTAAAAATACTAAATCCCCTTTTGATGCCTTAATTCCAGTCTCTTCTTTTAACTCTTTTGCAGCTGCAGTTTCATAATCCATTCCTAAACCAACATGCCCTCCTGCAGAAGCGTCTAAAAGATTGGGATATAAATCTTTATCAGGACTACGTCGTTGAAATACTATCTCCTTCTTATCATTATATATCCATACACATACTTCCCTGTGTAGTAAACCAAGTTTATGAATATTATCCCTAGTATCATGACCTATCACTTGATCATTTTCATCCACAATGTCGAGTAACTCATTATATTTTCTCATAATTATTTATTTGACTGGCAAATCCAACAATCTAAACAACAACTCTCTTGTTACTTCTACATCTGCCAAAGCACGATGGGCAGTAGGTTGAGGAATATTAAAATGTTTAGCCAAATATCCTAGAGCGTAGCTACCGAGTAGCACTTTACTGCGAGCTAAATCCAAAGTATCAATCATCGGATTATTAAGCGGCGGTAAACCAAGAGTATTTAAATGACTATTAATGAAAGATAAATCAAATCTAATATTATGCGCCACCAAAGTGGCATCTTCCACAAACAACATAAAAGCTGGAATAACTTCAATTAAAGGTCTGCCTTCTTTTTGTATGACCTCATTAGTAATACCATGCACAGCCACGGCTTCGGCCTCTACCTGCCTACCAGGGTTCACAATGGTGTCAAAAGTATCTACCACTTTTCTATCCCTAATACGCTGGGCAGCCAGCTCCACAATAGCATGGCCGTCCTCTGGCTTCATACCAGTGGTTTCTACGTCAAAAACTACATAATCTATGTTATTCATAGGTAAAAGGCAGTATAGGCCATTTTAAAGGCCTTGTCGAGCCTATCTACAGGCCTTTTGCTAGTTTAACTAAGGTTTTTAAGACCTTATTTTTATACCTTAAAGTGGACAACTAATGTGAACAAAATGTGCACGCTAGAAGCTTGATTAGACTGTATATTACACGTACAATTAATAAACACTACCAGACTTACATCTAAGACTAACTTACCCCGTATGAATAACCAAATACCTACCCGCGCTATAGATAAAATACCACCCCAAAATCTAGAAGCTGAATCCTCAACTTTAGGATCTTTGTTGATTGATAAAGATGCCATTATTAAAATAGCCGATGTTTTGGATGCCTCAGATTTTTATAAGAACAACAATGGTTCTATTTTTGAAACCATGCTTGAGCTGTACGAGCAAAGAACACCTATTGATATTTTATCACTCTCTAGTCGCTTACAAGAAAAAGGTATTTTAGAAAAAATAGGCGGACATAGTTATCTAACTGAACTAGCCAACAACATCCCCTCCTCCAGCCATGTTTTACACTATGCCAAAATAGTCCAGCGTAAAAGCACTTTGCGCAAGCTTCTCCAAGCTGCTGGCGAAATTACCAATCTGGGTTACCAAGAAACTGAAGATGTAGAAAATTTAATGGACGAAGCTGAACGTAAACTTTATAGTGTTTCACAAAAATATTATAAACAAAATTTCATTCCCATAAAATCCGTACTCAACGAGGCCTTTGATCGTATTGATGAACTACACAAAGAATCTGGCAAACTGCGTGGCCTGCCCACGGGCTTTTCTGATTTGGATAATGTGCTAGCCGGCTTGCAAAAATCGGATTTGGTTATATTAGCTGCCCGCCCCAGCGTAGGTAAAACTGCTTTTGCTCTAGACATTGCCCGAAATGTGGCCACCAAACTAAAGGTACCAGTAGGCATATTTAGCTTAGAAATGTCCAAGGAACAATTAGTAGATAGGCTCTTGAGCTCTGAGGCTGGAGTAGATATGTGGCGTATGCGTACTGGTCGACTATCAGAAAGAGAAGATGACTTTCCCCGCATTGGGCATGCTATGGGCGTGCTGTCAGAGGCTCCTATTTTTATAGATGATTCCGCTACAGCTAATGTTATGGAAATACGCACTAAAGCTCGCCGCTTGCAAGTAGAGCACGGCTTAGGCTTGGTATTAGTGGACTACTTACAATTAATGGAAGGCCGCTCCACTGATAATCGTGTACAAGAAATCGCTGAAATTACTCGCGGACTCAAAGCTTTGGCTCGTGAATTAAATGTACCTGTACTAGCACTGTCACAACTATCTCGTGCTGTAGAAATGAGCAAACCAGCTATTCCTAAACTAGCTCATTTGCGAGAATCTGGTTCTATCGAACAAGACGCTGACGTAGTGATGTTTATTTACCGTAAAGCAGCTGACAAAAATTACCATCCTGATGATCTGTCGCCCGAAGAACGCACTTTGGCGGAAATTCATATTGCTAAACACCGCAATGGCCCCACTGGTTTGGTACGACTATTCTTTGATGAAAATAGAGTAACCTTCCGCAGCTTGGAACGCAGCGGCCAAACTCCCCCACCAACAGAGTAAACCCTAATCACGAAATCCTAAATCCTAAATTTTGACTTTTTACTTTTAACTTTTGACTTTATTTTATGTCCATGTTTTCCAAACTTAAGGAAATAAAAGATCTTCGCTCACAAGCTAAAACTATTCAAGGTATGCTAGCTCAAGAAACTGTAGAGGCTACTGGCGCTTGGGGTAAAGTGAAAATAAAAATGAATGGTAATCAGGAAATACTATCACTTGATATTGATCCTGAACTATTACAACCCGCTAAAAAATCAGATGTAGAAAAAGGGGTTGCTGAAGCAGTGGGTGATGCTATGAAAAAAGCCCAAAAAATAATGGCTGAAAAAGTCCGTTCTTCTGGCGCTTTAAAAATCCCCGGACTAAGTTAATAATAAATTCCCTAATATGAATGAGGTGGAAACTAAAATACTGAATGTTGATAAATCCCAATTAGAAAGTAAATTAAATTCCTTAGGTGCTAAAAAAATTTTAGACACTAAACTGGTGGTAAATTGGTATCGTCCCCAAGGTTGCACTGATGGCCAAGACCCCTGGTTTTTGCGCATTCGAAGCTATAGTGATGGTAAATCAGAAGTAACCTGGAAAGGCAAATCAACTGTACTGGGAGTAGCTAGACAACATCCAGAAATAAATCTTTTGACTAGCGAGCCAACCAAACTGAGTGAATTATTTAAGGCTATAGGGCTAGAGCTATATGCCCATCAAGAAAAATATAGGTTATCTTGGATATTGGATGATTATAGATTTGATCTGGATCAATACCCTCAGATGCCAGCCTATTTAGAAATTGAAGGCCAGAGTGAAGATCATATCCAGGCAGCTATTAAACTATTAGATTTAACTGAACATGAAGCTAGCTCCGAAGGCGAACGAGTGTTAATTCAGACAAAATATAGTTTAAATTGGCACGACATGAAATTTTAATTCACTATAAATCACCAACCAAAAACTATCCGCCAATTGGCGGATAGTTTTTAAATTATGATAGCTAAACAAAAGAGAATATTTCTTCTTTTGGAAAACGGAATTTAGGTCGATCTGGCTCCTGGCTGCGATATCCTATTGCCAAACACACTACTGGATTTAAGTGCGGTGGCGTCTGCAAAACTTCAACTACCTTATCAGCCTTAAAACCCTCCATAGGACAAGAATCTATTTGTAATTCAGCACAGGCCGCCAAGGCAAAACCTAAAGCAATATAAGTAGATCTAGCTGCCCAAGCTAAAGTATCTTCAGGTGTACGATTAGAAAAAGACAACTTTCTAGTTTGCCTAAAAGCCTCCATAATACCAGCTTGCTCTGGATGTTGTTTAGTAACTTCAGTAATATAATCATCCACCCTTTGCACCATATCTAAACGAGCACAAAATACTAATAAATAATTAGCTTCTACAACCTGCTTCTGATTATTAACTGCTGGTTGTAATTTTTCTTTCACAATTTGACTTTCCACCACATAAACATGAAATGGCTGTAAACCTAACGAGGTAGGAGCCAACCTTATGGCCTCTAATATTTGACCAAGATCAGCCTTTGAAACTGATTTAGAAGCATCAAATCTTTTGGTGGCAAAACGCCAAGATAATTGTGATAAAAAAGAAGACATAAAATTTATTTATCTAGCCCAACTATTATAGATCATTATAATCAATTAATCAAAAACTATAGTAATGACAGCTCGCCTTACTTACCCTATAATTATATTACTATGTCCCCTATACCAAGAACCCTAGAACGCTTACTGCAAGAATTCACCAAACTTCCCGGCATTGGCCCCAAAACTGCCGAACGGCTGGTGTATTATTTACTCAAGCAGCCTAAAGCCACCCTAGAAGATTTTGCTCAAAGCTTGTTACAAGTTAAAAACGACATTGTTATTTGTCAAAATTGTTTTCGTTTTACCAACCAAAGCCCCTGCCCTATTTGCTCCGATAGCACCAGAAACAAAAACCTACTTTGTGTAATTGCCGAAAGTCAAAATATCCCAGTGTTAGAAAAAACTAATGCTTTTCGCGGACTCTACCATGTACTAGGCGGCTTGATAAGTCCGCTGGACGGCGTTACTCCTGATCAGTTAAAAGTCAAAGAACTAGAAGCTAGATTAAAATCCAATGGTATTAAAGAAGTCATACTAGCCTTAAACCCAGACTTAGATGGCGAAACCACTAGCCTTTATTTAGCAAAAATTATTAAAGCTCTAGGTATAAAGGTTACTCGCCTAGCACGCGGGCTGCCTATGGGAGCAGACCTAGAGTATGCTGATGAAATAACTTTAGAAAATGCCTTAACAGATAGAAAAGAAATTTAGTTTTTATCTATCATTGCCTTTCTGTCATTATAAATAATAGTATTACGTTAAATGTCCGATCGGACGTTTAACGTAATAGCCAAAATACTGACAAATTAATAATCTAAATTTAAATAAGCCCCGATAATTATCGGGGCTTATTTAGAATTTTTTTAGTTAAAATTTATTTTAACTAGGCAGCTGGAGTAACCTCTGGAGTACAAGTACAAGGATCGTTGCCGCACTTTGGACAATTATCAGTCATAATCATTTTCCTTTTCATTTTGTCATGACTTAAAAAAGCCACAACAACTAAAACTAAGTTAGTTAATGGAACCTATCTTTACTTCTGTAAAAGGCTGGCGGTGTCCGTATTTTTTATGATGTCTTACTTTAGCCTTATAGTGCACTACCAAAATTTTCTTAGCACGACCTTGTTTGACTAACTTGGCTGCTACCAAAGACTTAGTCTTTGGTTTGCCAATATCCATACTTTCGCCGCTAGCATCGGCTACTAATAAAACATTATCAAACTCTACCTTATCACCCTCAATAAGTAGTTTCTCTACCTTGAGTAAAGCGCCTTCTTGAACCAGGTATTGTTTACCACCGGTCTTGATTACTGCGATTTTAGACATAAAATAAAAAACAGCTAGTGGAATAAAAACTGCTTTATTATAATAAACCAATTACTTTACTTTGTCAACCCCTCCAGCCTGTCCCCCACCTTTATAGAATTCTTAGCCAACCAGCCAGCTGAAATCTCAATTACTGTATCAATTGGCTGCTTGGGCGAAACTCTGGCTGGATTTTCTGAATTATCACTGGGCGCTGGAATATTGTGGTCCAATTGAACTACTGTGTTGTTTCTTATCCAAATAAAATCCAAGGGAAATTTCATATCCTTCATCCAAAATTCATAAATATCCGGCTCCGTAAAAGCAAACAGCATACCATGGTCAGGCAGTAAACTCTCCCTCCCAGATAAACCTCTAGTCTGGTCAGCTGGCTTACTAGCCACTTCTACTGTCAGCGAAATATTGCTGATAGTTAATTGTTTAATGGGTAAAGTAGTAGCGGGTTTATAATAATCAGCTGAATTAAAATAATAAAACCCAGCGCCCAAAAATACTGCTAAAATAACCCCCAAAATTATAATAATTCTAGTCCTTGACATAATACGTAATTACAAGTATTATACAATATAAAAACAAATCTAACTAATTCACCAAAATAACTCATTAACAAATTAAAGGAAAATCCCATGGTAAAAAAACCATTACCCCAAGATCACCCTCTGATGACTGCTTTCTGGACTGCTATCGATACCGGCAACTCAAAAGATGCGCAAAATATATTTGCATCAATTATCAAAGAATCGGCAACCACAGCAAAAGATTTATATGAAGTAGCATTAGAAATACTGTTCAATCGATCATATGAACAGCTCTCCCAACCCGTCGGCTTATTTGATAAAGAAGTAATCATCAACGTTGGACGTACCCTTCGATGGATCAACATCCCATTGTCCACGGTACAAAATGAAATACTTGGGGCACTCAAAAAAACGATCAACGACGGCAATTTATGTGCCGACAGTGAAGAGAGAATTCAATTTCTCTATAACATAAGGATACGTCCCGATGATGCTATTTGGGAATCAATCCAAATAGCGAATCGACCTGGAAAAACACCACCACCGTTTAAGCCCATCAAAACAACAAATATGGGATTCGGACAGTGGCTCAAATGGGGAAAACTTTTCCCAACCAGTGGCGAACTCGCCACAGTATAACAACAAGGGGAATTTCCATATCTTGGCACACAATATCAACACCCATTACTTTTTACTTTGTAATGGGTGTATTTTTATTAACTGATACCAATCCACTGGCCAACAAAGCCATAAATGCTAACAATAAACTCAAACTAATAACCTTGCCAGTTGTACGGAAGAATAAAGAAGTAAAACCAAAAATGCCTGTCAAAATATATAATAATAACACTGCTTGCCTGTGAGACAAACCAATATCCAGTAATCTATAATGCAAATGTTTATTATCACCTTGGGTGATTTTTTTCTTATCCCAAAATAGTCGGCGAATTATCACCCAGGCCACATCTAAAATAGGTATACCCATTACCAAAAGAGCTGTGGCTATCTTGGCTCCAGAAATTATAGATAGCACCCCAAGCACAAAACCAATGTATAAGCTGCCACCTTCACCTAAAAATATCTTAGCCGGGTGCCAATTCCACCACAAAAATCCGGCTGCAGCCCCGGCTAACACCAAAGCCAACAAACCCACCGTTGGCTGATAAAAGGGTGTAAACTGGGTAAGCCCAAAAATAATCAAGCTGCCAATTACTCCAATGCCGGAAGCTAAACCATCTAAACCATCTAGCAATTTTGTGGTATACATCATACCCATCAGCCACAAAAAAGTAAAAATATCGGCCACTACTGTAAAATAATATGGCACTCCACCAAAACGCAAAATTTCTATTTTTAAAAATTCTAAATCTAAAAGCCCGCCAGCAGGATTAGTAATTACTTTTACACCAACACCCACCATAATAATTATTATAGTGGCTAGTATTGGCCACATTATCTGCGCTCGCGGCGGCAGGCGGAACTTATCATCTAAATACCCACCAATCATTAAAACAAAACCAGCTAAAGTCAACCCTATTACAGCTTTAAGGGAAACATCTTTACCAATTAAAACTTGTGTTGCAAAAGCTAAAAATAAAACAACAACAGTAAAACTTACATAAATAGCCACCCCACCTAACAGTGGCGTAGCTTGTTTGTGAATTTTACGCTCAATATCTGGTACATCAACAATTCGGCGACTTAAAGCATACCTACGAACTAAATCAGTAAAAAAAAGTGACAACCCAAGGGTTAATAAAAAAACTAATGAGGCGTACATATAAATTACGACTTAAGATCAACTTTTTCTAAATAATCTTGTAGTAAAAACATGGCAGCTAATTCATCACGTGAGCGAGTTTTACTACCCTCTACCATATTCTTAGCTGTATCGGCTCGCTGGCTAGTGAACCGTTCATCAAATAAAACTACCGGTACGCTTATATTACCTTGTAAAAATTGGGCAAAAGCCCGACTAGTATCAGTTTGTTGAGAATTAGCACCACTAACATTAAATGGCTCACCTAAAACTATAGTACCTATATCCTCTTCCAAAATAATCTTTTGTAATTGCTCTAATAAAATTTCACTGCTTCTGCCGCTTAAAACTCCATAAGGCAGAGCCAATTTTGTTTCAGTATCCCCTACAGCCAACCCTACTCTCTTTTTTCCATAATCAATCGCTAAAATTTTCATGATTTAAAGTTAAAAGTTAAAAATCAAAAGTCAAAACTAGCCTTAAAAAATTGTATTACTGGAGTCAAACCCAGTAACAAAACTTCACTCAAGCTCACTGGGCGCTATCGATATACTTAATTAATCATTATATTAGTTTTTATTATTAATTATTAACTTTTTTCTAGTTCGCTTGATTACAAGCGCCTAGTGAAGTTATTGTTACTGGGTCAAAATTTCACAGCCTTGCTCAGTCACTACTACAGTATGCTCAAAATGAGCTGATAAAGATTTATCAGAGGTGACCACTGTCCAACCATCAGCCAAAAAATCTACCCTCGCTTTTCCCATATTAACCATAGGCTCAATAGCTATTGTCATACCAGCTTCCAATTTCAAACCTGTGCCTGCACGACCGAAATTAGGTATAGCCGGATCCTCGTGCACAGCGTGACCTACCCCATGCCCACAAAGATCTCTCACTACTGAAAAACCATTAGCCTCTACTAAAGCCTGAATAGCCTGACCAATATCACCTAACCTGGCTCCACTTTTTATCTGTTTTAAACCCTCATATAAAGATTGCTCCGTTATTTTAATTAATTTTTGAGCGCTGACACTAATCTCACCTACTGGTACAGTAATGGCCATGTCAGTACACAACCCTTCATACCAACAGCCTAAATCAAGGCCAATTATCTGTCCTGCCTCTAATTTTATGTCTGGCGAAGGAATAGCATGCACGACTGCTTCATTTATCGAGGTACAAAGACTAGCCGGATAAGAATTGCCCTTGCCTCGTCCATAGCCTAAAAAAGAGGGTCGAGCGCCAGCTTTTTTTAAGGCTTGTTCAGCTATATCATTAAGCTCGCTCGTAGTAATACCCGGCTGTACAGCAGCCGCTACTTCATGCAAAGCAGTGGCCAAAATACGCCCACCAGCTCGCATTTTTTCTATCTCTTCTTTAGTTTTTATTAAATTCATAAACCCAAAGCTTGATTAATGCCAACTGTAACCTCCGCAATAGGCGGCTGACCATCAATGTTAATTAAAGTCCCCTTAGTTTGATAATAATTTATAAGCGGCTCAGTTTGTTTATGATAAACCACCAAACGATCACGTACTGTAGACTCAACTTCATCTGCCCGCTGTTGTAACTCTCCTCCATCTAAATCACAAATCCCTACTTGGCGAGGAGCCTTAAAAATTAAATTATAAATGGCCCCGCATTTAGCACAAGTGCGGCGACTAGCAATACGCTTAACCAATTCATCGTCTGGCACTGCCAAATTAATAGCTCTCACTTGTGGATATAATCTATACAAAAATTCAGCTTGTACTAAATTGCGCGGATAACCATCAAACACAAACCCAGACGCCGCATCGGCTTGCTGTAATCTATCAGCTACTATTTTGTTAGTAATATCATCAGTAACTAAGCTACCTTGCTGCAAAATACTATCTACCTGTTTACCGAGCTCAGTCTGCCTGGTAATATGATCCCTAAAAATATCCCCGGTAGAAATATGGGGTACCTTTAACTTATCAGCCAAAACCTTGGCCTGCGTCCCCTTCCCCGACCCTGGTGGCCCTAATAATATAAATTGGTTAAGCATACAGGTTATATTCTACCTATTTTGAACAAAAAAGAAAACACCCCAAATAAAAATTATTTTGACATTAGATACAGCTTGGTGTAATACTATAATCGTAAAATTAACAAGGAGAAGTGACATTTAAAAAACGACTTTATAGTTACGCCTTATCAAAAAATAATTATTATCACTTAATTTTTAAACTAATACTCCTATGAGACAACGTTTTACAACAACTGCCTTCATGGTGCTAGGATTGGCATTGGCACTCTTAGCTGCTCCACAACTATCACACGCCGCGGCACAAATTACATTAAAGGACGTCACCCTAGTGGGCACGGTGGATACCACCAATCATACTATGACTGTCCGCAGTACCGATGGTGTGGTGACGACTGATTTTATTGTCACCTACACGCTCGATACCACCGCTACTACGAGTACTGGCAAAATTATCACTGTACCAGGAACACGAATAAATGGCGTACCGCGCGACATTATCAAGTTTACCGAGTGGCTATCAGGCGACCCCCTAACTATTACGGGCAAAATCGGCACCTACACCGGCGGCAAGCTGACCATAGCCGCTACAAGTATTGATTACCAACTACGGGGAGTGACTACTAAAACCTTTGTTGGCACTGTAGATAATAAAAACAGCGCGACCGGCCAACTCTCTGTTACTATAAAACCTGGACCACTCTATGTTCTCACTCAAGTTAATAAAATTGGTCAATCAGGTGGCCCATCGCTCAATGGAGCCGCCGACGTTAATAGTATAGCCCTAGGCAGCACGGTTAAACTCGTGCAAGTATGGCGACCAGATCCTACCACTGGCAAATCTATGAAATTTAAGGATCTATCAGTAACTATGCTAGTAACCCCACCGCCCCCAACTGTAGTGCGAGTATTGCGCCTTACTCAAACTGCCAATGATGGACCTATCAACATCACTGCCGGATTTCCCCAACCGCTAACGCTTATTTCTGGCAACAAGATTGCACTGCAAAACGAAACTACCAAAACTATCTACTTAAAAGTGGCAGATAGTGATCGAGCTAGCTACACTACTAACCTCACAAACGGTTATGCTATGGTTAGAGCTGGTGGCATTGCCACACTTACCACTAAAGCCCCGGTCACTATAGGTAATGCTACTTTTAGTCAACCTATTAATACCCTGCGCACCCTAGCAGTTGCAAGAAGGGGCGATGGCAACGTAAGTGCAAAAACTGCCAATGAAACTTTGCCCAGCATTAACTGTGGATCAATTTGTAAGGCCCCATTCGCTGACGGTGCGATCGTAACGCTCACCGCTACTAAAGGAACTAGAACTACCTTCACAGGCTGGAGCGGCAGTGGCTGCTCTGGCACAGACACATGCACCATCACCATGACTGCTGACAAATCAGTGACCGCTATATTTGACGCTACTGCTAGCAGCTATAATATTACAGTAACTAAGGTGGGGAATGGCACAATCGTAAGTGGAGAAACTACACCAAAAATCAACTGTGGTACTCAGTGTTCAACCAATCTTGCTACGAATAGCAACCTAACCCTTACTGCTACACCTGCTCCGGGTTACATATTCACCGGCTGGAGTGGAGCTTGCTCGGGTACCGCCACCTGTGCTGTTACTATAGATCGAACGAAAATGGTAACTGCCACATTCAGCCTGCCTATGCACACAATATCTGTAACAAGGTCTGGTGGAGCAGGCGAAGTGTCTAGTACACCAGTAGGGCTTAGCTGTACTACTGCAACTACGTGTAGTGGCTCATTTACTGAAGGTACAACCGTCTACTTAAGAGCTCCTGAAACTCCGGCCCCTAACTTGACTGGATGTTATCACTTAAGTAGTTGGGGTGGGGCTTGTAGTGGTACACGAACAGTGGAGGCTTGTAAAATCACTATGACTGATGATAAATCAGTAACCGCAACATTTACCTACGGGCTCTGTATAGAGTAAATGCAATACCCAATAAAACAAACCACTGACTAATTCCTAAATAAATTAAAATCCTCGGCCTGTGTGCCGAGGATTTTAATTTATTTATTATAAGATTAAATTTTATAACTCGTCATAATCCCTCATGACCAGCTGAGCGTTTATTTGTCTCATAGTTTCAATAACCACCGATACCACGATCAAAAGTGAAGTGCCACCAAACACCAATACCTGTGAACCAGTGAATGACCTTAAGGCCAGTGGTAAAATAGCAATTGCAGCTAAAAATAAAGCACCTGGAAATACCACCTTATTCATAGTGCTACCCAAATAATCAGCTGTACTCTTGCCCGGACGAATGCCGGGCACAAAACCACCGTTCTTTTGCAAATTTTCAGATATTTGATCAGGTTTAAAAATTACTGCTGTATAAAAATAAGTAAAGCCAAACACTAGTACAAAATAAGCAATGGCGTAGAAAGTTTGATTCTGAAATAAATTAATAGTGTGCTCGGCTAAATTGGCTAGCCAAGCAGTTTGTGAACGAGCGGCAAACTGAGCTACCATAGGTGGAAACAAAATAACTGAAATAGCAAAGATAATAGGGATCACGCCAGCTTGCAAAAGCCTGAGTGGTAAAAAGGTGCTAGAACCACCATAAGTCCTAGGGCCTTTTACCATACGAGCATAATTCACCGGAATATTGCGCTGGGCTTCGTTAACTACTACCACACCCACTACAGTAATTAAAGCTATAACCAAAAAAGCCACTAAGGTAGGAATTTGTGTAGCGTCAAAAGTACTTAAAGCTTGTTGGACGTGCTGAGGAATACTAGCCACAATACCAGCAAAAATCATCAAAGATATACCATTACCTATTTTTCGTTCGGAGATCAACTCACCTAACCACATTACAAAAATAGTACCGGCTGTAATAGTCACTATACTAGTTATTAATTGCCAAGTATCCATAGTGCCCAAAACGCGCACCCCAGCCTGACTCTTTAAAAGTTGGATAAAACTATAAGCCTGCAAAATAGCTAGCGGCACTGTTAGCCAGCGAGTGTATTGGTTTATACGGTGTTGTCCTTGCTCACCTTCTTTAGATATTTCTTCCAAGCGCGGAACTATCATAGTAAGCAGCTGCACAATAATAGAAGCCGTAATGTATGGCCCAACACCCAACATTACTACAGAAAAATTCTCTAAACCACCACCAGAAAACAAATTAAGCAGACCTAGTAACTGGTTAGAGGAAAAAAAGTTACGCAAAGCTACGGCATCTACCCCAGGAATCGGCAAGTGGGCTGCCGCTCGGAAAATAGCTAGCATTCCTAAAACAAACAAAATACTGTTTCGTAGGTCTGGTGTTTTCCAAATTTCTTCTATTTTGCGCCACCACATAATAATTTAATTACTAAATAATTTATGTAATAATTTCTACCTTACCACCGAATTTTTCTATAGCTGCTCGAGCACCAACAGAAACAAACTGTACTTGAACCGTAAGTTTAGCCGGAGCTGTGCCCGCGCCTATTAATTTTACAACTGAAGACTTGCTGGCCACCAAACCCTGACGATGTAATAATTTAGTATCAACTACAGTTTCGGGTGACAGACTCTTAAGATCAGAAATTCTAACAATCTCTGGCTTAATTTTACTGCTTTGAAAACCTCTCACTTTTGGCAAGTGGGCTATAAAATGTTTAACACCAAATTGCCCCAAACCCTTACGGCCACCTTGGCGAGCTCTTTGCCCTTTGGTACCGCGAGTGGCTGTGGTGCCATGCCCTGAAGCATTACCACGCCCTAATCGCTTAACACGATGATGAGAACCTGGACTTGGTTTTAACTCATGTAAAGAAAGTGACATAATTTTATTTGCTAGATGTACGGCTTAATTTCATTGAGCCAAAAGCTTTAAGCACGGCTCGGACATTATTAATCTTATTAGCTGAGCCTAAAATTTTGCTAACCACATTAGGTACACCAGCCACCTCTAACACAATGCGAACTGGTCCACCGGCAATAATACCAGTACCAGCTGGAGCTGGCTTTAGTAGTACTTGGGCACTCTTATATTTAACCATAACTTGATGAGGAATAGTAGTTCCATACAAAGGCACGGTAATCAAACTCTTGCGAGCCTTGGTGGAAGCTTTATCAATAGCTATGCTAACATCAGCTCCTTTGGCTAAACCAATACCTACTCGTCCCTTCTTATTACCCACCACTACTAAGGCGCGAAAACGCATACGCTTGCCACCAGCCATCACACGAGTAACACGAGACAATTCAACTGTACGTTGATCAAATTCATCTTCTACGCGATCACGACGAGGCCCGCGCATACCTCTTGGCCCACCGCCCGATCTTTTGTTTGATGCATTGTTTAACATAATCAAAAATAATTAAAACTTCAAACCTTGTTCTCTAGCACCATCGGCCAAAGCTTGAATGCGTCCGTGATAAATATAGCCTCCACGATCAAAAACTACCGTGTTTATTCCAGCAGCCAAAGCCTTCTCAGCTACTAGCTTGCCCACCATTTTAGCTATGACTATCGGCTTTTGTCCTTTAATTTCCTTACCCAAATTACTATCAGATACAGAAATCATAGTACGGTTGGTATCGTCATTAATCAATTGAACTGAAATATGACGTAAACTGCGAAATACAGCCAAACGTGGACGCTCAGCTGTTCCAGCCAAATGAGAGCGTGAACGGCGATGTCTTTTAATTCGTGATTTGATATTCAAAGTTGCCATATGATATTAATTATTACTTAGCCCCAGCAGCCTTAACCACCTTACCAGCCTTACGACGAATAATTTCACCAGCATATTTAATGCCCTTACCTTTATAAGGCTCTGGTCTTTTTAGAGAGCGAATTTCAGCTGCTACTTGACCAACTTGCTGCTTAGAAGCTCCGCTAATAGTGATTTGCACATTTTTTTCAACTGTTATTGTAATATTAGCCGGAATAGCGAAACGAACAGGATGAGAAAAACCTAAAGCTAACACTAAATCCTTACCTTCTATTTGGGCTTTTAATCCTATACCAGCTAATTCCAACTTCTGTACAAAGCCTTCATTAGCTCCCTGAACAGCATTGGCTACTAGTTGGCGTGATAAACCCCATAAGGCCTTTTGCTCTCTTGACTCGGGATTTGATACTGATACGACAATTTTGTCAGCTTCAATTTTAACTTGAACTGGCATCGGTATATGTTCCCGTACCTCGCCTTTGGGGCCTTTGGCTAAAAGTTCAGTGCCTTGACGTGTTACAGTCACACCTTTTGGTAGAATAATTTCTAATTTGCCGAGTCTTGACATAAAAACATTAATTAATAAATCTCACAAATAACTTCGCCACCCAGATGCTTTTCCTTAGCTTCTCGATTAGTCATTAAACCAGTGGAGGTAGAAATCACCGCCAAACCTAAGCCTGATAAAACTTTGGGCAAATCTCCACTCTTTACATACACTCGACGACCAGGCTTACTAATACGTTTAAGATTACGAATAGCTGCCTGCCCATCTTCATAACGCAATTGTAAGCGTAAAGATTTATTGGGGTCTTCTACTACTTCAACTGATTGAAGATAGCCTTCGCGCACCAACAAATCAGCCAATCTGGCTTTTAATTGGGAGTGCGGCACCACTACTTCTGGTTTGTGAACCAGAAGAGCGTTACGAATTCGAGTAAGCATGTCACTAATAGGGTCTGTCATAAATTTATATTTTACCAACTAGCCTTCCTGATACCAGGAATTTCTCCGTTA
>Ga0172379_10004955_pt1 | contig 19066 bp, 19 predicted proteins | sample GrowelOW334metaG_FD_119756 | JGI IMG/M metagenome (GOLD analysis project Ga0172379, IMG submission 119756) | Groundwater microbial communities from an aquifer near a municipal landfill in Southern Ontario, Canada - Groundwater well OW334 metaG | ecosystem: Environmental > Aquatic > Deep...
ATCCGTAAAGATTTTGAAAAAGCGTTCACTTCCGTCGACGTTATCGTCACACCGACCACACCGTCTCCCGCGTGGAAACTTGGCGCAAAAATGGACGATCCGCTCGCGATGTACCTTGCCGACATTTTCACCGTTCCCGCAAATATCGCCGATCTCCCGGCTGTTTCTGTGCCTTCAGGGATCGTTTCCGAAGAAGGACCCGCCTCCGCCGAAGGCTATGGCGTGGCGAAGACCGATCTGCCTGTCGGTTTCCATATTATCGCTCCGTATTTTCGGGAAGACATTTTGTTCCGGGTGGCGAAAGACGCGATGAAACACGAGTAAAAAATTATGTCTCCATTTACCGATACATTTCTCAATATTTCTCCCGCGCTCGATGTAATGGTCGAGATGATGAAAGAGCCGAAGCTCTTGGCTTCCGCGATTCTTTCAAGTACGCCATTTTTCTTTTTTCAACTTTTTTTGTTTGCGCTGATTGTTGTTTTTTTTGCCGGCATTCTTTTTCTTGTGGCGAAGATAAACAGTCTCGAACGAAAAAAAAGAAAAGAAGCGTCGCTTCGAGGAATTCGTTTGGAAAAAATACGTTCCCAACGCTGGGATATTGTTGAATCTCACATGCTTTCAGAGAATCCCGGAGAATGGAAACTTGCCATTATGGAAGCGGATTCCATGCTCGAGGACCTGGTGAAGAAATTAGGCTATCCCGGTTCGACGCTCGGCGAAATGATGAAACAGATAGAAAAGTCCGACTTTACAACCCTTGATGATGCATGGGAAGCGCATAAAGTTCGTAATTACATAGCGCATCAGGGATCCACCTATCTCCTGACCAAACATCAGGCGAATCGAGTTATTCGCCTATATGAGAAGGTGTTTCGGGAGTTCGAGTATATTTGACTCTTTTTGCGATAAAGGATAGTATTCCACATACTCTCCTTTGTTTTTAATGGTATTATATATCCATGGAACCCGTCTTTAATAAAACATTTTTTAAGTTCCTTTTCGGTTTCATTTTTATAATTCTCTTCGGGTTGCTTGGAATAGTCCTTTCCAATCGCTTCCTTCAAGATGGACCTTCCGTGTTTGCTGACACGAACGCCGCGAAATAAGTTTTTTGACCTGTGTTTATGGGTCTTTTTTTGTTAGTAAGTAATTCAAAATAATTTCACTATTTCGCTTCCATATTTCCGCAATCTTTGATTTTTGTTCTCCGCCAGCTGGCGGACGCAAATCTTTCACCATATCTTGATATGCCTCAATATTTACTCAATCGATAAAAACAAATTTTACGAAAATCTGAAACCGAACTAGTGAAATTATTTTGAATTGCTTACTTACTGCAACAAATTTATATTTTAATCAAACAGTATGTCTACTCAACAAAAAGACGGGGCGTCGTATGAAGTAAAAATGGCAAAAACGCTCGGTCCCGTTTCCATCGTATTCATCGGCATCGGCTCGTTACTTGGCGGAGGGATTTTTTCTCTCCTAGGTCCGACTATCAGTCTGGTCGGCCCCGGACTTTTCCTTTCAATGATCTTCGGGGCATTTGTCGCTTTTCTGAATTTGCAAATGTATGTCGCCCTCGGAACAACTTTTCCGGAAGCCGGCGGGGGGTATCTTTGGGTGAGGAAAGGACTCGGTAATTTTCAGGGATTTCTGTCGGGTTGGCTTTCGTGGTTTGCTCATGCCGCAGCATGCGGGGTCTATGCGCTTTCTTTCGGATATTACGCCGTATGGATACTCAACATGTTCGGCATGAATTTTTTCGCTGAAACAGGATTTTTTTCCGGTGAAAAAATGGCAGCACTCATCATGATAATTTTCTTTGGTTATATTAACTGGCGCGGGGCAAAGGCTACGGGAAGCATTGGAAATTACATTACCGTCTTTCTCCTCCTTATTCTTGGTTCGTACGTATATTTCGGAGTAAAAGTGATGTCCTCTCTGCCGAACCCTTTTGTCAATTTCGAACCGCTTCTTCCTAACGGGCTCTTTGGGGTGATTGCGGCGGCCAGCTTTTACTATATCGCTTTTGAAGGGTCGGAAATTCAAGTGCAAGCCGGCGAGGAAACAAAAGACCCGGTCCGCGATATCAAAATAGGACTCTTCACTTCGTGGGCTGTTGTGTCTGCGATCTACGTCATTTTAAGCATTATTATTATCGGCGCGTCGTCATCGTCCGGCGGTCCCGTATGGCAGATGCTCGGCAGTTTCAAAGAAGGAGCTATTGTTGAGTCCGCAAAAATATTCATGCCCTATGGGGCGATCGTTTTGGCGGTCGGAGGTCTGTTTGCAAATCTTGCCGCTCTCAACACGACAATATTCTCTTCCAGTCATGTTGCGTTTGCACTCGCTCGTGATAAAAACTTCTGGTCGCGACTTTCAAAAATACACGCGAAAAACTTTACCCCTTCTTTGGCTGTCATTGCCTCCGTCATTTTGATCGCAATTATGGTGCTCACTCTTCCTCTTTTTGACGTCGCCTCTGCTGCATCTCTGCTTTTTGTTCTGTTGTTTCTTCAGCTCAATATCGCCGGAATTCGGATCCACTACAAATATCCGAAAACAAAATGGGCTTACAAAATTCCTCTGTTTCCTTTTATTCCCATTTTAGCGACATTTATTTATGTGCTTTTAGCACTTACGATGCTTAACGTGAATCGAACGGCATGGATAGTGACAATATTCTGGTCCCTCATCGGTCTTATTAACTATTTCAGCTATGCTAAAAATCAGAGCCGTGAAAGTTTTGAAAGGGAAATCGTCTATGAGGAATCCGTTCGCGTCGTTCCAAAAACAGGAAGGCGCATTCTTATGCCGATTTCTGCCAATATTACCACAGAAGAATTAAAAGACCTTTCCGATATGGCGTTTTCGATAGCGAGTAAATATGGGGGAGAAATAATCGCCGTGACTGTTCATATGATTCCTCATCCTCTCATGCTTGTTGACGGTGCGACGATGACTCGCGATCAGCATTTGTTCGAGCACTTGAAGCAATGGGTCCAGGAGTTTAACCGCGCCAATGAAAAAGAGAAAGATATAAACCTGCACAGTATGGCGATGGTTGGGCGCGATACGGTAGATACGCTGCTTGATGTGATAAAAATGGAGGAATGCGATATGCTACTTCTGACGTGGGGCGGTTTTACCTCAACGAAAGGCGTTGTTTTCGGAGGCAAGATCGATCGTATTCTTCGTGAGACGCAGATCGATCTTCTTTTGGTGAAAAACCCAAAACCTGTTCGTTCCGTTCTTGTGGCTCGAGAACTTCAAAACGCCAATCCGTATATTTCGTTTACCGGGGAGATCGTCGACGCCATAAAGAATCATTATCATCCGAAAATGAGGCTTATCTCCGTTGTTCCTCCCGGACAGTTTTCTACCGATCCGAACATCGCAAAAAATTTACTGGCGTCGATCTCTCGAGAAGAAAAAGACTTTGAAGAAGTAAAAATTGTCCCCGCAAAGTCCATTCTCATGGCGATCATAACGGAAGCGAACCTCGACAAAGAAGGGAAGCTGGTGATAATAAGCGCTTCATCTCCTCACGTCCTCCGGGAAATTCGCATGGGTGCTATCCCCGAGTTGCTGGCAAAACATGTAAATGCTTCCGTTATGATCGTTCGTGGGCATCAAGGGCTTGTCGAGGCGAAATGGGAGAAGTTTTTGAAAATGTGGTCATAATACCGCAATAACACAATAAAAAAAATCTCGTTCGCTTGCTGGCGGATGAGATTTTTGTATTTATACCATCTTTAATTAACCTGTTCACTTTTACACACTTTCGTCGTCATTCTGAACTTGATTCAGAATCCACGTTTGTCGTAGTAAACGTGGATCCCGTGTCCCGGCACGGGATGACGAAATGGAGGTAGTTAATTAAAGATGGTATTACACCCCCGCTTCTTCGAGGAGATCTTTAATTTGCAACGCGTCGGCGAATCGTTCGATCTTCTCCGCGCAACTCATCAGTTTTTTTGCTTCTTCCGGATGCCCCGCATCAATGTGCATCTTTGCAATAGTAATAAAATCACCGGTCGGAGCTGATCGCTCGCAAGAAAAATTCATAGACATACAATGTTTTGTGTATGAACTGATAAGAATGCCTTTATAATACACCCTTAGCATTATAATTACAAAAATTTCTGTATCTGATAACTTTTTGTTATACTATATCTGTTACTAACGCAAAATAAATATAGGACTTACGCACTTGGCGATCTTCGCGTCAAAATCTGCGATACTCGCTTCTCTGTATTGCAATACCGTTCGCTCCGTTTCTCGATTTTGACGCGAATCTCATCCAAGTGCGTAAGTCCTAAAATACTATGGAAAATCAAGAAAAAATACAAGAAAAGATCAAAGTAGGATGGTTTTCGTTCTCTTGCTGCGAGGACAGCACTATCGTCATGACGGAAATCATGAACGAACACTGGCAGGATTGGAAAAAGCTGTTTGATTTTCGGCACGCGCGGGTACTGAAATCCCACAATATCATGGATGAATTTGACGTCGCTTTCGTTGAAGGAGCGATCGCCGGACCGGAACACGAAGAAAAAGTAAAAGAGATCAGAAGTAAAGCGAAATATTTGGTTGCGGTCGGGGCCTGTGCCGTCGTTGGTTTGCCGGCCGGACAGCGCAACAATTTCACAGAAGCGCAAATGGCGGAAATACAATTCCTCATCGACCGTTTCGGCGCGCTTCCGAAAGTGCTCAAGGTTTCCGACGTGGTAAAGGTGGATGTCGAATTACCCGGCTGCCCAATGAATCCGGACGCGTTTTTGAAAGCAGTGGACGGGTTAGTGAAAGAACTGCGCCCGAATATGTAATTTTAATTTGTATGGACAAGAAAAATAAAGAAATAATAAATATCGCTGATTTTGAAGGAAACAAAATTCGTCGTCATTACGACGAGCGTACCGAAACATGGTATTTTTCGGTGATAGATATTATCGCAGTGCTTACTGAACAAACAGATTATCAGACAGCAAAAACATATTGGACAACCCTTAAAAGTCGTTTAAAAAATGAAGGGAGTCAAGTGGTCACAAATTGTGACCGGTTGAAAATGGTTGCACAAGACGGAAAAATGCGAGAAACCGATGTTGCAAATTCTGAAACGCTTTTGCGTATAATTCAGTCTGTACCGAGCAAAAAAGCGGAACCGATAAAAATGTGGCTGGCAAAAACAGGGTATGAACGCATGCAAGAAATAGCCGATCCTGCGTTATCTCTCAATCGTGCGCGGGAAAATTGGCTGAAACACGGAAGAAGTAAGAAATGGATCGAGCAGAGAATGACAGGGCAGGAAACAAGAAACAAATTGACGGATTATTGGAGCGAACACGAAGTGAAAAAAGGAGAAGAATTTGCCGTTCTTACAAATATCATTCATGAAGAATGGAGCGGCGTTTCCGTAAAAACCCACAAAGAAATGAAGGGTTTGAAAACACAAAATCTTCGCGACCACATGAGCGAAGCGGAACTCATATTTACCGCACTCGCCGAACTTTCCACCAGGCAAATTGCCGAAACTATGCAAACGGAAGGGCTGGAACAAAATAAAATTCCCGCAAAGAAAGGTGGACAAATCGCAAAAGTCGCCAGAAAATCTTTGGAAGCAAAAACCGGAAAATCGGTTGTGACCGCTGAAAATTTTTTATCAAACGGCGCGGTGAAGAAACTCAAAAAGTAGTGTTATGGAAAAGAACTTATTATCAAATGAAAATATTAGTAAGAACCGCGGAGAGATTATTGGAACAGCAAAATAAAGAAAAACCGGAAAAAACTAAAAACTATCAACTATCAACTAAAAACTAATATCATGCACAAAGTAGATTTATCGATGGATCATATCACGAAGATCGAAGGCGATGCCGCTGTTTCTATTCATGCGGAGGACGGGAAAATTACGGAGGTGAAATTCGGGATTACCGAATACAAACGCTTTTTTACGGAGGCGATGAAAGGGAAACCGATCATGGCGATCCCGTCGCATCTCGCGCGTATTTGCGGGACTTGCTCGAACGCTCACATTATGGCGGCGATTGAGGCATGCGAAAACGCGCTTGATATTCAACCGACAAAACAAACAGAGATATTGCGCGCACTCACTATGCACGGGCTTATTATTCGTGATCATGCGCTTCATTTATATCTTTTTTGCATGCCCGACCTGTTTGGAAAAGACGCGTTTCTCGATTTCGACGAGAGCGACCCGGTGCAACATCAAATGCTTCATGACGGGTTTGATATAAAGGCGGCGGGAAATTATCTCGCGACGCTTATTGCGGGACGCTCTGTGCATGCGATGTATCCGGTCATCGGAGGTTTCCTTCATTTTCCTTCGAAAGAGGGGGTAGACGAGGCAGTAACGAAGTTAAACGCGGTGCGTGAGGCTGTTCTTCGGCTCATAAAAGTATTTCAGGATGCACCCGATCACTTCGACAGAAAAACAAATTACATGGCGCTTATTGCCGATGAAGGCTTTGGATATATCAACGGAAAAATTCGAACTAGCCGCGGTGAGATGTTTGCGGAAAGTGAATATCGAGGACTTCTCGAACACACGGTCGTTCCGCATTCTCAAGCAAGCGGCTACAAATACAAAGGGGAAAGTTATCTCGTCGGTTCGCTCGCTCGTCTCAATATCGCAAAAGACAACTTGCATCCTAAGACAAAAGAATCCGCAAAGGAGGCGCTCGCTCTTTTTCCTTCGACCGACGTCTTTCACAATAATGTTGCTCAAGCGATAGAAATCCTTCACTCGATCGACGAATCGCTCGACCTGCTGCAAAATAACACGTTTGTTCCCGAACCGATCATTAAAAAACCGAACCGCGAAGCGGTGGGAATCGGCGTCGTTGAAGCACCGCGTGGAACTCTGTATCACAAGGTTGTTCTCGGAGCCGATGGAATCATTAAAGAAGGGGAGGTGATCGTCCCGACCGGTCAGAATCAGATCAATATTGAAGAAGACATCGGCAGACTCGTGGAAGGATTGCTCGCAAAAGGCATGGAGACCGATAAAATTCCGATGGAAATCGAAAAATTGATTCGGGCATATGATCCGTGTATGTCATGCGGAGCGCATTTTTTGAAGGTTAATTGGATATAGTCCCGCCTCTTGTGCTAGAATAAATGAATGGAAAATCAGGAAAATCTAAATCATGAATTAAACGAACCGGATATTTCTTCGGTTTCCTCTGCTCTCCGGAAACGGAATGAGGGGGAACCTTTGACCGATGATGAATTTGAGACGCTTTCGGAATTTGCGTTTCTGCTATTTCAGGAGAAAAATCCACCGATACCGGTGGCTTTTTCGCCGGAAGATGAATTTCTGAAACTGCAAGAAATGTCCAAAAAAGAAAGAACGGAGGCAATACCAGAATTTAAAGAAAAACTCGCGAGACAGCGCCGTGCGCTTGTGGAATGCCGGCTTTGTATTGAAAGAGAAATCGAACATAATAATGATGTTTCGAAAGAACATCTTATACTGCTTGCGGACCAGTTTGGCTCCGCGTACGGGTTTTCGGAGAATCAATGCGGGATTATTGAAAAACTAATCGATTCTTATTTTTCTCACCGAAAGAAGGCTTTGGAGATGAGAGATACCTTTCCGGATAACAAAGCATTGGTGCAAAAGCTGACCGGGATGTTCTTGCCGGAGCCGTCCGAGCTCGATATTTCCGTTGGTCCAATGAGCGTCGATATTTACACAGATGAGTTTACCGCGAATCGTGTGTATGAGCACAAACCCTTACTTTTTGTAAAGGGTTCGCTCTGTGGTTTTGCTGATGTCGGGGTTGATGATATTTTCTTTACCGTACAAACACCGATAAAACAGAAAAATACGTTGGTTCATGAGCACGAACACGTAAAAAACAATTTATTTAAAGGCATTTTCGAAAAAGAAGCAATTCGGCAAGAAATAGATCAATCGTGGAACGAATATGCTGCAAACAAACAGTATCCGAAAAAGGGACGTATTTTTCTCGAAGAAAATTTAAACGCGAATATGAAAAGCGCTCTTTCTACGGCGCGCGACGAGATATTGGCAAGAAAAAAAGACGGAGGGACTTATGACTATGTAAGTTTGTTTTCCGGAGCAACGAAGTATTACGACTATTTTGCACCGTTAAAAAAAATGGGGAATGAAATCAAAGATCCTGTGTGGTCTTCGATTCAAGGAAAGACGATCATGAGGTATGAGAAGATCATATCCGGCGCCGTTACTGCGTTTGATACGTTGATTCGCGAAGGAGGTTATACTACCGACGGAGCTATAGCGCTACTCAGCGATAAGCCGCTTGTGTCGTGGGCTGCATGTATTCACAAACTCATGAGAGAAAAATCATTGAAAAAGAAAGCAGCGCATGAAAATATTGATTTTTTTGATACATCGGTAATCCTTCGCTTTTCATACGAAAATAATTACCAAGGATTATATAAAGCGATGAAATGTGCAAAAGAAAAAGATAATAGGGAAATAGCAAGTTTCATCGTTGACCTGCTCGGGAGGAAAGGACTTCAGAAAACATTTTTACGAATCATGGAGAACGAAAACATCTCAAGAGAGGAACGTATGGAAACGTTCGACTGGATCGAGGAAAATGGTGTTTCTCAGGGGGGAATGAAAAATATCCCGCCCGAGACAACGCTCTGGCGGGATTTGTAAAAAGCCTTTATCCTTTCGCAAAAATTTCAATAGGAACGACCGGGCGAACAAGCGATTCAATCGCCATACCCGTATCTTCCGCAATTTTAAATCCTTCGGGAAGGAGCAACAATCTTTCCTTTTCGGTCAGATGTGGTGTTCCACCTTCGATGATTCGTTTCGACAGAGCCGCGGCTTCGAGATAATTTTCAACTTCTATGACGTTATCGCCAAAACTAAGTGTTTCGCGAGAGACGTTCAATAGTGTGTCGTTGTCTTTGACCGCGATTATGGGAATTCCTCTTTCTGCGGCGACTAACATCGGCAGACCGCCGAGTGAATTCCAGGGGGCGACAAGAACGGCGACGTCTGCAAGGCGCAACCAATCAGGGTTTAATCTTTCGGGCGCATTCACGTTCAAGAAGTGAATTTTTGGTGCACGAGAAAGTCCTTGCATTACACAACCAAGATACCCGATACTGCCGATAACCTCGCCGGTTGCGCGGGCGTCAATGAGTTTTCTGTCGAGAAGATCATCAATTTCTTCTTGATAGAGAAGTGGACCGTGAGCAACCATTTTCCCCGATCTCCAAGAGAGCATATGGGAAATGACGGCCTCCAATCCTCCGTGAGGGTCGGGAGTTTTTCCCGCGTGATATAAATCAAGCGCACCTTGCGGAATCGAAATTTGTGTGCCGACAACGAATGCGTCGATCTCGTGTGAACGATTTTTAAGCAAACGTTCCATCGCTCGTATGAGCGCCAGAGGTTTTCCGATTTCTCCCGTAATGGCACCGGATTCGCTTTGGAAAGAACGGCTTTGTACGTGTTCGTCGGTAATGATAATATCCGAAATATTTATTCCGCCGGCTACGCGACACATTTCCGCCGTTTGAAAACAGAATCGATGAATTTTATCACAATTCACACCATGATCCAAAATGAGACCGATGCGATTTAGTTTTTTTGCGTAGGGGATGAGGACTACTCGATTTTGGAAAAAATTGTCGAGCGTATGTCCTTCGGTGTATACGACGTTTTGCGACATATACGTTGTGACCGCCGCATTCACCGCGTTTGGATTGGTGATGCAATAGTCGGCGACAGACGCGAGAAGATTGGTTACCGGCGAAGCGTCGGCAATATATCCGCCAATCGAAGCGCGAACGCCTGTCGGAACGATATGTACGATAACCTTTTTGCTTCCTTTCGGATTTTCATAAGCGGGATATTTTTCTTCTGAAAGCGGACGATTGGCTTCGGCTATAGCCATTTCAACAGTGGCGATGTCGTCTTTTACATTATTGATAGAGTGACGAAGTATACATTCGTTCGGTGTAAGAATTGAGCGCAAATGTTTCCTGACATACCTTCCTAGTTCTTTGATTGGACTATTGTCCAAAGGAATCAGAACAATCTTATTGTAGACGCGCGTTATCATAGTGCCTCCTTTTTTGTTCCGGTAAAGGTCCGGAATTCCGCTTGAAATCGTGTTTTTCCATATTTCAAACAAGCCCTTCTCTCTTGAGAGTAATCAATCGCGCCGGCTTAGTCAATATATGGGCAAAAAAAGAAAAAGCCCGCCCCCGCTGAACCGGGGTCGGACATTTTTTAAAAGGCGGGCGATCAAGCGCGACCTTCCGGGCAGCACCAGCAGCGATATATTTTCTCGTCGATGATTTTTGGAGGCTTGCACATTCCGCTAAGCCATTTCATGACGATCTCCATGTTTTCTTCGTCTTCCCACGCAGCTGCCTGCGCCGCATATTCTGCTTTCTTCCATTGCGGGGCTTTGCATAGTGCATAGAGCCATTTTTCGCTTTGCGGGATATTTTTTAGATATTCCGGAGCTTCTTCCTCTTCCACTTTTGGAAGATGACCGAATACTATTTCTTTGTTGTCTTTCACAACCGTTCTCCTTTTTTATTGGCTTAGTATCTTCTGTTTTCAACATACCACGCAGTTATCAATTTTGTCAATACCTCTTTTGCTTCTTCTTGTTTACAGTCCGGAGGAATACCGAATATTTTAATTTTTTTGAGTTTGCCGAGTTTTTGCAAATAGATGAGGTTGAAAAAGGCGTCAAAATCATGAACGGAAACACGTGGGGCTTCTACAAAAAATTTGAGGTCGTTGAAAACAGTAAGTTCTTTGATGCCGACGACGGTATCAATCATCACCATCTCGTCGGGGATCTTCCATTCCTCGTTTGGATCAAGAACGATGAAATCAATATCCGGAAAAGAGTTTTTGAGCGCAGGAAGAAGCCGGATCGGAAGGGAATCCATTTCAAGGTCGGGATTGCCGAAAACACAGATTGTTTTTTTCATAAGGTTTTATTGGGTACTAAATGCTTGGATTGCGGGTCTCGGCCCGCAATGACGGACGGATAACGGATGAATAATGTACGACCGTTCGTCATTCTGAACTTGATTCAGAATCCACGTCGTCGTCTGTCAGTTCATCAAATAAATCTTTCCACTCAGGATTTTCTTTTTCAATGAGTTGTATTTTCCATTCTCTCTTCCAATTTTTTAACTGTTTTTCTCTTTCAATTGCTCCACGTATATCATCCGCCATTTCATAATATACTAAAGTATGAATATTATACGTTTTTGTAAATCCGTCTACTGCGTTTGTTTTGTGTTCATAAATGCGTTTAACCAGATCAGAAGAAACCCCGGTATATAGTGTGCCGTTTCTTTTATTCGCTAAAATATAAACAAAGCCGGTCTTCATTTTTATTGGTAAGTCTTTTTACAGTGTTTCATTTGCGAGCTTGATATGCCACTTGGTATACTTTTTTAAATTTTCTGCTTGAGTTTTTGTGATTTTTTCGCATATGACGCTCCAATGGATCGACACGAGGTCGCCTTGTTTCAGCTGTTCTATATCGTAATCGGATTCGAGCTGGCGTACGAGTTTTTTTTCGACGGGTTTTCCGAGAGCGAGTTTTCCTTTTTCGTACACGAGAGGTTCCGTCTTCACAGTGATCCAAGGTCCTGCAACCGAAACAATTTTCCCAATCGAAACAAGACATTCACTCATATTTTCTACCGAATGTTCGCGTTCTTGTTTTCCGCTCCTTCGCCAGACATCAAGTACGTGAAAAGAATGGTGGGGGAGTGCGCCTTTCCCGATCTTGTCCGTTACCATATCAAAAGATCTTTTGTCGAATGTATCTTTCAGCCGCAAGTCATCTTTGAGGTACGCATAAAAACTCGACTTCGGAATATTCTCGAGCAGTGCATTTCCGAGCCAATAGGCTTCTACTACTTTTTCGTTTAGGGGTTCGCGAATTTTGTTTGAATTGGCAATATGCGTAAGATACGGATACATCGTTTCAAATTGCATCAAGAGTTCGGCAAGACCAATATCGGCTGCTTCTTCTTGGATACGTGAAAATATCTCGCGATTTTGGTCGGGACCGCAATAGTGAAGTCGATTTGGTCCGAAGGCATATCGGGAACATCTGAGAAGTCCGTCCATAAAAATAATAAATGGGAAAATAATAAAATAGAAAAATAGAAAAATTTAAACGGTTGTTCTGTTAATCTTTCTATTTTTCTATTTTCATATTTTTTTATTCGTTTTATCTCACCGTGTATCCTCCATCGACGACGAGGGTGATCCCGGTAACATGATTTGCTCTTTCTGATGCGAGATAGAGGGCTGCGCCTGCGACGTCTTCGGGTTTTCCGAATCTTTTGTCCGGATTTGTGGTGATCATTTTGTCGATAGCTTCGTTTTTGATGACGATATTTTGTTCCGGGCAATCAATAACTCCGGGAGAGATGACATTGACGCAAATATTTTTCGGAGCAAGTTCAAAGGCCATTGCTCTCATGAGCGCGTCAAGTCCTCCTTTTGATGCGCTGTAGTGTGCCATCCCATTCCATGCGACGTTCGCCGCCACGGATGATATATGAATTATTTTTCCGCCGCCGTCTTTCATTTCCTTTGCCATAGCTTGAGACACGAGCAGAGCTCCGCGGAGATTAATATTCATCATTGTTTCCCAGTCGGTAATGGTAATATCCATGAATGGCTTTGGCGCGGAAATTTCAACGGCATTTATAAGAACATCAATTTTTTTGTATCGGGAAACAGCTTTTAATATAAGATCCTCAATTTCTTCTTTTTTTGTGATATCGCATTTTACACCAAGGGTTTCTCCTCCGGTTGCATTTATTTCGGTGGCGACGTTCCCGGTCTTCACGTAATCTTGGTCGGCTAGTACTACATTGTAGTTTTCTTTAGCAAAGGCGATTCCTATTGCTCGCCCGACAGATTGTCCGACTCCGATGACTATTGCGGTTTTTTCTCTAAATGCCATACATGTATATGAATTTTAAATTGGATAATGGAAGTATTATACTCTTTTTTTCTCGCGAGAGGTAGTAAAAAGCGTAATAACGAAAATGACGAGCATCGTGAGAACAATGGTTCCTCCGGTTGAAAGATTGCCATAGAAAGAGACGATGATCCCGAAAAGAACAGAAAATATGGAGATAACTTCAGCAAACAGTATCGTTGTTGCAAACCCTTTTTTAAATTGAAGGGCGGAAATGACGGGTATGACCATAAGGGCGGAAATGAGCAGTACTCCCACTATCGGGATCGAGAGAGATACAACGAGCGCAGTGAGAAGGATAAGGATGAAATTGATCAGACGCGTGGGGATTCCGCTCGCTCGAGCCGTTTCTTCATCGAACGAAATGTAGATAAGTTCTTTGTAGAACATGGCTAAAACTAAAGAAACCAAAACGGCGAGGGTCAAGATCGTATACACGTCTCCCGACGTTACCGTCACGATGCTTCCGAAAAGATAGGAAAAGAGGCTCGTATTAAAACCATTAGCGAGAGAAAGAAGAATCACTGCAAATGCCAAACTTCCGGAAAGAAAAAGAGCCAGAGTGGATTCTCCATACACTTTGTTTGTTGTGCGCAGTCTTTCAATGCCCATTGTCGAAAGAGCCGTTACTCCTATGGCGCTGTAAATCGGATTGATCCCAAGCAGAAGTCCGAGGGCTATACCTGCGAGTGAGACGTGAGCGAGCGTATCGGCGATAAGCGAGTATCGTCTCAAGACAAGGAAAATACCGATGGCGGGAGCGATTATCGCGGCAATGATGCCAGCTTCCAAACCCCTCACCATAAAACCGTATTGAAAGATAGATAGATCCATATTTTTTAGTTTTTTATTTTTCGTGGTGATGGCCGACGAACTTCACGTTTTCTCCCGCAATCATTTTGGCGTGAGTGTCTTTCATATATTCCTCCGGTGTTTCATGACAGACGAGCGTCCGGTCAACGCACGCAACGTGCATTACCTCTCCCATTATTTTTTCGATGTCATGAGAGATGAGAACCAGTGTCAGGTCAAGTTCCTGGTTGAGTTTTTTCATAAGCGCATAAAACTCATCTTGCGTTTTTGTGTCGATTCCGGAGGTCGGTTCGTCGAAGAAAATTATTTTCGGTTCGCCGGCAAGCGCTTTTGCTATGAGTACTCTTTGCTGTTGTCCTCCGGAAAGATCGCCGATAAGACGGTTTTCGAATGCCTGCATGCCGACTTCTTGCAGGGCTTTTGCCGCCAACACTTCGTCTGTTTTGTCCATACGATGAAAAAGACCTTTTCTTCCATATCTCCCCATTTCGACAACCTCTTTGACTGTCGCAGGAAAATTTGGGTCGAAATTGGTCGCTTTTTGCGGAACATAACCGATGTCCGCCCATTTTTTGAACTTTTTCAATTCTTTGCCGAAGAGTTTTACTTCGCCTTTCGTCGGATGGAGAAGCCCGAGCATGATCTTGAGAAGCGTTGTTTTTCCCGCACCGTTCGGACCGACCAATCCGAGATAATCGCCTTCGTGGACGTCAAGCGATATACCGCTCAATACCTCATCTTTTCCGTAAGAAAAAGAAATGTCGGCAACTTCGATAACTTTTTTTGTGTGATCTACTTTGTGCATGATAATGCTGTTTGCAAATTAGCGAGATTTTCTCTCATTATACTTATATAATCTTTTCTTTCCTCGCCCTCTTTCTTGGTAAGACCTTCGAGCGGATTTAAGACAAGGGTTTTTACACCGGCTTCCGTTGCGATGGTGTCCGCAAGTTTCGGACTCACAAGACTTTCGAAAAATATATAGGTAATGTTGTGTTCTTTGACAAAATTCACGATTTCCCCGAGCTCTTTTGGTGAGGGTTCCGCATCGGGGGAGAGACCGGCTATTGGTATTTGCGTGAGACCGTAATCTTCCGCCATATATTTGAACGCGGTGTGCGAAGTGACAATCTCTCTGTGAGCGCAATCCATGAGTCCGAGACGAAATTCGCTGTCGAGTGCGTCGAGTTTTTCATCAAGCGTTTGGAGGCGTGTGCGGTAATACACTTCGTTCATCGGGTCCGCTTTTACGAACGAGGTTTTTATCCTTTCCGCAATCGTTTTCATATGAGAGGGGGAAAGCCACACATGAGGGTCTTTTGTTTCTTCCTTTCCGGCAATATCTGCTCCCGCGATCATGATATTCGTTTTTTTGGGATCGATATTTTTCTTTATGTTTTCAAACCATGGTTCAAGTCCGAGTCCGTTCACAATGAGTATTTTACTCTGTTCCATTTTTGCAATATCGCGTGGAGAAGGCTCGAATTCGTGAGGTTCGGCGCCGGACGGGGTGAGATTTATTACCTCTATTTTGTTTCCTCCTATCGATTCCGCTAAATAGGCGAGTGGATAAAAACTTGCAGTGACAAGCATTTTGTTCGAATTTTCGGGACGAGCGTCATTGCGCGGTCTAAACACCGAAAATATAAGAACGATAACCCCTATCGAGAGAAGCGCTACAATCGTTTTTTTTGCGTTCGTCATTATGTGATTATCGTAACACAAAAACGCCATCCTTTCCATAAAAAACACCCATTCGGAAATGAGTGTTTTTTGTTTCTCGTGTCTTCTAGAGGAGTGAGTTGATCTTTGCAAGGGTGCGAGGGCCGACCGAGCCGTACCCTTCCTCGGCAGAACTTCCGACAATACCATATTTTATTTGGAATCTCCCGACAGCCGCCGCTGTAAGCGCGCCATAATATCCGGAGACTGTTCCTCCGGGGTAAAGTGCCGGGTCCGAGGAGAGGTAATTTTGCAAGATTACAACATCTGAACCTTTTGAACCGAGAGAAAGGGTTTGCGAAATGCTTTGATTGGTTTTACTTTGTGTTGACGTTTTTGCCGGGGCTGTCGGTGCTTGAAGTCCGGATGTAGTTTTGTAGATATTGGTATTGCCGGTTGTTGGTGAGGATGCCGAATTTACTGAATTTGTCGTTGCACGCGGCGGAATTACCGTAAGCGTGAAATTGGTCGATTTTTTAATACTTGGGTTTGCCGCGCTGATTGTCATCGGATATGTCCCGATTCTTCCCAAAGGAACGGAAATAGTGGCAATCAGATTACACGGAGGTCTACACGAGGTTGATGATAACTTTGCAGTGAATACGCTCGGCAGTCCGGAGGTTTTTACCGTAATGTTTTCGTTTTTTCCGGACTCCTGATCCAAATTTATTGTGATGCTTATTGATTCTCCCGCTGAGACGGTCCCTCTGTCTGAGGTCAAGGTAAGAGAATAATCGGATTTAGGTGCGACTGATACCGTGAGGGTAAAATTGGAGGAAGACGTCATTCCGTCGGCTGTGCTTAAAATGGGAAGAGAATATTTCCCGGGAATTGTTGATTCCGCGGGCGCTACTGTCATCACAGAACTGCAGGGAGCTTTGCAGCTTTGCGGATTAAAACGTACTGAGACTCCTTTTGGAATATCCTTTGCCGCCGAGAGAGCCACCGGTTTAATGGAAGTTCCGGTAATATTAACCGACACCCCTGCCATTCTTCCTTGCGGTATCGAAGCACTTTCCGGATTAACAGAAAGTGCGAATGTGTTTGCATATGCGGGCAAATACGTACAAAAAAAAGCGAGCGTTGCTACAGAGAGATATTTTTGCATGCAATTATTTCTTGTTTATTGAATAGCTATATAAAACATTATACACAAAATATCAGATTATAAATAACATCAGGGTTGATAACGAACAGCCTCTGACCGTAATAATAAACGCTCATTTTGTTCATGAGCGTTTATTGTCTGGTATCCTTATCTTATATTTTTGCCGAGTATGGACCTTGAATTATTTTTTCGTATTTTATTTTGGAGAGGTCCGCATCTTTGCCGTACAAGACGTGTGCGAGCGCCAATAAGTCTTCGTCGTAGTTATAGAAACTTCCAATACCGGTGAGATCAGCAAGCTTATCGTGCGCGAGGAGTCGGAGTTCATCCGAGTCGAGTCTTCGATAGAGACGCTCGTCGTATAAAATGCTTTCATCGATTGTTCCGCCGGATTCGTCACGAAGTTTTTCAAATATATTTTCCATGCTTTGTACATAAAGAGGCGTGACATCACTTGCGTATCGGGCTTCCATAATTCGTTCGCGGAGTCCGGATCTGTCTGTTTCCATTTTTTTGAGCGCGGTCATTTGTGCTGTTTCATTTTCTTCATCCGCGCGCGCCATCTCGGGATATTTCTTTTCCGCTTCTTTGTAGAGAAGGGTAATTTGTTCTCCATATTTCGCGCGCTTTCCGTATATCGCCCAGAGTGTCGCGCGCATAAATTCCGGCCATTGTACGAAATCTCTTTTGTCTTTTTCCGCCATGTGAGCGGTCAAAACTTCTTCAATGCGGTCTTGAAGCATTGTCGGTTCGGGATACTGTATCAGAAATTGTCCAAGGCTTTCAGCTGTCAATTTTTCGTTCGGCGTTCCTGCGAGTTCGGAAATGAGTTTGGTCATCGAAAGAACTTCACCTTCCCATTTGGTGCTGATATCGGTAAACAATTTTTCCGGGATAAGCGGATCATCTTCTTCTCCGACTGGCGCTTTGATACCGCGAAGGAAATGAGATATTTCATGCGGACCGATTTTGCCGGATGCGATTTTATGCATAAGTTCTTCTTCTTTTCTTGGTTGTTCCGGGTCTTCTTTTTCAAAATAGGAAAGTTCATGATCCCAGGTTCCTTCTTTGTTTGCGAGTGAGTCAAGAATTCTCCGTCGCCGGGGCTGATCGACAAATACATGCGACCAATCGAATTCTTTCTCTTTTTCTCCGCTTGCAAGATCCTTTGTCTTCTTAAGCCATCTTGTAACATGGTCAATAATTCCTTTTCGTTCTTGTTTGTCTTCTTCCGGATTTCCGACAGCAGATTCGACAAGAGGGGAGGGTTCGCCTTTTCCGAAAGTCGCGTTGTAGTCGTAGACGATAATATTGAGATTATCTTCATAGGCGTCGGGCTTTCCGCTCATCATTCGCTCCATCGCTATCCGGTTGAGTTCGGTAACCGCTTTTTCCGCGGAGAAGTTTTTTGCAATTTTCGCCACTTCTTCTACTCCTCCGGGGAATTGATTCCAAAAACCGTCGGAGCCCATGAAAATCCGATCTTCGTCATCGAGTTCCATGGGTTCATGCAAGCGGCAAACGCCGGCTTTTGTTCCCTGGATCGCGTTGGTAACGCGACCGTCCGCCGAGTTTTCTCCGATCGATTCATATTTGACTGAGTCATATTTCATTTCTCCTTTTTGAGAGACGACGGCAAGTTTTACGTCTCCGGCACTGAAAGAGTTGATCGTCCTTCCATTCATCTGAAACGCCATATAACACGCTCCACTTGATCCGATGTTCGCCTCCTGCATTTTAAGAAAAGCGTTTTGGTGTATTTCTTCCGGCGATAATCCTTCCTCAAACCCTTTTTGCATTTCTACCGCGAGGATCTGCGCCGCTATACCGCCGAAATTTCCTTCTCCTCCCATTCCGTCAATCGAAGCCATGCCATTCGGTCCGAAGACAACGCGATCTTGCTGTTCTTTTCGATCCTCGCCATATCCGATATGAACAAGACATGCGGCACGACCGTTTTCCATACGAAGCACCGCCGGAGAATCTTTCAGGTTTTCATAAATAGCGCCCCCGTCTTTTTTCGGATTTTCCATTGAGTTATCAGGTGTGTTTTGCATAGGAGTTTCAAAATGATTCATAAAGCTGGCGTTACCGCCGATTGTTTGTTATTCCATAATTGTAGCACAAACAAATGGTGATTTCCAAACAAAAATGCCCTCAATGGGCAATTTTTTGTACAAGCGGAGGAGGTGAAATTTCCCCCTCCTCCGCTAGTGGGCGGATACGGAGGATAAACTTCTCATCTCACCTCCTCCACTTAACAAAAAATACCCTCAACGGGTAATTTTTTGTACAAGCGGAGGAGGTGAGATTCACCCGTACCGAGTGTAAACTTCGAATCTCCTATTTCCTCCGCGTAATGCCAAAATCCAATACTTTCAAAAAGTATTGGATTTAGTCATTGCGG
>Ga0172379_10004956_pt1 | contig 19064 bp, 29 predicted proteins | sample GrowelOW334metaG_FD_119756 | JGI IMG/M metagenome (GOLD analysis project Ga0172379, IMG submission 119756) | Groundwater microbial communities from an aquifer near a municipal landfill in Southern Ontario, Canada - Groundwater well OW334 metaG | ecosystem: Environmental > Aquatic > Deep...
CTAGACCCGCCCGCTGCACCCGTGGCACCTCCAGAGCCTGAACCTGTTCTCATTTCCGTTCCAAGGGTGGTCAAGTCCAAGAGGAAGTCCAAGCTTCAACTGGAGCAAGAGGATCAGGCTATCATTGCTCAGGCTCTGAAGGACTACCACAGTGATCTTCCGGATTTTGATCCCACAGGATTAGAGCCTGTTCAGATTCCGATGCCTGTGCCGCCTGAGTTTGCGGTGCCCAGGAAGCCTCGGAAGACCCGTGCAGCCAAGCAGCTTCCGCCACCGACAGATCCAACACAGCCTCAGCCTACGGCGGAGGATCGTAAGCAGGGCAGATCAAGTCTGGTTGCCTGTGAGTCCTGTGGGGCACCCTTGTGGCGGAGACCTACGGAAGTTGCACAGGGGAAAGTGTTTTACTGTCCTGATCATCGGCGGGGAGGAAAGCCCCGGTGAACCTTGTCATCCACGTAGCCCGTAAGCCACCTACGACCCCGATGGCACAGAACGCCTCCCAGTGGGGCTGTGCGGGGCTCAACATTGAAGGGTGCAGGGTAGGCTCGGATCTACGTTTCTCTGCCCCTGCAACCCCAAACAAGGGCACCTTCAACGCTTCCTTTGCTGCAGAGTACAAAGGCAAGCAAGTCTCCGGGCGCTGGCCCGCCAACCTGATCCTGGAGCATCTGGAAGGTTGCCTGTGTGCAGGAATCAAACAGATCAAAGTGCCAACCCATCGTGAGGGATATTTTTTTGTGAGCCAACCGGGGGCATTCGGAAACAGGTACTGTGATAAAGTCACAGATAAAGGTCAAGACGGAACGGAAACTGTTTCTAACTGGGTGTGCTCCGAAGGCTGTCCCATTCGGGTTTTGGATCAGATGAGTGGGCAGTCAGTGTCTCCTGGGGCTTTCACCCGAGGCAAGTCTGTCTTTTTCGGTCTGGGTTCAGGACAGGGGGCTGGGTACAATGATACAGGTGGGGCTTCCAGATACTTCAAACAGGTAGCCCCTGAGGCTAAGGAATGATCGTTATCACCCTGGCTCGCAAACCTCCCCTGAAAGGATACTCCACTACGAGCACCTGTGAGGAATTTGGAGCCGGGGGACTGAACATTGCGAAGACTCGCATTCCCTGCGAGGGTGGCAGCCCAAGTATGTCTCGTCGTGTGACTGCTCGCCGAACGGGTCACGTGAAGATCTCTACCAGAACCGCAGCGGAATCCCACACCCTAGGAAAGATTGAGCGCCGAGGTGACCCAAGAGTGTTTATGGAGGATCACTATGGCGAGGATCAAGGTAGGTGGCCTGCCAACTTGATTCTGGAAATCACCCCGGATTGCCCTGAAAAGTGTCCCGCTGTTGAGTTAGATCGTCAGGGAGCAACGGTAGGGATTGGGGTCAGGGTGTCTCCGTTTTTCAAGCTGCTTGTCCCTGAGGAAAAGGCATGATCATCATCCATCTTGCTCGGAAACCTGTGGGCAAGGGACAAACCACGGTCAAGAATGCCTTGGAGCATGGGGTCAGCGGTCTGAACATTGATGCCAGCCGTATCGGGGTCACCCGACCCAACACTAGGGCTGGAAACTTCAGTTCCTGGAGAGTGCTAGAAGGGCGAGAGGATCGTTGTCAGCAGCCCAGTGCGGATGAGCGTACCAATGTGGGGCGCTGGCCCGCCAATATGATCCTGGAGCACCTCCCGGGATGTAAGCATCTCGGCACCAAGGCTACCAAAGCAACCAGTCCATTTGGAGTACACCAGAGCACCAGGCGGGGTGGAGTTCACTCCGCTGCCAAGGGTTTGCTGACTCCAGGACGGGTCTCCGAGATCCGGGGCTACGGCAACGAGGATGGTACGGAGACTGTAGACGCCTGGGATTGCGAATCTGGTTGCCCCGTGGCGTTTCTGGATCAAATGAGTGGACCCAGGGAGGGCTCCAAGCCGCATCTTGTCAAGTGCAGCAGATCCTACGAGGGATGGGGAAGCATCACCCAGCCAAACCACATCGCAGGCTATGCTGATGATGGCGGTGCCTCTCGGTTTTTCAAGCAGGTCAAAGAGTAATGCTCCTGACGGATTTTCTAGACACACAGGATATGGTGGAATTCCGGGGGTTGACATTACATCGTCCCTGGCCAGAAACTTTCTATCTCCCTGAGAACTCGACTCCAGGACCCAAAAGGGTTGAGAATCGAGCCGGCTGGTGGCCTAGAGCTTTTACTCTGCCAATGCAGAATGGGATTGCGGAGAAACGGGAGGATCGAACTCTTTGGCTGGCTCTTCATTCTGGCGGAAAACTTGACACGGAAGCCCTGAGTTGGATTCAGAATCTAGGTCTGCCTGATTTCCAAGGTGGCGCCGGTGGCGTGATCACGGGGGTTACAAAATTGAAACGAGTGCTGGATATCGAGACCTTAGGATTTCAGCACCCTCTTGTGGTCAACTTGAGCCCCTGGGTTTTTGGTCGCTACGCTTGGGAGGTAGAGGAAACTCGTCAGCTGTCACAACCAATTCCATGTACCAGAGCTAGCGGTGTGAAGTGTTTTCAGGGCTTGTGGCGGTTGCCCCCTCGGATTCTAGAGCAACTGCGATGAAAGTCATCCACGTAGCCCGCAAGCCCCCCAATGGTTCTGCAGCCAAGACCGCTATGAATTGGGGCTCAGGTGGGCTCCACATTTCGGCGAGTAGAATCGGGATCACCGTAGAGACTTGGCCCGCCACTCGAAGTTATGCTCCTGGGCAGATTCAGCCCGGGGGTAAGGGCAGCACACAAGCTACCGGTGCAGTGCCTGCTGGTCGCTGGCCTGCCAACCTGATCCTGGAGCACCTTCCTGAGTGTCATTGCGAGGGAGTTTGTAAGGTCAAGAGTCAGAATCCCAAGTTTGCGTCTGAAGGGAAAGGTGGCACACAGCACATCTACTCAGCACGCCCTGCACGTCCCGTAGGTGTTGGCATTGGCTATGGGGAAAACGGTCAGGAGACCGTTGCTAATTGGGTGTGCGTTGAAGGGTGCCCTGTGCTTGAACTCAATGCCCTGAGTGGAGACCGCCCGTCAACCTTGACGGGTCGAGCAGATCCCGCTCAGCCGCACGAGCACCCTGCGGATGTGGAAATCCACCCTGATCGGCTGGCTCGAACACGTTGTAACTGGGGTACCCTGCACGCCTTCGGTAATGTGTATGCTGACTCAGGTGGAGCAGCTAGGTTCTTCAAGCAAGTATCTTGGGAGACCAAATGAAGGCTATCACCATTGCCCGTAAGCCAGTTGTCGGCACTGTTGCCCAGACGGCATTAAAGTACGGGACGGGCGGGCTTGCCATTGCTGCCTGTCGAATTGGGGCAGCTCCTCGTTTCAACCCTCCCGCAGGGAATACGCTGAATGGTGCCTCCTACAACATGAGCGTCTACGGGATGCCTGAGGACGCTGATGGGCGTTGGACGTTGGGCCGGTGGCCCGCCAATCTCGTGTTGGAGCACCTCCCCGGATGTAAGTGTCTTGGTACTGTGAAAGTGAAAGGTACTCCGACTCGCAACGGGGAGGTACGTCCCGGCGGGCGTGCCATGGCTCCCAATGGTGAAGGTGAGCGTCCGCAGTTGCCACCGTCACCCGTGACACGACCAGCGGATGAGAATGGGGAAGAAGAAGTCCAGGCTTGGGAATGCGTCGAGGGCTGTCCCGTGCTCAAGCTGGATAGTCAGACGGGTGACCTGCACGGTCGGGGTGTCAAGTCCAAAGGTAAGTCAAAACGCATTGGTGGTGTCACCTATTTTACTGGGGTTGAGAGAGATAATGCCCCAGACCTGACCCGTTGGGATGCTGGAGGTGCCTCTCGGTTTTTCAAGCAGGTTGCGCCATGAAAGTCATTCATGTGGCACGGAAACCGATCGAAGGCACAGTTGCCAAAACAGTGCTCAAGTATAATGTCGGTGGCTTGCACATTGACGAGTGTCGCATCAAGATGCAAGGTGGGGACAAAGTCATTGCTGGACTTGCTGACCCTGCCAATCGGCAAGGAGCAGTAGGTGTAGGTCTTGGATTTACCAAGGCAAGCAAGGACAAATTTCAAGCAGCACAGCTGGCGTCCGTGGAAAAGACCAACGCTATGGGTCGCTGGCCCGCGAACTTGATCCTGGCTCATCTTGGTGGCTGCCGTTGCACTGGTACCCGAAAGGTGCAGTGCAACAATGCTGTGTTTAAGAACACGGCTGAGGGAGAGATGAACCCTGGGCAGATTGGGCCAGTCATGAAAAGGTTGCCCCACGGAGAGTATGGGCACGGGGGAGTTGACCACAAAGAGATCATCGAGGTCTGGGAGTGTGCTCCAGGATGCCCCGTAGCTGAGATGAATTATCAAAGTGGCGTTTCTGTAAGCCGAGGTAGTGGCTACAACTGGGATTCCAGTGGTAATGACAACCCGACCAAGGTGACCAGGAATATCAAAAGTGGGCAGCATTTTTCAGATCAAGGCGGGGCTACTCGATATTTCAAACAGATCCAGGATGTTGAATGAGGATCATTCACGTAGCCCGCAAGCCTCCAATTGGGACAGTGGCTCAAAACATTGAAGCCTGTGGGATTGGGGGGATCAACATCCAGGCATGCCGAGTTGGGACAGGGGAGGACAAAGGGAAAAGCACCCAGCCTCCCAGCATCCGTAAAGGGGCAACCCGGTTGTTCAACGGGGGAATCGTTGACCGAGTGACGGTGGATTGCTCCGTGGGAAGATGGCCCTCGAACCTAATTTTGTCCTGCTGTGGGCAGATTCCACATCTTGCCCAGTGTCCTGTATTCCGGCTAGGGCAGCAGAGTGGAGAAGGGGTCGCTGGGGGGCGCATCGGAACCAGGGTTAACGCCTGGACGGCTGCAGGTCGCCGGGGAGAGATCTTTCAGATCCAGCACGAGTATCCACGGGATGCAGGGACAGCCGCTCGGTACTTCAAGCAAATCCTGGAGGAAGACCCTTGTCCTTGAGGTGCCCGCTTTGGAGTATGAGGGGGACTTCGACCTAAAGCACACCCCGCAACTCATTCCACTCCTGACCGTGTAATGTAGGACATGAGCTACCGAAGACGTCTTGAAAGGATCAAGCAAGACATTCCCATTGTTGAAGTTTTGAGGGACTACGGATATGCCGTCCGGGTTGACTCAGGACAAAGGGAGCAGCAGTTCTCGTGCAACTTGCATGGGGATGGAAAAGACGGCAAGCCATCTGCTCGGGTATACCCCGGGTCTAACTCCTGGTACTGCTTTGCTTGTGATCGAACCAGGGACGCCGTTGCTACCGTTCGGGAACGGGAAGGAATTGGTTTCAAGGAAGCCCTCCAACTTCTGGAGCATAAATTCAACCTCCCCCCACTGCCTTGGGAGGATGAGGAGCCCCGTCAAGAAGGAATTTCCTTGGCTTTGCAGCTTGATCAGTCGATCAGTCCAACCAAGACCTTCGAAGATGCACGGCGGGAAGTGGTGAGCTTGCTGGATATGCTGACCATAGATAGAACGCTCCCACTGGATGACATTTTGCCATTCTGGGAGGGTCTGGATCAGTTGACTCACAAGGTAGAGCACGAGGAAATCCCTGAGACTAAGGGCATCGCTGCCTGCACTCAGTTCTGGAACAGGCTGTTGACATTGCTTCATGGAGAGGAGCAGTGAACTATGTGGAATTCACTCTGACTTGTCAGGAGTGGAGCCCCATCAAGATCCTGCGCCCAGTTCCTGCAGGGGAAGACCCCTGGGGCATGCTGGCACCATTACGGGGTACCCCTTGGGGTATGAATCTTCCGGTTGTTACTGGGGACGTGATGTCAGATGCCCAGTATGGACATCTGATGCCATTGGTGCGTCTGCTAGGTTTGCCGCCGGCTCAGCAGTTGAAAATGATTCCTCCAGCATTTCGGATGTGCCTCACAGCCAAGCAATGCATCTCCTATCGGCAGCAGGACTGTCAACCGTGTGCCAAGCTGCCTGATTGTTATACACCCCCCTCGATTCCACAGGCAGCTCAAGAGGCTGCCGTCCTTGTAGCGATGGCATGGCGGGAAAATCGGTACGTCATCATCGTAGAAGGCTCTGAGTTCAGCCTCTAGCACCTAACCTGGGTAAGGTGAAAACATGAGTGGTTTTTTCGACCTGGAACAGATGGCAGAGAACCAATTGGGCTCCGTGAAAAAGAAGCCCTGGATGGAAAGCTGTCAGTTCATTCTCGGTACCGTTGACAACCTGGATGAGTGCATTGATGCCTGTATCGATTCCGGGCGGTACTCCATCGATCTGGAGTGCTCCGGGCTCGACAGCCGTGTATTCACTTCAGAAAACGGGATTCAGCGCACAAGGGATCACATTGCTGGGGTGGGTCTCAGCCCGGACGGGGTGCGAGGCTACTATTTCCCTTTGACCCATGAGAAGGTCGAAGAGGATGGAAGCCGCACTTGGCGGGCTTGTAACATCCCTTCCTTGGTCTTTGCGGCGGCTATGCGGCGGCTGGTAGCTGCCACAGAGGCTGGCAAGACTACTGCCACCTTCCACCATGGACGATTTGATCAGGAGTTCCTCCAATTCAACGGGACAGGGGAACCTTGGGGTGAGTGGGATAAGCCTGGTACCTGGGACGATACGATGGTCGAGGCGTATCTGCGGAATCCCAGGGCAAGGCACAAGGGGCTCAAGGATCTCTCCAAAGCTGAGCCTGATGCCAAGACTGAGTCCCAAACCGGTGGCCCCGGTTTGGGCATGGAAATGATTGAACTTTATGAATTGTTTGGGCACACCAAGGAAAAATCCGGTTTCCGGTATGATTTCACGACGCTAGACCCTGAAGAGGAGCAGAACATCTGGTATGCTGCCAGCGACGTGATCTGCACCTGGCGCCTTCACCCTTTGCTGTCTCCCACCGTGATCGGGCCGGACTCGGATGGTCAGAGTCAGGCAGCGGTCTACAAGATCGAGAAAGCCTGTGTGCCCGCTGTACGATGGATGGAGCGCAATCGGGTACACATTGACCGAAAGAAGGTTCAGGAGCTTGTAGAGCTGGGTCAGCAAGAGTGGTTCGACGCCATTATGGACGTCTACTCCTCGGCACAATCGATCCTGGGCAGGGACGTTATGCCGAGTGTGTACAAGTCCTTGAAGACCCGTTTTACTGCCTCGGCAGCGGATAATAGCAACCTGCTGAACAGCCAGCTTGAACGAGCTGCTCAGTTTGCTATTGCTGAGTTTTCTGATCCCGTGGGGAAAGTTTCCGGTCGGGACAATCGGGAATGGCCCGTTATCTACGACGTGAACTCCCCTCAGCAGCTGGGGGTCATGTTCGATGAGATGGGGGTGCCTGGGCTCAAGACCACTGAGAAATCAGGGCAGGTCAAGACCTCCAAGGATGAGCTGAACCGAGTCATCGAGGAAGCCGGGGATCAGTTTCCGTTCATGGCAAAGATTCGCAAGTTCCGGGAAGTCTCCAAGGCACTGTCATCGTACCTGTATCCGATGCTGCTGGATTCGGATGCCTCTGATGACACGATGCGAATCAATTTCCGTCAGGACGGGACTGACACGGGTCGCTTTTCAACTCCTAGCAAGGATGGCGCGGGGGCAAGGACTCCTGGGGCTCCTCAGATCAACCTTCAGTCTTTGCCCTCCACGGCTGATCCAAAGCGCCCAGCTTGTATGAACCGGTTGAGGGAGTGTATCTCTGCTAGACCCGCTGTAAATGGCATTCCTAGGTATGTGGTTGCCATCGACTACGCCGGTGTGGAATTGCGGCTGGTCACCAATCTCAGCCGAGAGCCCAAGTGGCTGGCAGAATTTTTCCACTGCTCTACCTGTAATCGTGTCTTTGAAAAAGGCGATGGTGTCAGCACACCTACACCGCCGCCACCTCGTTGCCCCAGCTGTGGGTCTGACAAGATCGGTGACCTTCACACTCTCACCGGATTGGAGATCTACGGTAAGGACGCTATCAGCCGTCCGGATTGGAAGGCTCTCCGGGGGCACGCAAAGGGCACCAACTTTGCGCTTTGCTATGGTGGGGGCGGGCAGGCGGTGCAGCGTGCCACTGGTGTGGACAAGAATGAAGGATGGAGGATCAAGAATCAGTTCGATCGTACGTACTTCGGGTTGAAGCAGTGGTGGTTGACCATGCACAAGTTCGCAGGGCAACACTGCTTCGTGCGGACTGCATTCGGGCGACGGTACCCTGTACCCGACATCAAGTCTGAGGACCGGGGCTTCCAGGAGAAGGCAAAGCGTAACTCTGTGAACGGGCCTATCCAGGGGTCATCAGCTGACGTGACGAAAGCCGCCATGGCTTTGATCTACAAGGAGTGCAAGAAAAGGGGCTGGCTCGACAAGTGTCAGATGGTGATCACGATGCACGACGAGCTTGTGTTCGAGATTGATGGGGATATTTTGGAAGAAGCTGTCCCCATTCTTGTCCGACTCATGACCCGAAACGACTTTGTGCTGGCAAAGAAATGGCCCATCCCACTTACCACGGATGTGGAAATCGGTTATGACTGGACAGTGCCCTGGGATCTCAATGCCATGCGGTACAAGGAAGTCCGTTTCATTGGGAACAAAAAGATCAAGAGCGCCGATAAGTGCCCCGAGGGTCACAACTGGGATCTTCTCCCTAGTTTTCCCAGTGAGCTTCAGCCATGGTTCAAGGAGTCTGGGGGGACAGGGATGGCACCCACCACACCTGTAGTGCCTGTGACCACAGATTCCATTCCGGTGAAAGCCCCTACCCCTACCCCTGTCACTGCTCCAGAATCTTTGACAGTTGCAGTTCCGGTTCAAACCCTAATTCCAACTCCGATCCCAAACTCTAGCCAGCCAGTTTTTGAGGACAAGTTCTCGCATATTCCTCCTGGTGGCACCTGGACATTCAAGCTGTCGGCACCCTTGATGCCCAGCACGGCGTCCAAATTGGCTGACGTGATCAGATCCTGTCGGGGGCACGGTACGAGGGTGCTGAAGCTGCAGACCCGAAATGGTGAATCCCTGGAGGGCTGGGAAGAGGGGCTGGGGGTTGGTTCCATTCAAGTCAGCCCCCAGGAGTTCGACATCCTGGCTCGCAATCGAGGTTTGTAATGCGTCCCATTAGGGTGGTGTTGCAAGACGAAGAAAAGATCCTGGCATGTGCTCACTGGCGCACTTTTCCCCCAGTGGCTGCATTCTATGACACGTCACCTGAGGACTTGCGTGCCCGTAAAGTCCTCAAGGACACGGACTATCAAAGGTACAAGATTTGGGAACGGGTGTGTGACTTGAGGGTCATGACCCTAGAGAAATGCTTGAAATGTGAGCACGCCCGCTTTGCAGAAATCCGTCAAGGTCTGCCAGTTCTAGTTTCAATGGATGGTTTGGTCGTAGTCCCCACAGTAGATCTCCCCACTTTGGAAGTGAATTCCCGCCAAGGGGCACACACTGTAACAGGCATGACTTCACGACCACCCCGACCCTCTCAAGGGGCGCTTAAACGAATGCCAGGGGATGACAATGGGTGACAGGTCTGACTTTTTGCGGGTGTGTATGTCTGATCTGCACGAGACTGACAGTACAGCCTTTATGGGGACATTCTGTCAGCGCTGCCGGAATCAGGACTGCACCCATGCCCAGTGGAGTCAGGACAAATTCGGTTCTCGAGTAGCCACCCAAATGGATCGCTTATTCAAACCGAATCGGGCGGATCCTCGTAGTTCCAGGTACTCCATGCTAGTGGATTTCGGCAATTTGTTGGAGCAAGCCATCCGATTGGAGGTCGCTGATCGACGTGGTGACTGGGAAGTCCCTGATCCCTTGACCATTCAAAACATGGCATCCCAGCCCAAGCCAGTATTGTTGACTCCTCAGATGACGGTTCAGGAGTCAGATGACCCCGTGGTAGAGGATGACCTTGTGTTGCCGGATCTGGAGGCTAGCCCAATGGATGCTCCAGGTGCCCAGGCTCCTGTAGTGACCAAGAAAGCGCCGCCACCTATGCCTCGGGCGACAAACACCCCCATGCAGGGTGGTGGTGTGCTGCTGGGTGCCGCTTCAGCACCTACGACAGCACCCCTTGATCCGTGGGCGGGACCCGAAAAGGTCAAGGCACGTATTGTTCCAGTCGGAGCCAAGATTCAATTCGGCACCCCAAAGAAGGAGTAGTTCCGATGGAGGATCAGACCTTGGATCAGGTGCTGATGCAGATTCTTGAACAGCTGCAAGAGAGCACACCGGAATTGTACTGCATTCTCCAGGATGCCAAACAGAAGGGATTGTCCGAGTGGGAGACCTTTGAACGGCTTACGGAGCAGATGAGGGCGAATCCTACGGAGGCACAGAATCTGGCCTTGACCCTTGGCACCACTTTGACGGATGAGGCTGTGCCAAGAACATCCCGGTCTGAGCATGGGATGCCTCGGTTGAACCCTTTGGTGGAAGGCGCTCTCCTTGAGCGTTTGCAGTTTGATCAGGATGCCCCGGAACTTCGATCTGGCCCGGCTCCTAAAAAGGGACTCCCTGCAGTTCCTGTGGCAACACAAGCCAGGAATCCTGTGGCTTTGGGGCGGATGCTGAAAAGTGCTGCCAAGGGTACTCGGACGAAACTAGACAAGCTGTCAAAGGCACAAAGGAAACTGGCAGCTGATGTCTCCGAGGGCAAGCCTGATGCCCTGGCGATTATCAAGCGTCATGGGGAACTTGCAGCACTTCAAGATCCCCATCTCCATGCTGATGTGATTCTGTATGGCTCTCAGGAAACGGATCTTCCAGGATACCGTCGCGGGGAGTTGCCCGCAGCTGTCAAAGTCAAGGCACCCTCAGGATCTCAGCTGGCAAAAATGTCTCCCAAGGATCAGCAGGAGAATGCCTGGATGTTCCTCTCAACCTCGCAGGGCCGTCGCACTGCCGTGCCCGTAATTCGAGGTGTGGTGGCGGGGCAGTTGAGAAAGCATGGTTTGACGGTTACAGAACGGGACTTCGATCCCTCAACCAAGATTGCACCCGTAGCCGTTCACGAATGGTGTATGCAGCTGTCGGGGAAAAACTCCGTTCAGCCAGCGTTCTCTTTGGTTGACCTATCAGCCAGAGCTTTGGCAGCGGGTCTTCTTCGGGAGTTGCCACAGTCCAAGCCTATGGGGAGGATGTTTCTAGAGATTCTCCCCCTTGATCAGTTCAAGGATCATCAGGTTGGTTGGGCTGCCAGGCTTCTTGCAGAGGCTTAGACTTGAGCGCCACACAAGTTTCAGCTTTCGAGTGCCTGGTTTTGTCCATTGATGTGGGGCAGTCCATTCAATATGCCCAGCAAAACCAATGCTGGGTGATCCTTGTATGCCCTGAGCCTCGTGTAACACATGAATGTCTCAGGCAACTTTCCACTCAGATCCCCAAGGAGGCTAAATTTTCAGGTCGCACCGCGGTTTGTAGTCAAGGTGCGAGGATCTCCGTTGTTGACGCTCAGGATGATGTTTTCATGCCCCGGGGCACCCAATTTGTGGTAGACTTTGTGGGTTGGACAGCCAAGCATGATGCGGCTGGGATGCTCAAGTGGCAGAACAACTCCTCAGGCAAACAGCGGACAGTCCAGACCGACTGATTGTCTGGACTTTTTGTATCGTTGGTGGTTCCTCTTTCACGCTTTCCGTTCCAGGCAACCCTTCCTTAGACCACAATGGTCGCAGCACACTCTGGAAGTTTGTAGGCACGAAAGATCAGGCTGCCCAGGCAGAGTGCCTGATCAATCATTCCACGGATGCCATCTCGGTCACTGTTTATGCAGAGACCGAAACCACAGAGCAGTACCTGTTACGGCATACTCCTGATGGTTGGGATGGAACGCTTCGCTAGCTTTCCTATACCTGCAGGTAGTCAGATCTGTGTACAGGAGCTACAAGATGTCCCATAATGAGCAGGTGAAGAGGCTGGTTAGGTTGGCTCATGAGAATCCTGAAATGCGGAAGGGTCTTCTACCTGTCATCCGAGAGATCCAGGCTGCTGAAAAGCAAACTGATCTCCTGATCAAGAAAGCGTTCTCGGATGAGTCCGAACAATTTGTAGCCTGGTGTCTCATGAAGCAAGACAGCTGGTCTCAGAATGAGTGCCAGCGTGTGCTTGACAAGATTGGTGTCCCGTTCCTTGAGGTATCCACAGCTACCCGTGGGCCCCTTGGCAAAGGTGAGATGGTCAAGGTGGATGCCACCAAGAACGCCAACCCCAAGAACACTGAGGTCTGCGAGCGTCGGGCGGAGCAGGTCGGGACGGTGTTCGATGTCGATGGGGATGCCCTGGTCATTGAGTTCGAGACCGGGGGCAAGGATCGTTTTGAGGGTCGTGAGTCTGGGCAGAAGACCGGCTTGTATCGTTGGACTCCATCGGGGGCTGGTGGTTCTGACAAGAGGGCAATGGTTGAAGCCGTCTACATCAGCGACAAGACTGCCAAGCCACCCACAAAGCGACGGGTGGAGCAAGTCCAGCAGTACCTGGAGAAAGGTCTTGCCAAGGCTGAGTCCCGGGAGCGCATCTACTACTCTGGGCTGGCACTCAAGCAGGCAATGGGGAAGAACGGCTATTACTTCACGGTGTTTGCTGCCCAACGGGATCAGTACCCAACCTCGATCAATCCCTCCAAGGGTGAGTTGCTCTACTTGGGTGTGGCGGGTCACCGTCCTGGTGGGTGGAAACAAGAGTTTGCCAAGATGATTGCTGAAGATGCCGCGGGCGGGGGTAAGGATTAGTCCCAGTCTTTCTCCTTCGGCGGGTCGACCCTCGGAGGAGAGCCTGTTTTGTCATGTGAATCCAGAACATGAGCAAACAGGTGCCCCGACCACCTATCCAGCATCGGAAAGTCACCCAACGCTATTAGGGTGTGACATAAAGGGCACTCAATCAGTGCCTCACCTAGGTGCCACATATCCCCGCCGTTGCAGCTGTAGGGTTCCTCATACCAGTAAGTTCGGACGAAATTGGCATCCTTGATCTTGAAGGTACCCTTGCAAGGTTTCTGGCTGGAATAGCGTGCCTTCAAGCAGGAGATCTCCATCTCACGGAGAGCCTGATCCCGTTTTGTTGCCGTTTCCTTTTTCAGATCCTTGAGAACCTCAAGGTAGCGGTCCAGGTCTTCGAGGATGGTTGTGGTTTCCTTAAGGGTTGCCATTCTTGCGCTCCTGCTCCTTCCGTACCAGCTCCTTCCTTACAGCCCGCATCCGTTTGGCGTTTCGGAGCTTCCACCACAGACGATCAAGCCAGGATGCCCGCTGGAGTTTCTCTAGCACCTGGAGGCACCGTTGGGCGCCATTGATAGCCCTGTGGACGTCAGGCTCGGGGGGGATGCCCAGGAACTCGCAGACCGCCTTGAGGCTCAGCTGCTCCAACCCGCAAGGGGCAAGCTGCTCGTAAGCCAGGGCTAGTACATCGATGTGGTGGTAGCCCCAGCTGGGTTTGACGCCTGCTTCCTTAAACAGCGCCTCCAGGAAGCCCATATCGAACTTGACGTTGTAGCCAAAGATGACACATCCCTTGAGGAATTCATTGATCCGGAGTGCAGCCTCCTGGAAGGAGATTGCATCTTTCCAGTTTTCTGCTTTGTATCCGTTGACTTGCAAAGCCTTTGGATCAGCCTGGTCAATCCGGGAGGGTCTGATCTTGAGGTTCAGGCAATCCAGCCCTTTTTCGGTAGGGCTGTCCCATTCGTTGACCTTGGAGTCTTTGAGGATGCCAACCTCAATCACTTCCTGGATCAATGGGTTTAACCCAGTGGTTTCCAGATCGATTACCGCTCGGGGCTTGCTCTTGAGGCTGATCATGGGCGCCCTCCGTGCAGGTGCACTGCGTCTCTTATACCCGATCTGTGAAAAAATGGGTTGTCAAAGTTATCTTTTTTTGCTTCGCCCTCTGGAAGGTTTCCGAGGTGCTCTTACACTTTGAAACGTGGAGGGCAGGAAAGCCCCACGGAAACGGAGACGAAGAGGGGGTAGAGAGATGACGATGAAGGGACAGCGCAAGGTTTTCCGGCAGACCCTGAACACCCAGACGGTGGACGCCCTGCTCGCAGCGCCCATCCAGGACACGGGTCGATCCCTGGCGACGGAGCTGACGGATGCCCGCAGCCGGCTGATCGAGGTGGTCAAGAAGGCGCAGGAGGTGATCGACAACAACCCGCTGACCCCGGCGGTGGCGGGTGCAGCGGCGAAGGCGGTGGGGCGGCGGGGCGAGGCAAAGATCCTCATGGAGCGGGACGGCAACGTGGTGCTGGAGATCCACCCCAAGGCACGCACGATGACCGTGCAGGAGCTGCTCGGGACGCCCGCAGCGGACAAGGGGAAGGGCAAGGACAAGGCGACCAAGCTGCCCTCCCTGACCTCCCTGCGGGACGAGGCCAAGAAGCTGGGCATCTCGACCGAGAAGGCGGGTCGCAGCAAGAAGCTCCTCATGGCAGCGATCGATGCCGTGCGGGCAGCCAGCCAGGAGAGCGGCAAGAAGCACACGCAGCAGCCCACCCAGGCGGTGGCAGCGGGCGCCTGATGAGCCTCATACACCGGCGCTCCAGGTCGCCACCATTCGGAACTGTTACTGAGGCTCGGGGAAAGGAACCACCACGGGAACGGAGGTACGATGCAACAGGAATACAGATCCAGGTCACCACCAACCCAGATCACCTGCCAAGGCACCCACAACCTGATTCTTTTCCCCCTCCAACTAGATTCAAAACCTCGACATCCGTGTAAAGCTGATGCTAGCGAAGGAGGTCGAGATGACGAGTCGAGAGAAAAAGGCATACAGGGAGCCTTTGAAGGTTGAATGGGCTGAGGCACTTCTGGCAGCCCCAGCTTCAGATGGGGTACCACTGGCACAGAAACTTCGCCATATCAGCCTTATGCTGGAGGGTGTGGTAGAGGAAGCTCAAGGTGTCATCGACAAGAATCCGTTGACGGCAACCGTAGCCTCTGCAGCAGCACGTGCAGCAGGAAAGCGGGGATCTGCCCGCATTTTCCTGGAGCGAGATGGTTCCGTAATCCTGGAAGTCAGTCAGGGGGGTGACCCTGCTGTTACCCGAAAGGTTTCGAGTTTGCCTTCACTTGCAAGCCTGCGAAAAGAAGCGACGGACATGGGCATCCCGATTGACAGAGTAGGTCGAAGCAAACGACTGTTGATGACCGCGATCGAAACCGTCAGGACGACACAGCGTGTCTCTGAAGAGGCACCCAAGAAAGTCCGCAAGCAGAAATCGGTGGCACCAGTGGATCTTCCCTATCCCATGTCGAGTGAGCTTCCAGAACTGGATCTAGACCCCGACCCCCGGGCTCACTAGCCACGCTATATTCTCCATCCTCTGGAAACCAGAGGTGAAGAAGTATGCCAGGTGATTGGTGGTACAACGATACGGGAACAAACTGCCTTGCTGGTGTGGAGACTGATCCGGATAATTTGCCCATTCTGCGGGACGAGCTAATCATCAACATCCTGAGCACGACCCCTGCGGCTCGTGATTCTTTTGAGCGTATTGTCCCCAATATGCTGCCTGACGAGCAAGTGCGGCTCAGGTATCTGGCTTCCTGTGTCGCCTACAACCTCGCTCCTGACCCAAAAGATGTCTCGGATCATTTCCAGAATATGCTCAACACATCCGGGGTTAGAACTTCGGGCCCACGGGGGGGAGGCAACTGGGCACCACCTCCCATGACGGAGGATGGAGAAAGTGGCTGAGCCAAACTCTCCTTTGCAGTCCAAGAAGTTTGTCAGCTTTTTGCTGTACATGCTGCTGATGAAACCCATCTTGGTTTTCTCCATCATCTACTGCAGGGAATCTGCCTCCTGGATGTTTCAGTGTCTGCCCCTGGTGATCACTTTGATGGATGGATTCGTAGCAGTGGGCTACATTCTGGGTCAGGCAGGATTAGATAAGTTCGTGAGGGTCTCACAAATTGCGGCAGATGCCGGTATGGGTGTTACATCCAAGGACATCTCCTTCAAACCTGGGCAACCCGCAAAGTCAGCTCCCAAGTCCCCTTCACAAGGGTAGTATTTCCTGAGGAGGATTTTCGATGAGTTATAAACCCCCCTGTGCTCGGATGCGGAACATCATTGCTCAGGTAGGACTGGATCGTGCTGCTGCAGCCAAGGCTGCTCCCATTCCGGAACCTCCTGCACCGGAGCCCCCCGTAAAGCCAGTGTTCCCAGGCATCCCTGTTCCCACCCCGTTGGTCGTTGATGCAGGGCTGGTGAAAGACATCACGGCAGAAGCTGTCGGTCATGTTGAGGATGAGCAGATCGTCATTGATCAACTCAGCATTCCCGAGCCCCCTCCCATCCCTGAGCCTGAACCAATGGTAGAGCTTGTACCGGAACCAGAGCTTGTACCGGAACCAGAGCTTGTACCGGAACCAGTGGTTGCTCCAGCGTACAAGAAAAAGAGCAACGGCAAGAAAAGCAAAAAAGGCTAATGCTGTTGGTGCCCCCTTCTTACAAGATGCAGGTGCTCAAGTACATCCCTGAACGGTTGTACGGCTTTGTAGGAATACCGGAAACAAACCAGCAAGCCTTTTTTCATCTTGGGGTGTTTGACCCCAAAGGTGGGTGGGCTCCTCACACTCGTTGCACGCAATGTTCTCGTGATTGCCCATGGTCTCAAACTGCTCCACCTCCCATTCTGGGTGAACCCGTCATAGTCCTTGTAGACTTGACACAACAGATCGAGGGGAAAGCAGCTCGGGCTACTCGGGTGGAGCGCACTGTTGTACCGGTACCCCTTCGGGGTACCGTGGAGACCTTTGACGCACAGCGGGGCTATGGCTTTGTAGCGGGATCTGATGGAAAGGTCTACCACCTGCACCAGAGTGAGGTGACTGAAACTCGAATACCCCTACCTCGTCAGATTGTTTTTTTCTACCCTGGGGTTAGGGAAAACAAGCCGCGAGCCTGTCATGTCAGGCTTTGCTGGGATCAGACGCCATGAATAACGATACTCGACAGGACTTGATTGTTGACCCCACCACGTTTGGTGGGAAAAACCCTACCAGCCTCTATGTGCCCATGTCCGAGGTGGAACAAGAGGTGCTAGAGCGGCTGGTAACTGCTGAGAATCTGGAGATTCACATCAAAAACTGGGGGGTGGCTGGAAATCCTACGGTCAGTTTTGGGGATAAGCGGATCAGCCTGCTTTTCAGAATGAACTTTGATCAGCCGCCCGTGCCGATTCCTGTCCATTACTTCGATCTTGAGTTACGAACCCGCACAGGGGTTCTCCTGCTTCAGAAAAGGTACTCCACCCTTGTAGGAGTCGGTCAGCCCATTGAGGTGTGTGCCGGGATGTTCCTCGATCTGGCCTGGGACATTGCCATTGATCATATGAGTCCTGAGCTTGTGAAAGCTCTCATGCCTGGAGTTATCGGGCTGACAACCAGGCGTCTGGACAAGGACACGGGAGCAAAAACACTCACGGGCAATATGAAGCTGGATCACAGCCAAAAAGTGACCTTGAACTCTTTGGAGAAGGCAGCCGAGGTTATCCGCAAGGATGACATTCAGGAAGCAGTCAAGGTAACCGAGATGGCTGGAACGAAACCTGTCCGGTAAGGTTCCTATCCCTCTCCTTTGTAGTTAGTGCCGGATCAAAGAGGGTGCCGATGGAACCTCGCATTATGTCTCGCCGCTGTGCAGCCCGTTCCTGCAGAGCGGGACTGCTGTCCTTGACAGATCCGAGATTCAACATGCGAGAGATTTGCAAGCAAATGCTGTTGCTTGAGGATCACCTTCTGCATCAGAACAAGGTATGCCCTGATTGTATCAGAAAGCATTTGCTCACGATTGAGTCTTTAGCAGAAGAAGCGTCCAGCCTTAACAGCCAAGAGCTAGTCCCACCAGACCTGATCGAGAATCTTGCTGGTTTGGCTCGTTCTTGGTTGGTGCTGTTTACGGATAAAACTGATCTCAAGAGCATTGCCGAAAGTGTTCGCAATATCCGAAAAGCCTTGGTGTTAATGTACTTTGATCCCAGGGACACTCGATCTAAAGTAGCTCATGTATTCTGGAACCGCCTGACTGGGTGCTCTCACCGCCCCAACCTGGGGTAAAGTTTCCTGGCTCCAAACGTGAGGTACAGCATGTCGAACTTTAACCAGGGGCGCCTGGAGTGTGTGGTTGGGTGTATGTATGCTGGGAAATCCGAGGAGTTGATGCGGAGGTTGCGTAGGGCAAAGATCGCCAAACAGCCCATGCAGTTGTTCAAGCCTGCAGGTGAGCAGTGGTGGGGTTCAGAACCAAAAGTGGTTTCACATCATCGAACAGAAATGCAAGCCCTTCCTGTTCCAATTGACAACCCCAAAGCAATTCTGGACATGATCAAATCGGATACGCTGGTTGTTGGGATTGACGAGGCACATTTTTTTAGCTCCAGCATCATCAGCGTTTGCGAAGAGCTGGTTAGCAATCATATCCGTGTCATCCTGGCTGCCCTGGACACGGACTACAGGGGGACACCGTGGGGTTCAATCCCCATGTTGCTTACCCTGGCGGATAAGGTGGACAAACTGACTGCAGTTTGCACCATTTGTGGCTCGGCAGCCACGAGGACTCATCGACTGTTTGATTCCACCAAACAGGTCGAGATCGGTGCTGACGGGAAATACGAAGCCCGCTGTCGTCTGCATTTCTATCCTCCCACCCCTTAATTCCCTTCTTTCCCTAGGCTTAGCCCACACATTTTGGGAGTACTGCCTCCTTGGTAGGATCAAGGAGGTGTACCGATGTATGTGCTGCAGGAAGCGATCGAGCGTCTGGTTCTGAAGCGCCCCGAGTTGCTGGACGACCCGGACAAGCTCGCTGATGCCGTGGAGGAACTCCTCCAGGCAGGCATCCCCCGAGTGAAGGTGGATCAGGCTCTGCGGGAGCTTGAGACCATCTGGCGAAAGGATCCTGGGAAGGAGTTGATCTTCTCTCAGGTCGCCATCAAGTGGCTGGTCGCCTGGTGGAAGCGATACCAGGAAGGAGGAGTCCCGTGTCCAGGCGCTGGGCCCCTGGGCAAAGACGCTGCTTCGGGCTTCCCAGGACTTGCTCAAGGACAAGTACCAGGGCCCGGAGACGATCCGGCAGCTGCTGGAAGCCGGAAAGA
>Ga0172379_10004957_pt1 | contig 19063 bp, 17 predicted proteins | sample GrowelOW334metaG_FD_119756 | JGI IMG/M metagenome (GOLD analysis project Ga0172379, IMG submission 119756) | Groundwater microbial communities from an aquifer near a municipal landfill in Southern Ontario, Canada - Groundwater well OW334 metaG | ecosystem: Environmental > Aquatic > Deep...
AATTTATACTTGGCGGCGAAACCGCCAAGTAACATATCATATAATGAATGCGATTCTAAAATTGGAAAAATATCGCTCGCGATTGTTTTTTCTGTTTCTCTTATTTTTGGTTGTCGGTTTTTTGGGAAAAGACAATTATAAAAATATAATTCCGGATGAGGCGAATCCGGAAATTTTCCGCGATCCCGTTCAAACGTCCGTTGCGTCCGCGACGCCGATTGAATTTCAAAAAGACGGTTTTTCTTACAAACTCACTCCTTTGTACGATTACCGAATATCGGGTTTGGCGGTCCATCGGCTGGACTATGACAATTGGTACAGTTTGAGCCGCACGGATGAAACTTTCACCACCGATATTTGCATGCTGTGGGGGGAGAATTTAAAGAGCGGGGCATATAAAAATAAAACGCTCACAATAGATCAGGATTTTCGTTTTTGTCTTTTTTCATATTGGGGGGGTCAGCCCATAAATAACGACCAATTTTCCAATAACCATTTGATCATCAGGAACGAAGAAATAAAAAAGATAAATGCCGAAATCTCGCCGGGCGACCAGATTCGCATCACGGGAAAGCTGGTAAACGTGGAAGCTTATTCGCTCGGAAAGGTCAAGAAATACGAACCGACAAAGGCAAAATGGACAACCAGCACGACGCGAAACGATTCGGGCGCCGGAGCGTGCGAAATAGTATATGTGGAAAAAATAGAAATTCTGAAGAAAGGAAATATCGCGTATCATATGCTTTATCGCATCGTAAAATACGGAATCTCGTTTATCATTCTTTGGATATTCGCGCAATTTATACGCTACGTTTTTTTAGTGAAACGAAATTAGCGAATTTTTTAAACCCCCGTGGCATATAATGCCGCGGGGGTTCGTGTATGTGTTTCTCATTTAAAACGGGCGAACGTGATGAAGACGAGGGTTATCGTTCCCGATAATGGGATGCGATGTGAATTTTGTTTCGTTGGCGATATCCGCGATTTTGCTTTTCTCAACCCTGCCGAGAACAACAACGTCTTCGGGATACATAATATTAAAAAATATTTTTTCAGCGCCGAGCGCAATTTTCATCGCTTTTATCTGGTATCTTTTCCATCCGCCTGTTTTTTGAAAGAGCGTCATGATGATCGCTCGTTGGTTTTCTTTGCCCGCATAGTACATGTTGTACCTCCATGGAAAAATATTTCCGTTGATTGTTTATTCTGGCTATAGTATACCATTATGTAAGAAGAAAGTCAAACCAAACAAAAAGGTACAACAATATTTGTTGAGTTTCAGTATGAAACTGTGTCCCGTCTGTTTACACAAACAACAAACCGGCAAAACTGAGAATGGCAACGGCAAGGAAGGAGAGCGTGATTCTCCACGCGAATTTCCCCGTGCCTTGCAGGTAAACATACAGCATTTTGCTGACGAGATTGGTGGTATTAACCAATAGGAATGTCAAAGCCGCAAATTGCATGGTGATGGTCGTTCCCGCCATTTCCGCGAGATTGATGACGATGGGATCCATTCCGACAAAAGAAGCGATAATGGAACTTATAATAAATCCTGATTTTCCAAAAAGTATCAAACAAATTTTCGTCAGCAATTTTACAACGGTGATGAGAATGGCAAAACGAAATGCCGATTCCAAAGAAAAAATCTTGAAGTTTTTGACGCCCTGTTCTTCATTGTGCGGTTCGGGTCGTTCTTCTTTCCTCAAGAAATAAATTGACAGAAGTCCCGCGGTGGCAATCATGATAATCAGACTTGGAAATAAAGAAATAAGCCATTTGCCGTTTAAGGGACCGGCGAGAAGGAATACCTGCATAAAACTTGCCATATTGGAAAGAAGAGCGGCGCCGATCAGATAATTTATCACATGAGAATGCTGACTTCTGAGCGCAAGCGATTGGGTCACGGAAGTGGACGAAACAAAACCGCCGAGAAAACTTGCCAGCGTAAAACTTTTTTTATTGCCCACGATTCGTCCCAAAACGTATCCGAAAACGTCAATGCCGGTAATCAAAACAACCACGATCCAGAGTTTCTGCGGGTTGATAAGTTCAATTGTTTCAAACTGCCCGAGATTAAGACCTACGTTTTTGAAAATTTGAGTAAGAATGGGAATATTGTCAAGGGTGTACCCGACATTCGGCAAAAACGGCAGGATCACCAAAGAGATGATTGCGTACGTGGTGAAAGATTCAATTTCTTTATTCGTCACTCCGGCCGCGAGCACTTTCGTTTTGGCTTTCATGGAAAGAATGAGTATCAGAAATACAAAAAGGGCCACAACAAGCTGGAGGGGAATAACATCAAGCATGGGCAACGCGCCGATAAGAAAAGTGAAAATAATTGAAACTTCCGTCGTCATCCCGAAATCTTTGGTCGTGTAGGAACCGACGCCGTAATATACCACCACAATGGAAAAGAAAACGACCGCGAGCGCCGTTCCGAGCGTCTGCAAATCATTCATGAAAAAAATACCGCAAATGGAACCGAGAAGAGCGATGAGCGCGTAGGTGCGCATTCCGCCGGCGGAACCTTCCTGTGGTTGACTGCTTTCGCGTTCCAATCCGACCGCCGCGCCGAAGAGAAGGGCCAAAACGAACTTAAACGCCAAAATAGATACCATGAAAATGAGATTATTGATAAGAAATTATTATGCCTTTATTTTACTATATTTAGGAGCCTTATTCAATTTTTTAACCCCCGTGCCGCAAAAAACTTGACAAATTTTATGAATGGGTGTATACTAACTATGCGATGTTCGTTGTCAAGAAATACAACGTATCCGCGGCGGATAAATGCCGCAATTCTCCGGAAAGTATCCGGGAAGGATAGGCGCCTGTGCGATGCTGAGGCATGCTCAAACAGCAGGAAGATCAAGGATAGCAATAGAGGCAAGTAAAACTCCACATATGATGGAGTTTTTTTTATTGAGAAATTTACAAGGGGAGTCCTTGTAAAAATAGATGTCAAAATGCCTTTGACATGGGGCAAAATATAGTATAGTTTTTAAGCATCGTCGGTTTTTTGACATTTTCCAACAGGAGGAAAAAACGATGCGAATGTGCATTACACAAGAATTGCAACGTGCCATTATGAAAGCGCGACCATGGGCTCCGACAGCTCTCATACTTCGGATAAGCAATATGTTTCCCGAAATTCAGCCGGCTTTTATGGATCTCATAACCGTCATTGATGATGTGCCGAATCCGTCCGCTTATCTCTACGAATCTCTCCGAAAACTCGGTAATAAATTGGAATGGTATCTGCGGGCCGTTTTTTATCTCGCGGAAAAGATTGTTCCCGACATGCTCGTGAACGCGATACTTCGTTTTGTCGTCAACATCATTCTCATCCCTTACTTTGAGATCGTGAATGAAAAAGCGTTTATCGGCGCGAAGAAGAAATTTGAAAAAGACGGTTCAAAAATAATTCTTGATATCGTCGGCGAAGAAGCGCATACCGAAGCGGATGCAAATACCTACATGGAAAGTTACAAGTATGTCATTCGTCAGTTCGGCGGAAAAATGGCGGTTAAACCGTCGTCGCTCATCGCCGCTTCCGCATTTGAAAAAAATACATATGAGCAAAACAAAGAATTGCTTAAAGAAAAACTGGCGGAACTTTTCACCGTTGCGAAAGAAAACGGTACGGCAATCACGGTAGACGCGGAAGAATATTTCAAATGGTGCAAGCTTACCGAAGAAGCGTTTTTGGAAACCGTTCTTGACGAACGTTTCCGCGATATGCCGAATGAAGCCGGTATTGCGCTTCAAACGTATCGTAACGACGCTTATTCGTCCGCAAAAAATATTCTTGATGCCGCAAAGAAGCGCGGTCATCCGATACGGGTGCGCGTGGTAAAGGGAGCGTACTGGGGAGCGGAACACGAGATGGCGGAGAAACTTCGCGAAGAATATCCGCTTTTTGAAACACAGATGCAAACAGACGATATGTTTAATATTGTGGTCGCTCTTTTTCTGCGAAACCGCGAGCATATCCATGTTTCTCCGGCGACTCATAATGCGAAGCATCTTGCTTTCGCCATCAATCATGCAAACGGCGATTTTTCAAACCTTGAGTTTGAGGTTTTGACCGGCATGGGCGAATCAATCCGCCGCGTTCTCTGCAAGCTCGGCGTGCCGGTTTCCGTGTACTGTCCGCTCATCAGAAAAGGCGGAACTCCAAAAGAAGGCATGAAATACCTCATCCGCCGTCTTGATGAAGTGGCGAAGTCCAGTCATGTGCTGAAAAACGTCTAAATGTAAAAAAGGGAAGTCATCATAATTTCGCGCCCGACACGGACACGAAGCAACCCCCGTTCCGAAAAAATCGGAACGGGGGTTTTTATAAGGCATAACGGCGATAAAAAAAAGAGGGAACGGAGCAATTTTGTTATTCCGAAAGCTTCTGAATTTCAAGTTTCTCCTTTATTTTTTCAATCACTTCTTTCAATTTGATGTCCGCCTTGGTGAAATATTCAAAAGTGTTTCTGTCTATCGCCTCGGCGATGGTTTCGTTGTCGCTTAGGTTTGAAAGTACGATAACGGGAACTTTTTTGCCCCATTCGTCGGAACGAAGGGTTTTGAGCATTTCAACACCGCTCATGATCGGCATTTTCATATCAAGGAGAATAAGATTGGGGTGTTTTTGAAGCGCCATTTCCAGACCTTCTTTTCCGTTCTTTGCTTCCAGCACGGAAAAACCCTCATTATGCAATTTGTCGGCAAGAACGCTTTCAAGCGAAGCATCGTCTTCCACTATCTCAACGACGAGTACGGTTTTATTTTCCATAAGTAAAAAATTATTATGCGAACGCGATTTATTTCTCGCGGCGCCCGGGCATTTTTGCCGGTATTCCAATAACATCACCGAAACGATGATATGGCTTATTATACACAATAAGTGGCGATGGAGTCCAATGATAATTTCACGAAACTCGTTCGCGGGTCGGAACTGTTTTTTAAAAACGCCGTTCCGGCGCAATCGGGTTCGTGTTTATCGGGACAGTCCATGCATAAAGACATGTCAAAATAAGTCGTTATTCGCCCGCTGAGTTGTACACAGCCATCCTCTATTCCTCTTTAAAAAAAATAAGTCTATAATTTACAGATATGGCGCATCGCGTCTTCAAAGTATGCCAATCTATAATTTCATCGTATGTAACGAATTTTTTCATTTGATAATCGTCATCATTTTGTGCATCAGCGTGTGGATAATGTATAAGCAAACCCGGGCGGAGCGAACATGCGACGATAAAATGTTCCGCGAAATAGCGGAGCGGAGTTTCGACACGATTTTTTTGACGGATATTGCCGGAAATCTCACATATATTTCTCCTTCCGCGGAAAAAACATTTTTACGCAAAGACTCCGAAGCTCTCGGCAAGCAAATAGACGTTTTCATCAAGGAACCCGAAAAAAAGAAAGTTGCGGAACTTTTTGACACGGTGCTTCAAAAGGGGCACTTGGAAGGCGTGGAATTGAAAATGATTCGCGGGGACGGAACATTTGTTGATATGGAAGTCAACGCGTCGGTCGTCATGAAAAACGGAAAACCGGAGGGACTACAGGGGGTTATGCACAACATAACAAAGCGAAAACAGATGGAAAAGAAACTCAACGAAAGAAATGATGAACTTGAAAAAATAAATACGCTGATGATCGGACGCGAAATGAGGATTATTGAATTGAAAAAAGAGGTGGAAACGCTGAAAAGAGAAACTCGGTAACAAGCGCAAATTTTTATTGCGAAATAATCAAATCATGAGGTTGCCCTTCAAAAAAAATCTTTCACGAGAAGAAATATCGGCGGCGGATAAAAATTTGAAAATTTTATCCGTTTATTTTGCGAATTTTCCGTTTCCCGTCACTCTGACCACCATGGACGGAAAAATTCTTTTTTCCAATTCGGCGATAACGAAAGTTCTCGGATATACGGCGGAAGAAATGATGCGTCTCAAGACGAAAGACGTATACGCATCGGAAGAGGAAAGAAAGACAATGTTGGAAATAGTGAAAAAAGAAGGACATGCGAATCATTATTCGGCGAAGCTGAAAAGAAAAGGAGGCACGGAAGTTTCCGTCAAATTGAATGTTACGCCCATTCCCGATAAAGAGCATGTTTTTTTGTTGACGATGGTTGAAGACGATTCGTGGGTTCAAAGTTTGGAAAGCAGGCTTTGGGAAATTGACAAAAAATTCAAATTTCTTTACGAGAATTCCAACGATGCCATCATGCTTCTTTCTTCGCCCGATTGGAAATTCATTACCGGAAATCCCGCGACGCTCAGAATGTTCAATATTAAGAAAGAAGAAAAATTTACTTCTTTGGGTCCGTGGGATCTTTCGCCCGAATATCAGCCGGACGGAAAATTATCCAGTGTCAAGGCGAAAGAAATGATAGAAAAGGCGGTGAAGGAGGGAAGCAACTTTTTTGAGTGGACGCATAAAAAATGCACGGGGGAAGAATTTTTTGCAACGGTATTTCTTGTGCGAATAAGCGCCACGAGCGAAAAAGTGGCCATTCAAGCGATCGTGCGGGACATTTCCGTGCAGAAGGAAGAAGAGGAGGGGTTGCGGAAATTTATGGAAACGACAAAAACGAAACTCTCGGAGATCGTTCCCATCGTTGAAAAACTGCCGCTTGATAAGCCCCCCGCGGGTACCAATGAATTCAATTACCTTTTGTCAATCATGGACAAAATAATTGAATATTTAAAAAGCAAGAATATTCATTTGGAACATGTGCGCAAGGCGATGACTTCTCTCGCGGAAGATTTTTCAATGGAAAAAGAAAAATTGGCGGAATCAAACAATAGAATTGAAACCATAATCAAAAGCATCGGCGACGGCGTTATGGTCATAGACAGCAATGAAGTGGTCGTTTTCTTCAATCCTGCCGCCGAGAAAATCTCGGGTTGGAACGCATCCGAAGTAGTCGGGAAAAAATGCTGCGACACTTTGAATTTTTATTCCGAAGAGAACGATCTGATGCCAAATGCGCTTATCAGAGAAACGCTCAAAACGGGAAAAATCAAAAAGTTGGGTTCGCAGGCGGTGCTCAAGGTGAAAAGTGGAGCGATGATACCCGTTGCCGACTGCATTTCTCCGCTTTTGGATGCGAATGGAAAGGTGCAAGGAAGCGTGGTGATATTCAGCGATGCCAGCCGCGAACGTGAAATAGACCGCGCCAAAAGCGAATTCGTCTCGCTCGCATCTCATCAACTGCGCACCCCCATTTCCATTGTCGCGTGGTTCATGGAAATGCTTTTATCCGGAGAGGTTGGAGAATTGAATGAAAAACAGAAGGAATATTTGGAGGAAATCAGCCGATCAAACCAAAGAATGGGAAGCATGGTTTTAATGCTCTTGAATATTTCCCGAATTGAGATGGGCACATTTATTATTGAACCCGCCGTTACCGACATGAAAAAATTCATTGATGCGAATCTCTCTTCTTTTCGTCCTCTTCTGGAAAAAAAGAACATATTAATGAAAGTAAAAATGGAGAAAGATCTGCCTCTTATCGCCGTGGATCGGAAATTGCTCGGCATCGTTATGGATAATTTGGTTTCCAATGCCTTGAGTTATACTCTGTCGGGCGGAAATATTATCGTTTCCGTCACAAAAAACGCGAAAAATATGGTCATTGAAGTGACCGATAACGGCATAGGAATTCCGAAATCGGCTCAGCCGAAGATGTTTTCAAAACTTTTCCGCGCGGACAACGCCAAAGAAACGGACACGGACGGCACGGGAATCGGTTTATATATCTCCAAATCCATTGTGGAGAGATGGAACGGCACGATCAGCTTTACTTCACCGACAACCGAAAGGGTCGCTCTGGACGGAAAAAAAGAATCCGTCGGAACATCTTTTTTTGTCACCATACCACTTAAGGGAATGAGCAAAAAAGAGGGAACGACGGAACTTATCGCAAAATAAAAATATTTGATCTTTGCGGGCGTTTAATAATAGTAGTATGATTTATAAAAAGCAATTATAAAAAACCATGAAAAAAAATATTCTTATCGTTGAGGACGAACCGTCGGCGCGAAAGGCGATGTCTGAGAAATTCGTTCGGGAGGGCTTTGATGTGATATTGGCGGCGAATGGCGAAGAGGGATTGGCGATGGCGGCCAAATCGCATCCCGATTTGATTTTGCTTGATGTAATCATGCCGAAAATGGACGGTATCACCATGCTTCAAAAACTCCGCGCGGAAAGCGAATGGGGGGCGAGCGTACCCGTGGTTATACTTACCAATATAACTTTTGACGATGAAAAGACGACCGGACAGCTCGCAAAACTCGGGCTTGAATATTATCTGGTAAAGGCGGATTGGAAACTGGTTGATATCGTAAGAAAAATCAAAGAGTTGTTGAACGCGGAATAATTAAAAAATAAGAAAAAAACCGGCCTTTGCCGGTTTTTTTCTTACGCCAATTTTTTTGCGCCTTCCTTTTTTTTCATTCCGGTCATCGGGAATACCACATAAAAAATCGTTCCTTTGTTTTCTTCGGAGGCAAACCATATTTGTCCGCCGGATTTTTCAACGACGGATTTTACGATATACAGTCCGAGACCGGTACCTTCCACTCCTGAAATAGCGGCATTATCCGCGCGGAAAAGTTTTGTGAAAATTTTGTCCTGTTGCGATTCCGGAATCCCCATTCCGGAATCCTTCACGGTAACGGTCAAACTGTCCTCCGTGAGTTTTTTTCCGTCAAATTTTTCGCCCGACGGCAACATCTTCACGGCAAGTTCCACTTCTCCCGAATCACGGGTATATTTTACGGCGTTTGACAGAAGATTTTGAAATATCATGCGCAATATTTTTTTGTCCGCCTGAAATTGAGAAATATTTTTCCCGTAAATTTCTTTCATGCCGATTTGTTTTTTCACGATCTCGGATTTCATTTCACCCAAGACTTCTTTTACAACCGACACGACGTCCGTCGGCGAAGGTTCCACCATGAATGTTCCGAGCTCAATTCGCGAAACGTTCAAAAACGAATTTACAAGAATCACCATGCGCTGACTGCCGGCGTATATTTCTTTGAGATAATTTTTTTGTCTGTCGTTGACCTCTCCAACCTCTCCGTCAAGAAGCATTTCCGCGTACCAGTTTATGGAGGAAAGCGGTGTGCGGAGCTGGTGGGATGCGAGGGAAACGAATTCGCTTTTGGCGCGGTCTATTTCTTTTTCCTTGGTAATATCGCGTTCAATGCCCACAAAGAAAAGAATATTGTCTTTGGCGTCCAATACCGGAGATATTAAAATATCGGCTTCATACATTTCTCCGTTCTTTCGGCGATTTTGCAGTTGTCCGTGAAAAATCTTTTTTTCCGTTTTTATCGTGCGCCACATTTCCGCGTAATATTCTTTCGGCATGGGCGTACTCCACAGTTTTCCCGCCTTTTTTCCGGTCGCTTCTTCTGGCGCATATCCGGTGATCGTTTTTACCGCTTTGTTTCCGTACAATACGGTGCCTTCGCTATCGCTTATAACAACCATTTCCGCCGCATTCTCCACCGCAAGTTTGAATTTGGCAAGATCGTTCGCCAGCAACTCCGATTTGTCTTTTTCTTTTTCAACATCCTGCAAAACATTCAAAATGGCGTTCTTCTGGTCATCCAGATTTTTATTTTTTTGGGACAATTCCGCGGTTTGCTGTTCAACTTTTTTTTCTATTTCGCTCCGCGTTTGTTTAATTGCGCCGAGCATTTCGCCAAATGAGCGCGAGAGATCGCCGATTTCATCCGACCTTTTCAAGTTGATTTTTACATCCAAATTTCCGCGTTTTATTTTTTCCGTGGCTTTTTGCAGTGTGCGGATCGGCGATGAAATGGCGTTCGCGAATATGCCGGAGAGGAAGAGAATTGCCATGATGGCCGCCACGCTGAAAAAAGCGACTGTGCCGGCGAGCGCGTGCGCGAGAGCCAATATCTCATCCATATCTATTTTGGTTACGAGTCCCCAATGGTACGTCGGCAAATATTTCCAGACCGACAGAACTTTCTTCCCGCGATAGTCCGTGCTTATGCCGGAGCCTTCTTTTTCTTGCACCGCTTTTTGCGCCGGCAGTCCCACGCCATCGCCCATGCGAATTGTACGCTTGAACGCCGCACCCGAATCAAACCGGAGCGGATTTAAAAACAAAAGGGAATCGCCGTTACGGTCGTACAAATGCGGATTGTTGCCGAGTGGTTCACCGCCGTCAATCCTCCGCACGACAAGCGTTTCTCCCGTATTCCCCATGCCGCTTATGGATTGTACGAGAGTGAATAACTTCTCCGTGCTTATTTCAAAAAGCATAACTCCTGAAAAATTTCCGGAAAGATCAAACACCGGCGCACTCTCTATGAAATCAACATGCTTTTCTTTTGAATCATAAAAAACATCCGAGAAAAAAACTTCATTTTTGCCTTTTTGAAAAGCCGTCGCTCCGGCCGCGGGAAATATGGCGGACACCGCTTGTTTTTCCGCGGACGCTTCCGAGGAATAAGCGATTACCCCGTCCGGATTTACGAAAAAGAAACTTTTTATTTCGGTCCGCGCCAGAAGCAATTCTTCCACTTGCTCATCAAGTATTTTGCGCGCTTGTTGATATTTCGGATCGTCCCGTTTTTCCGCAAGGCGCAAAATAACGGGAAAATATTCTCTTGTGGAATACAAATCTTTCGCAATCGTTATTTCTTTGGAGAAATTCAAGAAATAGTCATCTATGGCTTTGATTTTCAGATCGGTAACCGATTCAAGCATGGAGAGCCTTTGCGTTATCAACGCATCGCGCGCATGCGTATAAAACACCCAAGACATGAACAAAAGGGGCGCAAGCGCGATGAGGAGATAGGTAATGGCGAGTTGTGTTCGTATTTTCATGATAAAAAAAGTTTCGGTACCGTCATCTCTATAATACCGTACAATTATGTCAAATAACACAGTGCCGGTTGTGGAGAACGTCGCGAAAAAATAAAACGCCAAAATACGCAAAAATGCGGAAAAAGATATCAACACCCGAGCACTCTTTTATTTTTAAAAAATAATAGTATAATCCAAGTATCTTTAGTCATTTTAGCATTAATAATGATTTTTTATGGACAACGATACGAAAAAAAAGGACGATGATATCAGTGTCGCCGCGCACTACATCAAAACCTTTTCAGACACGGCAAGGGAACCTTTTTTGATTCTTAATCCGGAGTTGAGGGTTATCGGAGCAAACCGGTCTTTTTATAAGGATTTTCAAGTTTCCGATAAGGAAACGGCGGATAAGCTTATTTACGATTTGGGAGACGGACAATGGAACATTCCCGAACTCAGAGAGTTGCTGGAAAATATTTTACCGAGCAAGAAGGTTTTCAATGATTTTGAAGTTTCTCACGAATTTCCAAAAATCGGACTTCGCATAATGCTATTGAACGCCAGACAGCTGGATGACACCAAGCAAATATTGCTGGCTATTGAAGATATTACTTTGCAAAGGGCCATTGAAGTTAAAATGGCTAACTACACGAAAGATCTTGAAAAGGGAATCGCGGAAAAAACGGAAGATCTCAAAGCCAGAATAGACGAACTTTCAAAATTGAATGATATTATGATCGGGAGAGAATTGAAAATGATAGAACTGAAAGAAGAAATTGCGCAATTAAAAAAAGACAAGTCCGTTTAAACGATGAAATCGCCCCGAATTGCATCGGGGCGATTTTGTTGCGCGTTCAGTTGAGAAGTTTTTTCCCGAAGTTTCCGAGCGTGCCACCGGCGTTTTCCGCGAGCATGGTTGCTCTCAGGAATATTGCCGGCTGTTTCGTCAGGTATTCAATAAGCGTATCCGACAGTTCGGCGGTTTGTTCTTTCTCCAACGCCGCGGCTATCACAAAAAGCGAGGCCGAAGCAAGCCGCAATTGTTGATCATTGCTTTCTCGGAGTGTTTTTGCAAGCGCGATCATGGCGCGAAGCATATCTGTGCGGGTTGTGTTTGCGTCCATAGCGGTATCCTCTCTGGTAAATAAAAAGTGCAAATTGTTCACAATTAATACTACACTAAAATTAATAAAAGTCAAGAGCACGCGGGAAGGGGCACTTGTGTAGGACGATCGCAAAGCAAAAAAATCGCCCCATGACCGGCATGGGGCGATACTCTTTAAAAAAGAACTATAAGTTATTTGCCGCGAATTCCGCAAGAGGACTTCTTTCGCCTTTAGCGAGCGTTATATGAGCACTTCGTTCCCATGATTTGAAGACTTCTACTGCGTGGGTTAGTCCTGATGCTTCACCGGTAAGATACGGAGTGGTAATTTGTTTGACGTTCCCCAAACAGACAACTTTTGTTCCAATTCCGGCGCGAGGAATAAGTCCTTGCATCTGTTTTTGGGTTAGGTCTTGAGTTTCATCAATAATGAGAAACTTTTTGTGTAGCGTTCTGCCTTTCCATAACCCGAGAGACCTCATTTTGATATATCGCATAAGGTCATTTTTGGACATACTTCCTTTTCCAGACGACAAAAATTCCAAGTTGTCGGTAAATGCCATCATCCACGGTGCCATTTTTTGTTCTTCATTTCCCGGAAGAAAACCTATGTCCTCACCCATTGGCATTGATTCTTTTGTAACGAGAATCTCGCTGTAAAGTTTTGGCATTTCCACAACTTGTTCCAGCGCCGCCGCCAGAGCAAGAAGAGTTTTTCCTGAACCAGCCATTCCGGCAAGAGAAACAAAATCAATATTTGGATCCATAAGAACATTGAGCGCGAAGTTTTGCTCTTTGTTGAGCGGGTGCATGCCCCAAATTCCGCCCTTGTCTTTTCTGTAGTCAACAATGGTTCGTATAGTGGCATTATTCCCGACAATATTTTGAACGATGTACTCTTCAATAATTCCGACCTCGTTTAGGAGATACAAAAATTGATTTGGAAACCATCGTTTTGCAAGAGGAGTAAGTACTCGGCGGTACACAAATCCATTTTCTTCGCTTGAAGTGGTCACTTTCGTCGTGTTCCAAAAATCAGTCGGAAGTTCGAACATGCCGCTATACAAGAGATCAATATCATCCAGCGCTTTGCCGCTTATATATTCCTGCGTTTGTATTCCGCACATAAGCGCGGTAATGCGCGCGTTTATATCCTGAGTAACGAAAATAACCTCGGCTTTTTCCGCGAACGTTTTTTGAAGTTCGCTCGCGAAATTGATAATGGCTCCGTCCATATAGTTCGTCGTGGTGAGCGCACTCGCGGCCCCTATTTCAAAGAAAATTTTGCCGGTTTTTTCTATCGGCCCTTCTTTGCCGTAGTGGCTGTGGATATCGGAAAGAGGAAATCCATTTTTTACATCTTCCGGATTGGCTCCGCGGATAAGTTCATCAAAGTAGCGAGCTATGATGCGGGCATTTTTGGCGCTTTCCGGTCTGACGTTAACTTTTTGGTTTTTCAGTTTATCCAACTCACGCATGACGCCCATGGGAACATAAATATCATGGTCCGTGAAATTAAAAAGCGCGTTCGGATCATGTATATATACATTGGTATCCAGAACAAATACTTTTTTTTGTTTTTGTTTCATTGTAACCTCTCCTTGTTTGGTGGGGCGGAAAAATTGGTGCGAATTATGTCAATGTTCAAAAGAAAGTCGTCTACTGTAAAACTACCGCATTTTCACGCGGCAGTCAATGGAAGGAATGTACCGCCGCTTTTTGGCGCTCATTTGGCGATACGTTATTTTTCTTTATAAATAAAGCTGAAACCATCGCGTCGCTTCTTTTGCCGTCGCTTCCAGAGCATCCTTTTCATCAAATAAATTCGTTGCGCCGGGAATGACCTTCAAGGTGGCGGATTCCGCTTTTGTCATGAGGGGAATTGTTGCTCTGTTTAATGCCATCGTTTCTTCGTCCCTGCCTCCGACGATAAACAGCGCCGAAGCGGGGATAGAAGAAAGGTCTTCCCGTGCCAAGTCGGAGCGCCCGCTTCCCGAAACAACGGCGCGAACATTCATTCCCGAGAGAGAAGCGGCGTCAAGCGCGGCCGCCGCTCCCGTGTTCGTTCCGAAAATCCCGATTGACAGGCGTTTCGTTTCTTCCATTGTCTGGATCTGTTTGATGATAAGAAGGAGACGTTTGGTAAGAAGCGCGATATTGAATTGGTTTTCTTCCGTTTCATCTTCCATCACGGTAAGAAGATCCACAAGAAGCGTTGCGCAATTATTTTTGTTGAGTTCTTTGGCGATATATTGATTGCGCGGACTCAATCTTCCGCTTTTGCCGCCGTGAGCAAAGATGACCAAGCGCGCGGATTTTTCGGGAACAACCAAAACACCCGCAAGTAAAGAACTGTCGCACGGGACCCGTATTTCTTGTCGTAAAAAGCGATCCATACATCGTTTAACAATTTAATTTTATTAATTTTTCCGTTTGCCGGTCTTGCGCGATGACGCGCTAATGTCAGCCCATAATATCATATTTTTGGAGACATTGAAACTTGTTTTTTCTCGGTCTTTTACGACGGGACTTCCAATTGACAAAACGAAAATAAAAGAGTATAATCAACATCGGGTTTGTGGTGTGATAAAGCGGGAGGTGGATATGTTTTTAGGCAAAATAGTATTTTTGGATGATGAACGGGGAATGCTGGCGGAGGAGCGGACCGAAGAGAACAGAAAAAAAACCGATGAAGATTTGAAATTTGTTTTTTCTCCCGATGAAGTTGCTTTTCTCTCCGACAGAAATGACATTAAAAAAGGAGATATCGTTTGGTTTCGTTTGAGGAAGCCTTGCGGCGGAAAAGAAATGGTGGATTCAATTAAAAAACCGATCTTTCCCCGTCCCTGAAGAGAATATATAAAAGCGCTCCGATAAAAAATCAGAGCGCTTTTTTCTATTGGATTATTTTGTTCGTCGTACTTGATGAACTTTATAACTTATTTATTCCGTCGTAATTCCGTCAAAATGTTCTTCAATCGTTTCCGCTTCCTCTTTTGTGCGGCGGACAACCTGATCTTTGTGCTCGGGAGGGGCATATACCGTATACAGTTTCAAATCTTCCGTGAGAGAAGTATTGATGACATTGTGGTTTGTCTTCGCGGGGACCACGACGGCGAAACCGTCGGAAACGAGGTGCTCCACTCCATCAAGAATCACTTTTCCTTCGCCTTTCTCAAATCGGAGAAACTGATCCAGTTCGTGGACTTCCATTCCGATATCTTTTCCCGGCTTTAAACTCATAAGGACGAGCTGGCAATTTTTCGCCGTGTACAAAACGCGGCGATAGTCTTCATTCTCAAGCGTGCTTTTTTCCAAATTGGTGACGTATCCTTTCATACAATTTACAAATGGTTAGTTATTAAATCTTCTCTTTCATTATACCTTCTTTTCGGAAAACAAAAAGGGGCTCGCGACGTTAACATCGCGAGCCCCCGACATGATTATTTATTGAGAAACATTCTTTTCAATTCTGCGCGCTTCCATGTATTTTTTATAGAATTCTTCGGGATTTCCAAATTCCGCGAATTCATCATACTTATCGTGATAGCCAAGAACTTTTTTCGCGTGCTTGATGGGGCACCAGTATTTTTCCGTGAGGGAAAACACTTCCCGCGTGCGGGCAATCACGCCGGTACAATAAGAACCGAGAGCGTAATTGATTCTTTGCGCGAGATTGAGTTCGGCAAAATGCGATGCGTCAAACGTGAAATATCTGTTTCGTGCAACGATTGAAATTTTATACACCCGAAAACAAGTGTGCTGGTACACGGTTACAAAAAGATCAAGCAACACAACTGCGAATACTCCGGCGTACAGCGCCAACGACGCGGCGATTTTCCATATGCCGGCCTTTTTAATAAGCGCCCATGATCCGATTTTTTCTTGTTTTTCCGGATTCCACAAGTATTCCATTCGGGCGAGTATTGCGGAATCATATGCCATGAGACCGTTGCCGTAGGAACAATAGCCGCAATTGACCTTTTGTATCGCGTTTAAGAAAGAAAGATACATTCTCTCAAAAACGAAATATCCCGTTCTTGGAAGTACCGGAATATTGAATGCCCAAAAACAGGCGTACTGGCAAAGAGTCATGCAGACATCAAGAAGAAGGATGAAAATTATTCCCGAATAAATGATCGGCGATGTCGCTATCACCCAAAATCCGATTTTTTTAATATAGCTCCACGTGCCGATTTTCAGCGTTTGATGCAACCGGAAAAGTTCCCGATCAAACTTTTCGCGCCCTTCTTCCAGTCCGATGCGCAGACCGACATTTCGTTTTTCAATTTCCCGTTCAAGTTCTCTGCGGAAAAAACGTATAATTTTTTCCGGAGAAGGCATCTCAAATGAATCACTGCCGGGGCGCAGGGGAAGATGCGATTTTATTTTCTCAAGCTTTTCGTCAATTTCTTCCTGTAATGACGCTATGGCGTTTTTCAAAGAAGAAATTTTGTCATAGTTTTTTTCATCATTGAGATTTTGATTTTCCATAATTTCCTCCTTGCGTTATTTTTTCAAAAAATTCATACATTCGCAATGTATAATCCGATAAAAATACTACCATGTTTAAAATTAAAAGTCAACGCTGGCTCGGGTATCTCACACCTTTATTGCCGGAACGGGGTTGTACCTTTCGCCCTCCCGCAGGAGGGTCTTCCAGCGGGAGGAAAACGTTTGAATATTTAAACAGGGTTTTTATTTACATTAAACTTTAAGCAGACATCTCAAACGTCATGGACGGGGGTACCACCGCTTGCGAGCGGGGCCCCGCCATCGGGCGGTGGCAACCCCAGTCCGGCGGACGATAAAAGAAACGAGTTTTTGAGGGTGTGACGATACCCGAGTCGGCGAGCAACGGTATGTAACGCAATGTTATCCGGTTCCCGCTGTAAATAAAATTCCCGACGTGTTGCCGGGAATTTTTTTGCCGCATTTTAATGAAAGACCGCGAGCAATGATTCTATGAATAATTCTATCGGTTCGGCGAATTTATACACCAGAAGAGCAAGGACGATTCCCGAGCCGAACATGGTTAGCATCATCATAAAGTTTTCTTTTTTTTGCCGATTCATCTTGTTTCCTCCTTCGGAAAAGTTGAATGCGAATCCGAATTAATCGTATCTGGTTATGTCGTTTCTGTCAAATTGTCCGCGGGAATGTTTTGTGGTATGATGCGTCCATAACTCATCAAAACATATGGCAAACGATTACTACAAAATACTGGGCATTGATAAAAACGCGACAAAAGACGACATCAAAAAAGCGTTTCGCAAACTTGCACATCAATATCATCCCGATAAACAGGGAGGAAACGAGGCGAAGTTCAAAGAAATAAACGAAGCATACCAGATTCTTTCCGACGACGGCAAGCGCGCCTCTTACGATACGTACGGCTCCGCTTTTCCCGGAGGGCAAGGCGGCGGAGAGCAAGGTTTCGGCGGTTTTGATTTTTCGGGATTTCAAGGTTTCGGCGGAGCGAATCAGGGCTTTCAGGGCGTGGAATTTGACCTCGGCGATATTTTCGGCGACTTTTTCGGCGGCGGCGGACGCGGGCACGTAAAACGCGGCAGAGATATTTCCATAGATCTTGAAATTCCGTTCGCCGAATCTGTTTTTGGAACGGAGCGAAATGTCCTTATTTCCAAAACGCTGGTATGCAGTGAATGTCACGGAACGGGAGGAAAGCCGGGCGCGAAGATGAAAAAATGCGAAACGTGCAACGGACAGGGAAAAGTTCACGAGGCGAAAAAGACTCTCTTTGGAAATTTCAGCACGGTTCGGGAGTGTTCCGTCTGCTTGGGAAAAGGAGAAGTTCCGTCAGAAAAATGCGGGAAATGCCATGGAGCGGGCGCGATGAAGGGACAGGAAGAAATCAGAATTTCCATTCCCGCGGGAATTTCAAACGGCGAAGTTATCCGGATGAGCGGCAAAGGCGAAGCGATGCCCGGCGGCGTATCGGGAGACCTGTATGTGAAGATACACTGTTTGCCTCATGCTTTTTTGAAAAGAGACGGCTCAAATTTGTTCATGAATCTTGATATAAAATTATCCGATGCGCTCCTCGGCGGCGAATATCCGATAGAAACGCTAGACGGAAAAATTTCGGTAAAAATACCGGAAGGCGTTTCCCATGGAGAAATATTGCGCGTCAAAGGAAAAGGCGTCCCCGTAGACAAAACGCATCGCGGCGACTTCTTAATCAAGCTCAACATAAAGTTGCCGAAAAAACTTTCCCGAAAAGCGCACAAACTTTTTGAAGAATTGAAAAGCGAGGGGATATAACAAAAAAACTCACTGAAATAATTCAGTGAGTTTTTTGTTTTTTTTGCACAGGCATATTCTCACTATCTGTAAATCTGCAAAATTACGGAGAAAATGAGACGGGCGCAGTGAATGATGATTATTTTACGGAGGACTACCCTCCGTATTTGCTACGTAGGGTAGTCCTCCGTAAAATTCCGACATCGTTTCCGATTGTTTTCTTGTGACAGTTTGTTTTGTCAGTATTGGCGCACAATCACACCAGTCATCACTCCAAAAAGTACCGATAATTAGCCATATTACCTAGGGCAGTCCTAGCGATACCGTTCGCTAGGACTGCCCTAGGTAAGCGAAAATGCGGGGAAATAATTTCACCCCGTATTTTTCTTTTTGCCTAGTTTTCCGATGTGTTCTTTTTTGCTACTATTGCCGCACTATGACACACAAAAACATTCTTTTTGCGGTAATGGCGGGAGTATCTTTCTTTATCCCCGCGATTTCCTTCGCCTACACCATCAACTCAACCGGCGGTGACTGCGCTCTTTTTGGAACATGGGACGGTTCAACTTGCACCATGACGCAAGACATTGAAGATTCTATCATCATAAATTCCGACAACATCACGCTTGATGGCGCGGGGCATATTCTTTCCACAACAACCCCAATCTACGTTTCTCCGACAAACGGCATAACTCTTTCATCAAGGACTGGGATTGTCGTAAAAAACATCACCATCTTCGGCTTTACGTGTGGTATAAAAATAACGTCTTCTTCTCACATAACCGCGAAAGAAAACATTTTTCGCGATGGAGGATATGGAATACACGC
>Ga0172379_10004958_pt1 | contig 19062 bp, 17 predicted proteins | sample GrowelOW334metaG_FD_119756 | JGI IMG/M metagenome (GOLD analysis project Ga0172379, IMG submission 119756) | Groundwater microbial communities from an aquifer near a municipal landfill in Southern Ontario, Canada - Groundwater well OW334 metaG | ecosystem: Environmental > Aquatic > Deep...
ACGCATTTTCCGCCTCCATCATCCGCTCTATCGGTACGAAATCCAGTAGCTTCTCCGTCAACGCCAGCAACAGGGCAATTTGTTCGGCTACCGACGCAGGTGAGAATTCCGGCTGCTTCAGGCAGGCGCGAATCCGTTTCCCGTGCTCGATAGTCATACGGGTTTCCTCGTCCATCCGCGCGCCGAATCGGGAAAAGGTTTCGAGTTCCTGGAATTGCGCATAGGCCAGCTTGAGGTCACCGGTCACTGCGCGGTAAGCAGGACGTTGGGCCTTTCCACCTACCCGTGACACGGACTTACCGACATCCACCGCCGGAAGTATTCCCAATTCGAACAACGCCGGAGAAAAGTAAATCTGGCCGTCTGTAATGGAAATCAGGTTGGTGGGAATATAGGCGGAAATATCCTGGGCCTCGGTCTCGATGATGGGCAGCGCGGTGAGGGATCCGCCGCCGAGTTCTTCCCGGAGATGCGTTGAGCGTTCAAGCAGGCGCGAATGGATATAGAAGATATCGCCGGGAAAGGCCTCTCGTCCTGGTGGGCGTCGAAGCAGTAGCGACAGCTCACGGTACGAGCGGGCATGATGCGTAAGGTCGTCGTACACGATCAGAACATCGCGCCCCTTTTCCATAAAATATTCCGCGATACTGGTTGCTGCATACGGAGCGATGTAGGTAAGTCCCGGAGGATCGTTTCCCTCGGTCAAAACGACAACGGTGTAATCCATCGCACCTTTTTCACGCAGAACAGCGACGGTTTTTGCGATGGCCGATGCGCGTTGGCCTATAGCGCAATATACGCACAAAACCCCGCGTCCCTTCTGGTTGAGAATGGCGTCAATAGCGATCGCGGTCTTGCCGGTTTGCCGGTCGCCGAGAATCAGTTCACGCTGCCCATGGCCGATAGGGATAAGCGCATCTATGACTTTGAGCCCCGTAGAGAGCGGCTCGGTTACGGGAGCCCGGTCCATAATATGCGTGGCCGGACGTTCGACGGGGAGGCGCTCGCTGGATGCCACCGGACCGTTTCCGTCGAGGGGGCTTCCGAGCGGATCGATAACACGGCCCAACAGTCCCTCGCCTACGGCGACATCCATGACCCTACCCGTACGCCTTACCTCATCGCCGGCGTGCAGATGCTGGTAATTTCCCAACAAGACGACGCCAATTTCTTCCGGGTCTACATTGAAAGCGATGCCAAGCAGGTTTCCGGGAAACCAGATCAATTCTTCGAATCCTACCCCGGGAAGACCCGATACTTTGGCTATACCAGTCGAGACCGAGGTGATAGTGCCTGTCTCCCGCGTCTTGAACTGTGGGACGAATGTCTCAAGCCTATGTTCTATTTCAGCGAACATGTTGTCGTAATTGTCCTGAAGGCTTTTGGCATCCATTATCATAGGCTCTTCTTTATTGGATCGCGTTTTTCACCCTCGCCCTTTTCCCACAGAAGATCGCCCAATTCTTCATGTATCAGGCCTAGATAATCGGCGATGCTCCAAGCCAGTTTCTGCCCATTGACGCTCAGCTCCATTCCACTGATCAATTCGGGCGCTGACTCGAACATAACCTTTATGTCCGATCCGAACAGCTCCTTGATCGAAGCCTCGATAGTAGCCCTCAGTTCAGGCTTAAGATCAAAAGCGGTCCTGACAACAATTGGCTCCGGCCGGGTTTGCAGGGCCAGAGTCAGCTTTTTTATTTCGGCTCCGTCCAAATCCTGCAAGCGCTGATTGAATACCCCTGCCACACGCTCTTCAAGGCTTGCTCCCGCAAGATCCGCCAACACCTTACGTGATATGATGAGAACCCCATTCTGGATCCTCTGACGGAGTACTTGCCGCGAGGCTGCTTTTTCCTCGACCAATGCTTCCTGTATAGTCAGACGCAACGCGTCAGCCTCATCCCGAGCTGCAGTAAGAAGCCGCATTTTTTCAGCCTGTCCTTCGTCCCGTGCGTTCTTGAGAAAAGCGGCTCTCTTCCCTTCCAGTTCCCCGTTCTTGGCTTCGTACTCTTCCTTCTGTTTTTTGGCTTCTGTTTTTTCGGTTTCGGCGTTGGCCAATTCTTCGCTTATCCGCCTCTCCCGTTCGTCTATCGCATTCAGGATGGGCTTGTAAAGGAAGCGCTTCATCAACCAAAGCAGAACGAGAAAGTTGATTCCCTGCGCGACGACTGTGAACCAATCTATTTTCATGGTCCTATTTACCTGCGACAGCGATGACGTGATTCCAGAATGGGTTGGCAAAGATCAGGATCATCGAAACCACAAAGCAGTAGATGGCTGTGGATTCAACCATCGCGAGACCGACGAACAAGGTCCGGGTGATAGTGGCGGACGCGTCCGGCTGCTGCGCCAGGGAACTCAATGCAGTCGCGACCGCTTTCCCCTCCCCCAGCGCGGGGCCTATGGTTCCGAAGGTAATGGTAATACCCGCGACGATGATTGACACTACGGCGATGATGGTCATGCTGTCCATACACATATCTCCTTTATTTTTTGGCGACCACTGGTTTTGGTTTTCGTACCCGCGTCGCGGCGGCGATATATACAGCCGCCAGAATGGTGAAGATGTAGGCCTGCACCATACCGGTGAGCAAGCCCAAAAGAGTCATGATGATGGGAAAGAATAAAGGCGAAATAATGAGAAGTATCCCAATGATGATCGCCCCGCTCATCATGTTTCCGAATAATCGTACGGCCAGGGCCAGGGTTCTCGAAAGTTCACTTATGATATTGAACGGCAACATGATGACTGTCGGTTTTACGTAGATCTTCAGGTAATTGCCCAAGCCCTGTTCCGTGATGCCGAAATAGGGTACGGCAATAAATACGCCAAGCGCGAGGGCGGTGGTGGTTGAAAGGGAGCCGGTCGGTGGTTCATATCCCGGAATTATGGTGAAGAGACTGGCGGACGCGACGAAAAGAAAAAGCGTACCCAGAAAAGGAATGTATTGTCGTGGATGTGTCAGGCCAACCTCTTCGATTTGCATTACAATTCCGATCACGACTATTTCCAGAAAATTCTGGGCGCGGGATCTTTCTTGGGTAACGGACAATTTTCGGGTCACTATTTTCGAACCGACTGCCAGAATGAGCATCAAAGCCCAGGTAAAAACAATGGTGGCGTTGAGTTTGACAAAGCCGTATTGCCAAAATACAAGCTCATCGGGACTAAGACGCATCGCGTGCCCCTTGCTTCGGAATGCCCGTCTTTGACTCGTTGCGGGAAAATCGGATCATAAGAGCACGCGCGAAAAGAAACCCAGCCGCGCAGACCAACGACCGCTCCCATCGTCCTGCCGAAGCCACATAGAAGATACCCAGAACAACACCGACCCGTACCAACCAGCTTCCGAGAAACCAGAATGCCGGATGTTTGGCCAAAAGTCCCCGCCGAACCGTCCATAAAAGTCCGCCGAAGAAGAAACCGCCCGCCAGGAGTCCAGTGCAAAAAACCGCAATCAAGGCGAGGCTTTCAATCATCGTCATCCTCCTGGTCTTCTTCCATCTCGACGCTCTCCTTCCGTATCCAATGCCATGCGTTGAGGCAACCAACGACCAGGCCGAGAAGCAACATGGTCAGAATCCAGGAATGCGTTCCTGGAAAGCGCTTATCCAACCAAAATCCAAGCCCCGCCCCGAGCAGGGTCGGAACGGTCACCGACCAGCCTATAAGCCCCATCATCCCCAAGCCGAACCATACACCTTGCTGTGATTCCCGTTTGGCCCTGAGCTTGCGAATGGCCTTGGCGCGGATTTCCCGGCCCCGGGAAGTACGGACGTGCCTATCCATGGTTAAAAGCGGTGATGCGACGGATAAAAGCACTCTCCATTCTGGACATCACCGAACGGACGTTCTGCTCGTAATCGCTGAGCACCTTGAACTCCTTCTCCACTGTCTCGTTCAGCAACTTGAGGTCCGAACCGCCTATCACGTTACGCACCGAAATCAATACGTCCAAACCGGTTTTAATCAGGATTCCTTCTGCAATGGCCAGAAAAACCTCGCCTTCCTCCCTGATTTCGTAGACCAGTATCCCTGGAACAAGCGCGGCTACGCAGTCCACTCGGTGGGGGAGAATTCCAAAAGAGCCCGAACCGGTCTCTGCGACGATACGGGAGACGGCGGTTTCCGCCATGAAAACACAGAATGGCATAAGGATCCTAAGCTTCATCAGTGCCTGAGCCGGCATGGGTGACCCCTCCTTTCACAGTGTTTTTTGCCTCACCGATCGCACCGATCATATAGAGAGCCCGTTCGGGATAATTCTTGAATTCGTCCCGCAGGATTCGCTCGCAACCGTCAAGGGATTCCGAAAGCGAAACGAGCTTTCCTTCAAGGCCGGTAAATTTTTCGGTGGTGAAAAACGGCTGGGTAAGGAAACGCTCCAGGCGTCGTGCCCGGACAACGACTGCCCGGTCCTGGGCAGACAGCTGTTCCAGACCGAGCATGGCGATGATATCCTTGAGTTCCTCGTACTGGGCGAGGGTCTTCCTGATTTCTTGCGCCAACTGGTAGTGGCGTTCTCCGATAATGAGCGGAGTCGCCATTTTCGAGCTGGATTGCAGCGGGTCGATGGCCGGATAGAGGCCCTGGCCAGCACGCTTACGAGAAAGAACGATGGAAGCCGAAAGGTGGGAGAAAGTATGAACGGCTGCCGGATCGGTAAAATCGTCAGCTGGAACGTACACCGCCTGTATCGAAGTGATGGCACCTGTATCCGTATTGGCAATCCGTTCTTCCAATTGGGCCAGTTCGGTGCCCATCGTCGGCTGGTAGCCCAAACGGGAAGGCATCTGTCCCAACAAGCCGGAAACTTCGGCGCCGGCCTGGATGAAACGGAAAATATTATCCACCAAAAACAGGACGTCTCGGTGTTCGTCGTCGCGGAAATATTCTGCCATTGTGAGAGCCGCGTGGCCTACCCTGAAGCGGCTTCCAGGAGGCTCATTCATCTGGGCGAACACCATTACCATATTTGGCAAGACGCCTGCGTCCTTCATATCCCGGTAGAGCTCCTCTCCTTCACGGCAACGCTCCCCGATGCCGCAAAAAATACTGACCCCTTCCTGGTGATCAATCATGTTATGTATTATTTCGGTGAGCAGTACAGTCTTCCCGACACCCGCTCCTCCAAACAAACCCGCCTTGCCACCGCGCTCGAGCGGCACCAGAACATCGATGACCTTGATTCCCGTCTCGAAAATCTCGGATGAAGCAGCATGCCTCGCCAGCGATGGCGGTGCCTGATGAACGGATTTCCACTGTATGTCGGTAGGATCGGCCTGCCTGTCAATGGCATTCCCGAACACGTCGAACATGCGTGAAAGGATTCCCTTGCCTATGGGAGCCATGAGAGTCCCACCGGTTTCTTCCACCAAACCACCACGTGCCAACCCCTGTGTGGGGGTCAGGGCAATTCCCCGAACGAGATGGGCGTCGAGTTGTATCAATACCTCGATGGCAATTTTCCCGTGATCTGCGTGCAACAAGGAATAGATAGCCGGCAATCGGGTGTCGAAGCGTATATCTACTACGCTGCCTCGGACCGAGACTACCGAGCCCTGGTTCGAGGTACAGATTCCGCCATTCATCGTTATGTTCGTCCCTTTTCGGTTATTGCGCTCATCAATCTGACGAATGATTCAATGAATTTTTGCACTCCCTCGTCCTCCAGACGCTGCGTGATTGAATCTATGTCGATACCCAGAGCCGGCAATTGCCCGAGAATTCCGGTGGCTTGTGCAATGTCCTGCCCAAGCCGGGCTCTTGGGTCTCCGTGGTCACGGTAGGCGTCAAGGGTTTCACGCGGAAGCGTATCGATCGTATCCGGGCCGATAAGGGCTTCGACATATTTCACATCACTATGGGCCGGATTCTTGGTGCCGGTGCTGGCCCAGAGCAGACGTTGGATGCGCGCTCCCTGGGTAGCTGTTTTTTTGAATCGATCACCACCGAAAATTTCTTTGTGGATTTGATAGGCCATATTGGCGCTCGCGATAGCGACGTACCCAAGTGCGCTCCTGGCCATCTCCGCTTCCTTGTTGCCTTGCGCGGATATCTTTTCCAGCAAGGGATCGACTACCGCGTCGATGCGACTTACGAAAAAACTGGCAACCGAAGCTATGCGGCTTACGCTTTCACCAGAAGTCAGACGCTCATCGATACCTGTGATGTATGCTTCGGCGACCGACCGATATCGGTGCAGACCGAATAGCAGGGTCACGTTTACGTTTATCCCTTCGCTTATTAATTGCCGGATCGCTCTCAATCCTTCTATCGTAGCCGGGACTTTGATGAAGACGTTTGGCCGATTCAACGCTGCCCAGATACGGCGGCACTCCTCGATCGTGGCTTTCGCGTCATGCGCCAGATGGGGGTCGACCTCAAGGCTTACATATCCATCCAGACCTTCGCTTCCATCATAGAGAGGCCGGAACATGTCGGCGGCGTCCTTCACGTCGCGCAGGCTGATAGCTTCATAAATCGCACGGGCGTTTTTCCCCTCACCCGTCATGTTCCGAATAACCTCGTCGTAGTCATGGCTTTCCATGATGGCTTTCTCGAAGATCGAAGGGTTCGAAGTTATACCCTGAACCCCGTCTTCTTCGATCAGGCACTGAAGTTCTCCGCCAGCGATCAAGTCCCGCCGGATATAGTCCAGCCAGACAGATTGCCCGAACATTTTCACCCTTTTCAAGGAGTTGTTCCCGATGATCATCCTTGCCCTTTTGTCTGCGATCATTTTCAGCCTCTGCCGCCAAAATTGTGTTCGTAGCATTACGATCCGGCTTGTTTGATACGATAAAAATAGACATCCACCGGATTCAAGTCGGTGCGGTGCCGTACATACGGGAAGTGGGCATCCGTCGGGATCGAAGGATGCCCACTTCCGCCCTGCTTGGAGGAATGCCTTCGGACGACCGTTTCCTAGATCCAGTATCCCACGCGGTTGTAATATACATGCAGCTTGGCCTCGTATTCCCGGGTTGGCATAGTCACCTCCGAATATTCCGGCGCGAGTTCAATGGTCTCGCGGGAAAGGTTTATGGCAACAACAGACTGGTCCCAGCTGACACCCTCAATCCATTTGGGAGAAATGAGTACTTTTTTCCCCGGCAACCAGTTCCGGATATCTACAACCAGATAACAGATCAACCACGTTTCGTCATCAACCAAATAATCTTCGACATGGCCGATCTCACCATCCGTGGCTTTGATATGATAACCAGCAACCTCGCGGGTACTGCGCAAACTTGGATTCCAGGCCTTACCACCAAGATTGGTGGCCTTTTGTTTTTCACGATCACGAACGATGATGGGATAGTTACCCCATATGTATGAACCACTCCAATACATAGGCCATCCATAATAATCGTAGTATGATTCCTCGAACTGTTGCGAGACCGGCTTGTCGGTGTCCAGGGATGGACTGCCTTCGATCTGCTTTCTCGTCAGGTTTACGGAGATCTGCTGGTTTCCCTGGTCTACCGAGAGGAGATCGTAGGGAGAGATCAGGACTTTCCTTTCCTCAAGCCAGCTTCCGGTATCCACGACCGCATAACGGATCGCCCAGTGACGATCATCGAAATAGAATTCCTTTACCTTTCCTATTTCTCCGTCACGACCCAACAATGAGTGACCGATGAGACCTTTCACTTTCGTCAGCATAATTGAAAACCCTCCATTTTCCTTAGCTCGAGCACAATTACCATTTCCAGACCAATTGTCATTTCTTCCACTCCCACTCCCGTATTTCCGGCATGTCCTTCCCGTGTTCCCGGATGTAACACGCGTGTTCGAAAAGTTTTTCCTGAAGCTTCCGATCCAGCGAGGCTCCCTCCTCCGACGCGGGAAGACGCTTAATCGCATCCATGGCAAGATGAAAGCGGTCCAGGTCGTTCAGTACGGTCATATCAAACGCCGTCGTGATCGTTCCTTCTTCCTTATATCCGTGAACATGCAGGTTCCCGTGATTTGTGCGTCTGTAGGCCAGGCGATGAATCAAGGTGGGATATCCGTGAAACGCGAAGATGATCGGCTTGTCCACGGTGAACAAGGCGTCAAAGTCTACGTCGTCCAGGCCATGGGGATGCTCCGATTGGGATTGCAATTTCATGAGATTGACAACGTTGATGAAACGGATTTTCACCTCGGGGACATGCTCCCTAAGGATAGAGACCGCGGCGAGGGCCTCCATGGTCGGGACGTCACCGCAACAAGCCATTACGAGGTCCGGCTCCCCACCCAAATCGTTTGATGCCCATTTCCAAACCCCGATGCCTTTCGCACAGTGGTCAACCGCATCTTCCATGGATAGCCATTGCGGAGCCATATACTTGCTTGCAACCACAACGTTTATGTAATCCCTGCTCCGCAGACAATGGTCCCAGACTGATAGGAGACAATTTGCATCCGGCGGCAAGTATACCCGGACGATCGAAGCTTTCTTGTTCACCACATGGTCCAGAAAGCCCGGGTCCTGATGGGTGAAGCCATTATGGGCTTGTTGCCAGACATGGGACGCGAGCAGATAGTTGAGCGATGAAATCGGCTTGCGCCAGGGAATTCCGGCAGAGACTTTCAGCCATTTTGCGTGTTGGTTGAACATGGAATCGATGATATGGACAAAGGCCTCGTAACTATTGAACATCCCGTGCCGTCCGGTGAGCAGGTATCCCTCAAGCCAACCCTCGCATTGGTGCTCGCTGAGCATTTCCATGACACATCCATGGGGCGCGAGGAATTCGTCATTGGCTTTTGTCCGGGCTATCCACTGCCGATCGGTAACTTCAAAAACTGCGTTCAATCGATTTGAAAGCGTTTCGTCGGGTCCGAAAATCCGGTAGTTGCGTTGTTCACGGTTGAGTCTGATCACATCCCGCAGGAACAGCCCAAGGACGAGCGTGTCCGCAGCCTTGACCACTCCGGGAGTGGGAACGACTACCGCATAATTCCGGAAATCCGGAACCTGGAGGTCGCGCAGCAAGAGTCCACCGTTGGCATGGGGATTGGCACCCATACGTCTTTCTCCCTTCGGTGCCAAATCAGCCAATTCGGGGATCAGGGTTCCGCATTCATCAAATAATTCCTCCGGTCTATAACTTCTCAGCCACGATTCGAGCAACTCCAAATGGCATGGATGTTCAGCGTCAGTATGAAGGGGAACTTGATGCGAACGGAAGCTGCCCTCTACAACCAGCCCGTCCACGACTTTGGGACCCGTCCAGCCCTTAGGCGAATTGAGCACGATCATGGGCCAGCGAGGACGCCCACTGTCCTTATTTTTCCTCGCTTCCTTTTGTATGCGCTTGATTTCCTTGATTGCCTTCTCCATCGCTGCAGCCATGATGCGATGCATCTTTTCCGGTTTATGTCCTTTCACGAAGTACGGCGTCCACCCGTAGCCCCGAAGTAATTGTTCCAATTCCTTACGGCCGATGCGCGCCAGCACGGTTGGGTTTGCGATCTTGTAACCATTGAGATGAAGGATCGGAAGCACGGCACCGTCCGTGACTGGATTCAGGAATTTATTGGAATGCCAGGAGGTGGCCAGCGGACCCGTTTCGGCCTCGCCGTCTCCAACCACGCAGGCGACAATCAGGTCTGGGTTGTCAAAGGCTGCCCCGAAAGCGTGGCTGAGTGAATACCCCAGCTCCCCTCCCTCGTGGATGGATCCCGGACACTCGGGGGAAACATGGCTGGGAATCCCGCCGGGGAAGGAAAATTGCCTGAAGAGCTTTTTGAGTCCAACTTCGTCTTGCGAGATTTCCGGATAAACCTCAGAGTACGTTCCCTCGAGGTACACATTCCCTACAATCGCCGGGCCGCCGTGACCGGGTCCCGAAATATAAACCATATCCAGATCGAATTTCTTGATGACCCGGTTCAGATGCACATAGATGAAGTTTTGTCCGGGAGTAGTGCCCCAGTGTCCAAGGATCGTCGTCTTTAGATGATCCACGCGAAGCGGCTCACGAAGCAGTGGATTGTCGAAAAGATATATCTGGCCGACCGAGAGATAATTGGCGGCACGCCAATAGGCATCCATTTTTCTCAGAAGTTCGAGAGTTGCGAGACGGCGAGTCCCGATCCTTTTTTTGACTTTCCCCATGTTGGGACCTCCAATAGTATCATTCAAAATTTTGGCATTCCACATCGACTGTCTGTTCGTTCGCACACATACAGCATGAAATACATTGTTTGAAATAAAAGGTTCGAATTAAAACCTAGCCTGCTTCATACGTGAGTAACTTGTAAGCTAATGATTTTAAAATCATCAAAGGACGGCACATGGGCATACGCCGCAGTCGCGCATTCATTGCTTTAGGGTACCTCGAAAAACTCAAAGGAAATATGATAAAATGAACCATGAAGTAGAAGGGTTTTTTCGAGGAGGATGACAGGCTGAAAAAGTTGACCAGACTTGGCGACCCACTTGAGAATCCGAATAAACCATTTCATGGAATATAGTCAAACCAGCAATAACCAAGGCTCTCAAGAAGGAACCCAAAGGGCAAGGTGGCAGGCCGCCCGACGATTATATCCTTATGTTCAAGATTCTCGTATTACAGCGTTTATACCATATCAGCGATGCCCGGGCTGAATATCAAATCAAGGACCGTCTAAGCTTCATGAGAATTCTTGGGATAACACTCAGCGAAATCACTGTATACCGACAGTGCCTAATAAGGTGAAGAGATCGAGAAATGTCTTGGTGGGAATATTGAGAACAACATCATTGGGAAGGGTTACAGAAACAAGCCGTTGACCGAACAGCAGAAGAAAGGAATAGGGAGAAATCAAGGACATGGGTGAGAGTCGAGCATGTAATCGGCTTCATGACAAACTCGCTTCGTGGGATATCGATTCGAAGCATTGGCAAGTCACGGGCGGAATTCAATATCGGCTTATTGAACCTGACCTACCATATGTGCCGATACCATTATCTGGAGACGCAATCATGACGGGATACGTGTGTCCGCTTTTGGTTCTGGGTGCAAAACCCGAGTGGTGGCGAAGATATCCATCCCAAATCCATGTATTCTGAGGAATTTTCTGAAAAGCATTCCTGATCTTTCATAAAAATTTGAGGACCGAAAGAAAACCTTGGTTTTTCGAGGTACCATTATATTATAAGACATATCGGATAATTCACAATATATCAGGCAAGAATACTGCAACTCCTTGAAGAGGGTGGCAGGGTGCTTACGGCGCTTCTGCTCCCACGAGGAAGCTACGGCAACTGCCCCGGTCCACCAGTTGTTGTTTGATCTTGAGCACATGGGTGTTATCGGGGGCGCTCTCGAAGAGGGAGAGCATCATTTCGGCGCTGAATTTTCCCAGCAATTCGGGGCTGGTGCTCATCGTCGTTATCCTGGGGATATACGGTTCGTTATAATCGAGAACCTCCCCGGAAGCGATGATGCTGATATCCGCCGGGCAGGAAAGACCGAGCTCTCCCAGAATTCCGATGCAGTGCGCCGCCAGATAGTCATCGACAAAGAAAATGGCGGAAGGTCGGTTCGCTACACTGAAAATGGCCTTGAACTTCTGCCGGATCTCTTCCGCGTTGGCTATATCCAGGTGCAGTTTATTGGCATCGGGTAGATCCACATCGTGTTCCTTCATCGCCTTATAGAAGCCAAGATATCGATCACTAAGGGTGGCCGGTAATTGGTAGATATCGAATTCCGCATAGATAATATTCCGGTGACCCAGCCGCAGCAGTTGGGACGCAGCCTCATAGCTGCCCTGGAAATTGTCTGCACATACGGTGTGGAATTTACTCTGGAAATGGCTGTTGATGACCACGACAACAGGGATGGACAACTCCTCCAGCCTGGTGAAGAGTTCCTCCCGCCCAAAATGCATGGAGAATACGGCGATAGCCCGGGAATCGATCACTTTCTTGAAAATCTCGTCATCGCTCATGTCAAAGGTTATCGGAATCAACAGGGTAAGGTAGTCGTTCCTATCCATGTACTCCTGTAACTTGAGGGTTACCTGGCGTAGGATATTCCAGGTATGGGCAAGATTGTGGTCGAAATGGAAGAGGACCGCGATGCAGCTGGTTCTGGATGGATTGGGTGCCTGCCCCTTCCTGTACCCAAGGTCCTCTGCTACAGCCTTGACCTTGAGTTGGACGGATTCGGAGATTTTCCCCTTCCTGGAGAGTACGAGGGAAACAGTGGAAGGCGAGACACCGGCTTTCTTTGCGATATCTGATAAGGTCGGTTTCATCATACAACTACCTATCCGAGTCAAATTTTTCACAAGCGAATATACGTCCAACGTAGCATATTATACTATACGAAGTAATACTTATCAAGTTTTTTATTAAATATACTAATATTATTTATTAAATATTGATTGACAATATTACTCACAGGCCCTTATAATTGACACTAAATATTGAATATCTGCGATATACGGGCACCATGAACGGTTTTCGTTGATATTTTATTCAATATTTGATCTTTTTTGAATTGTCCGATCATCCCATTCAACAGGATGTACGACAAAAGGGGAGAAACATGAAGAAGGGACTCAAGCGCTTGTCATTACTTATCCCGGCGACACTCATCCTTGCCGCCATGCCACTTTGGGCGAAGGGTGCTCCGGAAAAAGGCACATTCACCCTTGGCATGGTGTCCATTACGGTGAACGATTCCAGCAATGCCCGGTTCATCCAGGGCGCTACCGACGCTGCCAAGAAAATGGGCTGGGAAGTCGTGGTGATCGATGCCCACGGCAACGCCGACGAGGCTAACGCGGCCTTCCAGAACCTGACCCTTCGCGGAGCGAACGCCATCATAGACTTGGTGTTCCCCGTATCCTCACTGGGCGCCGGATTGAAGGCCGCCGATGATGCGGGTGTGGTCGTAGGCACTTGGGGTGGCGGACTTGGAGGTAAGGTTGCCGCGACGAACGGGACCGGAGGCATACAGGCCCAGCCCATAGTCGAGCAGATGGTTAAGGACATGGGCGGCAAGGGTTCCATACTCGCCCTCACCTACCATGCCGGTCAGGTCGCCAGGGAACGCGAAAACATCCTGGATGGAATCGTGGCCAAGTATCCGGATATCAAGGTTACCAAGAACGAGGTGCGGATCCCTGGCTATCTCCAGGACGGTGCCGAATTCGCCTCCGCATGGTTGGCCTCGCACCCGGCAGGTAGCGAACCCCTTGCCATATGGGGTTCCTGGGATGATCCTGCTCTCGGCGCGATTTCCACCATGAAGCAGCAGGGCCGCCAGGATGTGAAGGTCTATGGACAGAACGGAAACGTGGACGCCATCGTCGCCGTCAAGGACGGATGGATGACCGCGACCGCATGGGCCGCCGTAGAAGAGGAAGGCAGGGTCATGGTAGAAACCCTCGATGCGGCTATCAAGGCCGGAAAGGATTGGAAACCAAAAGCAGTCGAGGTGCCGGTAGTAGTGGTCAACGCCTCCACGATAACGGATTTCCTCAAGCAACATCCCGACGCTGACGGCAAATAAAGCCGTATATTCTCTGCAGGCCACGGTGGAGCTGTAATGGTTCCGCCTTGGCTTTTCTGTCTGCAAAGGAGCAAGCAATGCCGCTAGAGGAAAGCGAGGTCGCGATCATGGATGCTCCTGGTAAAAGGACTGCAGTCCCGCTTCTCAGGATTGCCGGTCTCAGCAAGAGCTTTGGCGGTGTGCGGGCCCTTTCCAACGTGAACCTTGAAGTCAATCCCGGTGAAGTTCATGGCCTAATCGGTTCCAACGGTGCGGGAAAATCCACCCTTATCAAGATCCTCTCCGGTGATATAGCCAGGGATTCGGGAGAGATATTCCTTGAGGGTCTGCCCCTCTACGTCAGCAATCCCCAGGAAGCGTACAAACTGGGGTTCAGCTTCATCCACCAGGAACTGAATCTTATACCCAAATTCTCCATACTCAAGAACCTTACCCTTGGCCTGAGGAAAAAAACAAGATTTGGGCTGATAGACTGGAAGTCTGTGCAAGGTGAAGTCCTCCAGGTGGTTGCGAAGGTAGGCCTCACCCAATCCCTCGACACACCAGTTGAGGAGCTGAGCGTGGCTGACCAGTGGCTAGTCACCATAGCCCATGCACTCATGCGTAAGATCAAGATAATATCCATGGACGAACCCACCGCATCCCTGTCCGCGGAGGAGTCGGAACGGCTATTCAAGGTGATCCACGATCTGACCTCGGAAGGGATCGCGGTTTTGTATGTCTCCCACAGGCTGGACGAGGTGCTGGCTCTCTGCGATGGAATCTCCGTGTTCAAGGACGGAAAATGCGTGCTTACAACCACCAGGAAGGAAGCCACCAAAAACATCCTTGTTGAAGCCATCGTGGGCGGACAGGTGAGCGATACCAGCCGGCAGACTCCCCCCAATGTCCAGAGCCAGGCGGTGGTCATGCAATTGACCGACCTGTGCAAGGGGAGAAAAGTGAACAAGGTTTCACTGACCCTCCACAAAGGGCAGGTTCTGGGTCTGGGCGGACTGGTTGGATCGGGCAGGACAGAATTGGCCAACCTTATTTTTGGCGTGGAGCGCCCCGATTCAGGCTCGATGACGCTTGAGGGCAAGCCCTACACACCAAAAAGCACGAACGACGCGATCAGTAACGGCGTAGGCCTCGTTCCGGAGGAACGGCGGACCCAAGGCCTCATACTCAAGGGTAGCGTTGATTTCAACATGAACCTGACCAATCTTTCCCAATTACGCATCCACCCTGCCAGCCCCTTTCTCAGCAAGAGAAAATTCGCGCTTGTCTCGAACGCCATCGTCAACAAGCTTCGTATCAAGACCCCCTCAATCCACACTCCCGTCGTAAACCTCAGCGGCGGCAACCAACAGAAAGTCGTCATCGGAAAGTGGCTCTCCCGGGACCTCAAGGTCCTGATCATGGATGAACCTTCGCGGGGTGTCGATGTCGGCGCGCGCGCAGAGATACACGCAAAGATACGAGAACTCGCGGACGCGGGAGCCAGTATAATAGTGATCTCGTCGGACAACGAGGAGCTTCCCCATATCTGTGACACGGTACTGGTGCTGTCCGAAGGACGGATCACCGGGGAATTGACCGGCGGGGAAATCACGAAAGAAGCCATCCTTCATAAAAGCTACGAACACGCCTCTCTGTAAGGAGATCGCTCATACCAGCCCAACGGGAGGATTCATCCATGGCAGTAGTAGTAAACGGAAAAATCAGGAAACACACAGCCCTGCTTGCTGTAAGCAAATTCGGCACGATCATTGGCATGCTGATCATGTATCTGGCCTTTTCCATCGCGGTGCCCCATATTTTTCCCACCTGGAAAAACATGGTGAACATCGCGAATCAGGCGACCCTGGCCGCCATCATCTCCGGTGGCCTGACTATGGCGCTTATCGTTGGCGAGATGGATCTGAGCATAGCGAATGTGGCCAGTTTCTCCGGCGTCCTCGTCACCGGCCTCATGGTGCAATCGAAGATGCCGATGGGTATCGCTATTCCGATCGTCATAGCCATAAGCGCGGGGATCGGCATCATCAACGGGCTGATCATCACCAAGCTCAAGGTGAATTCCGTGGTTGCGACACTGGGAACAGGAAGCATCGTGATAGGCCTGAATTATGCCTATGCCCAAGGTGTGCCCATCGCTTCTGGCCTTCCGGAATCCTTCAAGCAGCTATCCCTCGGAAAATTCATCGGCATCCCCAACAACATAATCTTCATGACCGTGGTGTTGTTCGCCCTGTGGGTTTTCATCAACTACACCGAGTGGGGGATCCAGATCCGGGCGACCGGGGGAAACCCCTCCGCAGCCCGACTCTCGGGCATACGGGTCGACAGGATAAAGATCATGGCCCTTGCGATTGCCTCCGTATGTGCATCGATCACGGGAATACTTCTCGCTTCCCTCATAGGATCAGGCACTTCAGGTGCGGCGGACGGTTACCTGATGCCAGCCTTTGCGGCCGTATTCCTGGGGTCTGCTACGCTGAAGGATGGTGACTTCCACATCGTCGGAACTCTTATCGGCGTATTCTTTATCGGAATTGGATTCAACGGTCTGGCTATATTCGGGGTACCTACCTTTGTCCAGTATTTTTTCCGTGGCGGCGTTCTCATCCTGGCAGTCGGCTTGAGCTCTGTCGCGCGCATAATGGCAACAAAGTAACGATCACATCAATTGGAGGCTTCACGTGGAAAATTATTCGATCTGGCTTATTGAATATGGCTATTGCACCACCCAACCTGTTTCCAGCCTGGTCTTCAGCAAACATAATCAGGGTGTTCGAACAATCCCCTTCACCTTCCTCATCGTCAAGGGAAACGGCCACACCATCGCGGTGGACACCGGCTATTTTGATGAAGGCTACGCCCACGACCTGACCGTTAAATTCGGAGTGGACAGGATCAAGTCCATCGATACCGCCCTGGCGGAGATAGGAATAAAGGGATCCGAGGTAGACACCGTCATTATCACCCACGCGCACTACGACCATCTCGGTGGAACAAGAGCCTTCCCCAAGGCCCATTTCTACATGCAGGAGCGGGAACTCACCGAATGGATCAAGGTGATGGCCCTGCCAAGACAGTACGCATTCCTCTCGGCCGCGCTTGACCCGGCAGACATCAAGAACGTGGTGGAACTCATGGCCCAGGGTCGGTTGACCCTTGTGGATGGCCAAGTCAGCAATCTACTTCCCGGTATCTCACTCGAGCCGGTCTTTGACAGCCATACCTACGGCATGCAGCTGGTGACCATCGATAACCGTGATAAAAATGGAAACAACAACCCCTGGGTATTCACAAGCGACGCCTGCTATTCCTTCGACAATTTCGGTGCAAATCCCGAAACGGGCCCCTACTTTCCCGTAGGCTTCGGTGTGGGTAATCTTACAGAAATGGTGAAAGCATTGGTCAGGATCTATGAACTGGCCGAGCACCGTTTGGACCGCCTGATCATAACCCACGAAGAGAGGATGTGGACCAACTTCCCCTCAAAGCAAACCTCTGAAGGCATGCACGTCGCAGAAGTCCAGCTATCCGGGAAGGAATCCTCAAGAGTGAAGTGACCACCCCCCATCAACGGCCTGAAATACCCCTGAAAGTGGCCACCGGTACCACGCCAATCACCGCACCGGCCTTCATCCACCGGCTTACCCGATCGCGGACATTGCCCCGCTCCCCTGCCACCTGACACCAGCGCGCGCGGTTTGTGCGAGAACGAGCGTATCAGATGCACAAACCGTGACAAAGGGCGCTGTCCGGTTGAAACACTTCTTGGGCGTTTTCTTATTTTCTAATAGTATAATCGAATTCCGAGGACAGTACTCATTAACGGGAAATGTTTATCAACAGCGTATAGGACAAGATCATTATCAATGGCATTTTGTGCAATAATCAAATCTGCAATTCCAACTTTATTAATGCCATTTCGCAAGTTTTCAATTTGCATTTGTATTATTTGATTCCAATTGATATCGAGACGTATTTTTGTAACAGACATAAGAAGTTCTTTAAGCTCATCTTCATTTGTATGAATTATTGAAGGAATCAATTCAGCAAGAATTAAATCGTTAATACATATATTGTTAGTTTCTATTAAATCATTCAATTGCAGGACTGATTCATTTCCCCTAAAATATTCTATCCATACGGATGAATCAACCAATACCATTTTATCTATTCCTCATTATATCCAAGTCAATTTCAAGATCGATTTTGCCAAAGTATTTTTTTAGATCCTTGACTTTCTCTTTTTGAATAAGATTCTGCAATGCGGTTTTTATCAGATCTGTTTTTGTTTTTATATGAGTTAACGCCATAGCTTCTTTGATAAGCGTTTCCGGTAAATCCAGCGTAGTACGCATAATATCCCCCTTTCATGCATAAAAATACTACCAGCAATATGCAGTGTCAATAAGAATAGCATGCATGCGAAGCGTCCGCCCAACAAACAAGGATATAGCCGCGCCTTGAAGGGGGTGGCGGAGAAACGTTTTCGTACTCGAAAACTTTCGGAGCCAGGGGGAAGGCTTTCCCCCACCTGTGGATTCCCAAGGATTATCACTGAGGGGGCGTTTCTGGTATACTGGTGCTTTATAGTGCTTTTCTAGGGAGTATGGTCAATTGGAACAACACAACAGTGATGCCAGCGCAAAAAACAGTGATGACGCGGAGAGTTTTGCGTCCCTTTTTGAGAATAGTATTTCCCGGATGGATAGGCTGAAACCGGGCCAGATGGTGGATACCCACGTAGTGTCCATTTCGAAGGACTGCGTCTTCCTGCAGATGAGTGGAAAAAGCGAGGGCGTGCTGGACCGGGAGGAGCTTACCGACAAGGACGGGAATCTCACGGTCAAGGAGGGGGATCCGATCAGGGTCTTTTTCCTGGATGCAAAGAATGGTGAGATGAATTTCACCACCAAGATCAGTGGTACCAAGGCCGCCCCGGCGATTCTGGAGAATGCGTTCAAGAACAGGATTCCTGTCGAGGGCTTGGTGGAGAAGGAGATAAAGGGCGGGTACGACATCAGGATCGGTGAAACCCGGGCTTTCTGCCCCTATTCCCAGATGGGCCAGAGACGGACGGAGAATTCGGAAGTCTATGTAGGAAAACACCTTACTTTCAAGATTCAGGAGTACAAGGAGAACGGGCGCTCCATTCTCGTCTCGAACCGGGCCATCCTTGAGGAGGCCCATCAGGTTCAGATCGAGGAGTTGAAGAAGACCCTGCAGGAAAACATGGTGGTGAAGGGCTCGATCAAGTCCATACAGGATTTTGGCGCCTTTGTGGACCTGGGCGGGGTGCAGGCCCTGCTTCCCATTTCCGAGATTGGCAGGGACCGCGTGGAGGATATCCATTCCGTGCTGACCGTTGGTCAGGAGATCGAGGCTTCGATCATCAAGATCGATTGGGCCAGCGAGCGGATTTCGCTGAGCATGAAGAGCCTGCTTTCCGACCCTTGGACGCAGGCCCTGGACAAATACCCCAAGAATTCAAAGCACACCGGCAAGGTGGTGCGGATTACCGAATTCGGCGCCTTCGTCTCCCTGGAAAGCGGCCTG
>Ga0172379_10004959_pt1 | contig 19052 bp, 19 predicted proteins | sample GrowelOW334metaG_FD_119756 | JGI IMG/M metagenome (GOLD analysis project Ga0172379, IMG submission 119756) | Groundwater microbial communities from an aquifer near a municipal landfill in Southern Ontario, Canada - Groundwater well OW334 metaG | ecosystem: Environmental > Aquatic > Deep...
GGCTGGTCCGAGTGGGCTTATCTTCGACGCTCATGTGACAGGCAATGCTTATGCTCACAGTATCAACAATTCGAATATTGATGGAGACGCTTATTATTATACTAATAAAACCGGCACTACCGTTGACGGCGTTTCTCATCCCAACAGTCCTGACCAGCCAATTCTACCCTTACCGATTACTGAAGAGACTATTGATAGTTGGGAAACCCAAGCCGCTGCCTATGTGACCAATTGTTCCGGCACCTTGAATCTAAGTGGCACGATTACGATTGGCCCTCGTAAATATACTTGCAATGTCACTATTAACAGTAATGCTACCATCACTCTGGCCGGGCCAATTTGGGTAGTTGGAAATTTCACTAATAATTCAAATCTCAATATTAATGTCAGCTCGACTCAAAGTGGTAAAACCATCCCGATTATCGCTGACAACCCGACAAATCGGACTACTTCCAGCAAGATTATCAATGGCGGCAATCTTGATGTTAACGGTTACGGTGACAATTCTTACGTCATGTTTCTCTCGCGAAATAATAGTGCTGAACTTGGCGGGACTCAAGAGGCCATTATTAATAATTCAAACATGAACAGCCAGGGTGGCGGTGATGCAATCTTATATGCCGGCCACGGAATGATTAAGATCAATTCTAATACTGATGTTAATCAATTAACTGGCTACAAAGTCGATGTTAATTCTAATTTCAACTTAATTTATCGTCTAGGTCTGGCTGACCTAATCTTCACTTCCGGACCCGGCGGCTCCTGGAATATTACCAATTGGTTGGAAACGCCATAGTTGTTATAATAACGGGATGAAAAAATTAATTGTTGCCAACTGGAAAATGAATCCGGAGAGTCCGCGTGAGGCGAAGGAAATTTTTAATTCGGTCAAAAGAACAGCTCTGACCTTAAATAAAGTTAATACCATAATTTGTCCGCCGGCGGTTTATCTCTCCCTCTTCCAATCTAAAAGCTCTAAATTAACTTTTGGCGCCCAGGATTGCTTCGGCGACCTCTTTGGCGCTTACACTGGCAAGATTGGGCCGACGATGCTCCGTAATTCCGGCGCCACTTACCTTATTCTCGGCCATTCGGAGACACGAGCGATGGGGGACAATGATTTGGCAATCAATCACAAACTGCGCCTGGCGCTCAAGAATAATCTCAAGGTGATTCTCTGTGTTGGCGAGCACCACCGCGACGAGCAAGCTAATTATCTCCAGTTCATCAAAACGCAATTAGAAGAAAATTTGCGCAATGTCCAACGCAAGTCAGTTAGTGATTTAGTGATAGCTTACGAACCGATTTGGGCCATTGGCGCGCAGGCCAAGGGGGCGGATAATCCGGAAGGTTTCCAACATCAAGCGATTTATATCCGCAAGATCCTGGCGGCGCAGTTTGGTAAAGAAGCGGCGATGAAGATCCCGGTGCTCTATGGTGGCTCGGCCAACAGTCAGAATGCCGAAGGGTTCTTGAGGCAGGGCGAGGCCGACGGGTTGCTGGTCGGCCGAGCTTCCTTGGATCCCAGTGAGTTTAATAAAATGCTTAAAATTGCTGAACAGTGTTAAATTCAGTTAAAACTTTAGACAAGAAAAAGCTTCACGGTAAACGCATTTTGCTCCGGCTTGATCTTGATGTCCCTATTCATCTCGAGGGTTATGTGACGGAAGATTTTCGTTTACAGCGTTGTCTACCAACGGTGCGATATCTCAAAGAAGCGGGGGCCAAAGTGATCATTATTGGCCATATTGGTTCTGATGGCGAGGAAAGTCTTAAGCCGGTGGCTCAATGGTTTGATAAAAATTTGCCTCAAACTGGCTTTGTGCCATCGCTAGAATTGAAAGAAGTTTTGGACACGATGTACGCCGGTAACGTGTTGATGCTCGAGAACTTACGTCGCTTGCCGGGGGAGAAGGGGAATGATGAAGCTTTTGCCAAACAGCTAGCCAAACTCGGCGATATTTATGTTAACGACTCCTTTGCCACCTCGCATCGTAAGCACGCTTCTATTGTTGGCTTGCCTAAGTTCTTGCCCAGTTATATGGGGCTAAATCTAGAACAAGAAGTAGAGCAACTTTCTAAAGCCTTCCAACCGCAGCATCCCTTTCTCTTCATCTTGGGTGGCGCTAAGTTCGACACCAAGGGGCCCCTGGTGGAAAAGTTCTTGCAATTGGCTGATACCGTCTTCATTAGTGGCGCTTTAGCCAACTCTTTCTACAAAGCACGGGGTGATGAGGTGAAGAAATCTCTGGTTGATGAAAATCTTGATTTGGTAAAACCGTTTCTGGGCAATCCCAAAATTATTTTGCCCGATGATTTGGTTTGGAAGGATGAAAAAATTCTTGATGCCGGGTCTAAAGCGGTGGAACAGCTTAAAAAATTAATTAGTGAGGCCAGGTTTATTCTCTGGAACGGGCCTCTTGGCAATTTTGAGGACGGCTTTACTCAAGCGACGGATGAGGCCGCTAAGGCGGTAGCGGCAAGTGGCGCCTTCTCGGTTATTGGTGGTGGTGATACGATTGCTTCAATCGAAAAACTTAATTTATTAGATAAATTTGGCTTTGTCTCTACCGGTGGCGGGGCGATGCTCGACTTCCTCGCCAATAATGGCAAGTTGCCGGGGTTGGAAGCTCTAGAAAATTGTAAGAAGTAAAATTGCGCCGCTCCTCCGGAGCGGCGCTTTGGTCTTGGTCTAGACGCGTTGAATGATTGTTCGGTCCAAGAGGTCAGAGTGCTTGGCCGGGTAGAGGACGAGATAGATCCCCTTGCCCCTCCGACCATGTTCGCCGGCGATTCTGATTCGCCCATCCCCGTCGATTGAGATATGGTAGAAAGGGGTTCCGCATTGGAACGCTGGCGTTCCCGAGGGCAGGCTGTGGGTCTTAACCCAATTGCCGGTTCGGTGGTCTCGTCTGACCATCCAGCGACAGAAGAAACTGGCCGTCTCATTATGCCCCTGTCCTCTGATGGTTATGGTCAGAAGTGGGCCTCGTTCAAGCTTGCCGCCACCGACGATTTCCAAATCTCCGCCCCGGAATCTCCTTATGACGGCTTGGAACTCTTCCCAAGTCATGATCAGCCTCCCTTCATTTAAACAAAAGATCGATTTATTTTGAGTCTACTTAATTGGCCGAAGAATGCAACTTAAAGGCTTTGACGAATTTTGGCACCGATCTTTTTAATTTCGTCGCTTTTGTATTTTTTGGTTGGCCAGAAATTAGCTAAACCATCGTCGTGATAACGGGGGAGAAGGTGAATATGAAAGTGGGGGACATCAACGCCGACGACTGATAGGACAACCAAATCAGCGGCCATGGCATCTTTGATGGTTGCCATTAGCTTTTTGGCTCTCACAATTATTTTAGCCAGTATTTCATCTGGCGCATCAACCAGTGTCTTATAATGAGTTTTAGGGATAAGGAGAACGTGGCCGGGATTAACCGGTTGGATATCAAGGAAGGCCAGGAAGTTGTCATCCTCATAGATTACCTCGGCCGGAATCTCCTTCTTCACAATTTTACAAAAAATGCAGTTTTCCATTTGACACATCATAACATAGAGGCTAAGTTGGAAACAGGGGAGGTGCATTATGGCACAAATGACCCAAGAAAGACTTCGATCCTTGTCGGGGTTGGAGAAAGTTCCTCTTAATGGGGTTTCAGTTAGTGTCTATGAGTTAATTGCGGATGCGATGTTTCGGGAGATGTTTGGCTCGTTTTCGTCGGAACTCAACCGAACCTGTCTGAGTGGCGACCAGATTGATCAATTCGTCAGAGACCATCGCCAATGGCTCCGGTCGGATTGTGAGACCTTCTTTCTCAAAAGGGCTGGCGCCAAGTTCGTTGTTTTAAGTGTCAGATTGGGGGTTGTCACGGTCGAGCTAGACCTTCTCGATCCTTATGTCTGGCGAGCCAAGGGGCACTATCGATTGGTAGTCGCTCGTCTCTGATTACTCGGCGACGAGCCGTTTGGCTTTGACCCCCGGTTGGTTCTCTAGCAATAGAGCGCCAGCCGGGGGTTTTCTTTGTTATGCTAGAATGAACATCTTATGGCTAAAGAGTGGGTGATTAAGAAAAGGCAAGCGGTAGGACCTCTAGTCCCTGATTATGAACGCGATGTTCATGATCCATTCTTGATGCAGGATATGAAGAAGGCGGTGACGAGGATCCTGAAAGCAGTAGAGAAAGATGAGCGGGTAATGATTTTTGCCGACTATGATGCCGACGGTGTGCCGGGCGCGGCGATTCTCTCTATTTTTTTTAATAAAATCGGTTTTACTAATTTTAGTATTTACTTACCAGACCGGCATCTGGAAGATTATGGTTTGAGTGGGGTGGCAATAGATCAAGCTAAAGCTGATGGCGTGACTTTGCTTATCACTATCGACTGCGGCATCGCCAATGCTAAAGAGGTGACTTATGCCAAGAAGTTAAAAATCGAGACGATAGTGACAGATCATCATCTTGTTCCGGCAGAAATGCCCAAAGCGGTAGCCGTGCTTGATCCTAAGCGCGAGGATTGTAATTATCCCTTCAAAGAACTTTGCGGTGCCGGTGTGGTTTACAAATTAGTGCAGGCGCTTGCTTCACAATTACAGCTCCGGTCGCCGAAAGATTTTCTCGGTTCTTCGGAAGCAATCCCCAGAACGCTCGAAAATCTTCCAACGACCTTGCTTCTTGTTGGCTGGGAAAAGTGGCTTTTAGATTTAGTGGCGATTGCCACGGTGAGTGATATGGTGCCACTGGTGGGAGAAAATCGGGCGCTCGTCCACTTTGGTCTAAAGGTTTTGCGCAAATCGCCACGGCCGGGCGTGGTGGAACTCTGCCGGGCTTTGCGGATCAAGCAGGAAAAATTGATGGAGGACGATATCGCTTTCTCTATTGGTCCGCGGATCAACGCCGCCAGTCGGATGGCGCATGCTCGTGAGGCCTTTGAACTTTTGACGACGGAGGACGCGGCTGTGGCGGCGACGATTGCTAATCGTTTGGAAAAGTTAAATAAAGAACGACGTAAATGTGTCGATGAGATATTGCTGGTGACAACCAGAGAGTTTTCGAATGGTCTGGGGATTTTTTCCGAGGACCTGAGCAAAACCTCTGGTTATCAGAAGTCTCCGCTTGTCGTGATTGGCCACGAATCTTGGTCGCTTGGTGTACTGGGTCTCACGGCTAGTCGCCTGGTGGAGAAGTATCGTTGCCCGGTTTTTATTTGGGGCAAGAATGGTAATGGAGTAATCAAAGGCTCTTGTCGTTCTGATGGCTCTATTAATGTGGTTGAGCTGATGCGAGGAGTAGGCGAAGATTTTTTCTTAAACATCGGCGGGCATCATCACGCTGGCGGTTTCTCCCTCCATCAAGATAGATTGCCGGAATTGGAATCGCGTTTGCTTACTGCTTTTGCCACTCTCGATAAAAAAATACTCGAAGAAGAATTAGAAATTGATAGGGAAATAGAGTTGGAACAAGTGACATCGAATTTTTATCAAGAGCTTTATAAACTTTCGCCCTTCGGTATCGGCAATCCCAAACCACTTTTTCTTTTTTCTAAAATCAAAATTATCGAGATGCGAGCTTTTGGCAATGGGGAAGCACATCTGGAATTAGTTCTTCCTAATAAACTTAAGGCCATCAGCTTTTTCAACACTTTCCCCGATCTCGATTTGCAAGCTGGACAAACCATCAATCTTGCCGCTTCCATCGAGCAAAGCTTCTTCCGCTCCAACGGCGAGCTTCGTCTGCGGATTGTGGATTTAAAGCGAGTTTTTATTTAAATAAACTTATCCACTAATAGTTCACTTTTGTGAATGTTGATTTTTGGTGGTTTAAGAATACACTCTACTTCAAAGGTCGATTTTATAAAGCAAGATAATTAAAAAATGCCTCCGAATCAAATGAAAATTAACGCTGACAACAAAGACTTGAAGGGTTACTATGCAAATATGATGCAAGCTACACATTCTCAAGAGGAATTTTGTCTAGATTTCTTCAATGTTTTCCCGCCTTCTCCGATACTCTTGTCTCGGGTTGTAGTCAGTCCTGGTCACCTGAAGAGGATGATAAAAGCTCTTCAAGACAACTTGGCTTCCTATGAAAAGTCTTTTGGCCAAATTAGTGAAGCAAAAGAGCCAGAAAAGAGAATCGGTTTCACTAACGAAGCCTAAGTCATGGTTTAAAAAATCTGAAGAACCTGGAGAGCCAAATTTATTAGTGCATTGTTGGATTCAGTAAGGAATGATTGAGTATATATAAGGCGCCAAGCTAATCCAGAGACCAACAAAAATAGCCATGAATTGGCTATTTTTGTTATTTTCCCGTATTTTCTTAAAGATGCTATTATGAAAATCATGGAAAAAGTTATTCTATATACCGACGGGGGATCACGGGGCAATCCTGGGGTAGCTGGCGCGGGGGTGGCGATTGTGAGCGCGGCGGGGCAAATCTTGAAGACCGCTTCCAAACCACTTGGCCACATGACCAACAATGAGGCCGAGTATCAGGCGGTAATTTTGGGTTTGGAAACTTTGAAAAAGTTATTCGGCAAAGAAAAGATCGGTGGTTTAAATATTGAAGTCAGATTAGATAGTGAGTTAGTGAAAAAACAATTGAGCGGCGAGTATCAGACTAAAGAAGAGCATCTCTGGCCGCTGTTTATGAAGATTTGGAACAAACGAGTGGCGGATTTTCCACACCTCTCCTTCACTCACATTCCGCGCGAGGACAACGAGCTTGCCGACAAGATGGCCAACGAGGCAATGGACGAGAGTACGCAGCAAACACTTATCTGAAGCACGCGATTTTTCTTGCTAGAAAAACCTCTCGGCTCTCGCGCCGTCGCGCTCAAGACGGCATTCAGATAAGCGTCTGCTGCTAATCTGAGTTGGTATGATTTTTTTGATAAATAAAAAATTTTGGCTTTTGCTCCTCGTTTTCTTCCTCGGTTTTATTTTCGGCGCGGCGCGTCTACTTATTTCTCTGCCCGATAACTCTGATTACAACAAACTGCTGGGGCAAAAGATTAATTTTGTCGGTCGGATCGTAGCCGAGCCATCAGTGCGAGAGAAATCAACGCAATTGGTAGCGGCACCGGAGAATGGTAATAGCAATTTGCTCCTCATTGCACCATCTTATACGGAGTACCGTTATGGCGACAAAATAAAAGTGACGGGCAAGCTGGTGGCGCCAGAAAATTTTGAGACAGACAGTGGCAAAACTTTTGATTACATTAATTATCTCGCCAAAGACGATGTTTATTATGAAATGATTTTCCCGAAGATTGAGTTGCTCGAGTCTCGTTGGACTTTTGTCGGTCAACTTTATCGTTTGAAGCAAGGTTTCTTACATCACTTAGCTCAAACCTTGCCGGAACCGGAGGCCTCACTCTTGGGCGGGATTGCGATTGGCGCCAAACAGAGTTTGGACCAAGAGACTAGTGACAACTTTCGTACTGTTGGTCTCTCCCACGTCATTGTGCTCTCCGGTTATAACATCACTATCGTGGCCGAAAGTGTTTTGAAACTGCTTAAGCGCTTACCTCTCTTCTACGGCTCGGCCTTAGGCGGCCTCGCCATCATCCTCTTCGTTCTAATGACTGGCGCCACTTCCACCGCTATCCGCGCCGCGATCATGGCCTTGGTGGCTTTGCTTGGTCGGCTCTCGGGGCGCGAGTACGACAGCTTACGCGCTCTTATTATCGCCGGCTTCCTAATGATTCTCTGGAACCCGCAAATCTTGGTCTATGATTTAAGTTTCCAACTTTCTTTTCTGGCGACGCTTGGCGTGATTATCGGTCCGCCACTTCTTACCCCTTATCTCAAATGGTTTCCCGAGCGTTTTGGTTTACGCGATGTCTTAGCCACCACGCTCGCGGCGCAACTTCTCGTCTTGCCTTGGATTCTCTACAAGATGGGGCAACTTTCCCTCGTCGCTTTGCCAATCAATCTTTTGGTTCTCCCTCTCGTGCCACTCACCATGTTTCTCGGCTTCGCCCTCGGCCTAATTGGTTTCTTGAGTTATTCCCTTTCTCTTCCTATCGCTTACCTTGTCTACTTACCGCTCTGGTACTTTGTTAAGATTGCCGAACTCGGTGTGAGTTTTCCCTTTGCCTCTCTCAACCTGGCCCACTTCCCGCTCATAATCACGGTCTCAATTTACAGTTTTTATATTTACTGGTACTATCGAAGGAGGTCAGTTCCCCACCTTTCATCACCTCATTTTTCGGAAGGGAGGCCCTAATCATGTCTGTGTCAACAGGCGGAGTCCCTTGCTTTCCCAGAATCAACCCAGTCCATTGGAAGGCGAAAGAGTGGCTTGTTTCGTTCCTTCTGATGGCTCCATTCTTCATCTGCTCTTTCTGCTCCTCGCTTCTCGGCAGTGATTCGGATGAACCGTCCAATGAGCAAGGTGACGAATGATCAAGGCCGCGTTACGTGCCCGCTTCGCTCGCTGACTCTTACCAAGTCAGAGGCGGGGCGGGCGCTCTTTTTGTTATAGTAAATGAGTGAAGAGGAATCTTGTTCTCATTGTTTTAATTTTTGCCAACCTCTTAATTTGGTTGTCAGTTTGGCCTAGTCGTCAACCTCTTCTCACGGTGGCTTTTCTTGATGTTGGTCAGGGTGACGCGATTTTTATTACAGCGCCTAATGGCAATCAAATTTTGATTGATGGCGGCCCGGGGCGAAAAGTCTTAAGTGAGTTGGGCCAAGTGATGCCATTTTATGATCGGTCTATTGATTTAATTATTGCCACTCATCCGGACAGTGATCACATCGGCGGCTTGCCGGCCGCGCTTGATAATTATGAGGTGGCGGGGTTTCTGGAGCCGGCCGTCGCTTGTGCCAATGCAATTTGCGATGCTTTGGAAGCGAAAGTAATAGCTGAACCGGCAAGAGAAATAATTGCCAGTCGAGGCGAGAAGATTATTTTAGATGATGGGGTGGAATTGGAAATTTTGTCACCGGCCGGAACCGCTTTGAGTAATGATACCAATACCGCTTCTGTTGTCGCTAAACTAACTTACGGGTCTACCTCGTTCCTCTTTACTGGTGACACGCCCAAGACCATAGAAAATTATTTGATAGCGAAAGAGGGGGAAAAACTTGATGTTGATGTCCTGAAAGTGGGTCACCACGGTTCGGACACCTCGTCCTCGCCGGAATTCTTGGCCGCCACTTCTCCCGCCATCGCCGTCATCTCTGTTGGCCAGGATAATCGCTATGGTCATCCTAAAGCCAGTGTCATTGATTTGCTTGCTCAATCTGGTGTCAAAATTTTGCGCACTGACCAAGAAGGGAGAGTTATTCTAAAGAGTGACGGGACCAAAATTCTATCGCTTTAACCTGAAAGTGCTATGATTAAAGGCATGACTAATGGAGAAAAAAATCTAATTGCTATTTTGGCCTTGATATTTATTGTCGGTGGTTCTTTCTGGGTAGTCTCTCGGAAACAATTATCCGAGACGATTCCTGCTGGCGACCAATTGGGAGCGGCTGGTGCCTTATCTGGTCCGGCTGACAAGTCTGATTATCTGGAATACATCAAAAGTATTTATCAAGGAGCCGGCCAGCATAACTATATTTACGGTACTAGCTGGTCCTCGACCACTGAGTCTTATCAGCCACGCTACGCCACCTGGGAAGCCTTTTTTTCTAGAATTCTTGGTTCGGGAGAAAAATATCTTAATCTAACCAGTGCCGACTATGCTCGCAAATCTGTCAGTCTGTTGCGGGGAGCTAATATCTATTTGAACGTCATTGATCCTAAGACTAAAGCACCACGCCCGACCTATTTTGCTTCCTTGCTCTATCCGATGCGGGCCTACACTTGGATCAAAGATAATCCCGGTTTCACCGCCGAGGGTTTCCGAAACAAATTATTCATGCTGTCTTACCTTGGTCGGATTGATGAACTCTATCAAGGACCGGCTTTGCTAACCGATGGTGGTCAGAGTATGGATAAGGCCACCGGTATCCAACTCCTAGCCAAGGCCTATCCTACTAGTCCCAAGGCGCCGGCTTGGAAGGCTTACGCTGACACTCTCTGGAATAGTTGGTGGCAGGAGAGAGATCGCACCTATAACTCCAGTCACTACGATACTTTGTGGCTCCAAGATCTGATTTTGTGGCTAGATGGTTCTCAAGCACTTGATCCAACTTTCTCGGCCGATACTTATTACCGAGATCCGGGGGTCAAGAACTTTGCCGAGCGTTATTTGCAATACTTGAGTCCAACCGGAGCGGTGCCGAATTATGGTGACAGTCTCGGTATCTCGACTGTTCCCGGCAAATTGATTCTCTTTTTTGAAAAAATGGCCACTAAGACCGGTGACGGTCGTTACAAGTGGGCGGCTCATCGGATCTTTGAATGGGTAATGACTCACCAGAACGATATGTTGGTTTATGGCGACAGCCGGCTTAATTTAATGGAAGAGTTGATGGAAGCTTATCTATACGCCGACGATGGTATTGCCGAGGTGACGCCAACTATGCGTAGCTCTCTGTTGACGCGCAAAAAGTTTATCATTGATTGGCCGACGCAATCTGGCTTCTCTCTCACCAACACCGTCATTCCCGACAAATTGATTCTTCGCAGTGGTTGGACTCCCAATGATTTGTACGGAATGCTGGAGCTGACGCCAAATGGTGGCCATGGTCATTCTGATGTTGCCAGCCTCAACTTTCTAAGTGCCAATAATAGCGTTCTGCTCGCTGACACTCCTTATTTGGTGCGTGACCACCGTTTCCACAACGCTTTCCAAGTTGTTACTAATCCCAAGGGTCCTTGGGGTGAGGTTAATGGCTCCAATCGTATCTCCATGGCAGAGGTAACCGTGCCCTTGTTTAAAGATGATACTAAAGCTACGGTGGCTCAAGTGAAGGTTAAAGATTATCAGGCTACTGGCGCCGATCTGGATAGGGAGATTTTCTTCGTCAAAAACAACTTTATCTGGATTCGCGACAAAGTTACTTCTAATAAAGCTTTGACGGCGAAGATTGGCCCCGCTTGGCAGACGGTTGGCTTGACTGGTCAGTCGGGGAGTAATTGGGTGGATACCAGTATGCCGGAGTTGCCAGTGCCTTATATTTGGGAATTGAGAAATATGATGAAGTGGCAAAATAGCAGTCATAACTTGTTGGTAACTTTTCCCACTCTTTCCGGTTCGCCAACTATTGCTACCGATAGTGTGATTCAGGACGACACGAGAGTGATGGTTCCTAGCGGGCCAGTCCAAAACACGATGAAGTATCGGATTTGGTCTAAGCGAGACAAGACAATAACGCCCGACACGCCGGAAATCTTTCAGAGCGTTCTGATTCCGCACTCGCCAACTGTGGCGGCTAGCTCTTTGGCTGGTGCCGTGAGTGTAATCTATGAGGCCAATGACGCGACGATAATTAAAGTCGCTTTGCCGGGGCAAACAGGTTTGCTCTTGGGTCTTAATAACACCGGAGCCACTCTCACCATTCCGGCTGGCAACGGCTATCCCACCTTTATCACCGATGCCAAATCCTTCTACTTTGAGCTTGGAACCAATGGGGCGGTTAATAAATATTGGATTACGGAGGCGACCAAATTAACTGTTTCTGGGCAGGCTTTGTTGACGGCCCCATCGAGGATTGATGATAATAGGGTAGTGCCTAGTGCCTTGACCATCCTCCTTATTGAACAAGTTCGTCGTTGTCAGAATTCTACTACTCCCACCTGCATCGCTTCTTCCGACTTGAATCACGATGGCAAAGTAAACGCCTTTGACCTCATCAAAGCTCGAGGAGAGACGACATCCAGCAGTGAGACCTTATCTCTTTTGGAACAGGTTCGCCGTTGCCAGAACTCCAATACTTCAATATGTCTTGCTTCTAGTGACTTAAATAGTGATGGCAAAGTAAACACTTTTGATCTCATCAAAGCCCGAGCGATGATGGAGTAAGATTACTTTACCACTACCTTGAGATGCTTTCCTGCTTTGATACACTTGGTGCAGAACTTGGCGCGTTTGCCGTTGGTTAAAGTGGCCCATTGGAGATTGGGTTGTTTACGAGTTTTGCCAACCGGGTTAAACTTGGTGGCTCGGACGCGGTTGGAATAACCGCCGCCCAGGATAGAACTCTTTAGACAAGTGGGACAAATTTTCATATTGATGGCTAGAATGCTATCATTACTTTTATCTTTATGCAAATCATTGACCTCATCATTCCTATCGCTATTATTATGATTTCCATCGTGGTTCACGAGGTTTCTCATGGTTATGTAGCTAACTTATTGGGCGACCCAACGGCGCGTCTGGCCGGACGTTTAACTCTGAACCCCATCAGACATTTAGACTTGATGGGTTCTATTATTATTCCCGGGCTGCTCTTGGCCTTCGGCGGCTTCATCTTTGGCTGGGCTAAGCCCGTGCCTTATAATCCGCACCAGCTGAGGGGTGGCAAATGGGGGCCGGCTTATGTCGCTCTCGCCGGCCCGGCCTCTAATTTTCTGTTGGCGATTGTCTTTGCGGTCGTTCTTCGCTTCAACATTAGCCTAATGTTTTTCTCTCCGGCCGCGGTTAGTTTGCTGACGATGATTGTGGTTTGGAACGTGATGTTGGCCATTTTCAATCTCATTCCCATCGCGCCACTCGATGGCTCTAAAATCCTTTTTGCCCTAATTCCTTACCGTTATCGTCATCTTGAGGCTTGGATGGAACGGAATCAATTTATTATACTCATCGCGCTAGTGATGCTGATCTTGAACACAAATATTATCAGTAGTCTCGTAATGATGGTCAGTAAGTTGCTGATAGGATAGGTGGCTTGACATAATACTATAAGATGTGCTATCATTAAAGTATAAGGCTTGGTGCAGGCCTGATTTGGGGAAGAAGCCATAAATCGGAGGATTAAAAGATGTGGCGAATGATGATTGCTATTGGAGCTTCCACCAGTGTTCTTTTGTTGTTGTTGACCATTTCCAGCCCGGTCATGCGGTATGTCAGTGCCAGTATTGCGGCAGTTCAGACCACTTTGGGTCACTGATTCAATAGCACTGGTACCTAGTGAATTTGCAAGCCCTCGGCCCAAAACGGTTGGGGGTTTCTTTTCTTTATTGCTAAAACTTAATTTAAATGGTAATTCTATAGCGAAATTGTTGTTTGAAAACTGAGTCGAAGATCCCCTCACTCAAGGAGTTTGGTCATGAGATTAAGTCTTAACGCTTTTTTACTGTTCGTCGGCGGATCAATGCTCTTAGCCGGCTTGTGTCGAGCTCGGCTGATGAAGTTCGACGGCTCTTTTGCTATCAATGCAGCCGTCGCTCTCATCGTCCTGATCTGCTGCTATTCAAGTGGTGGTTGGGAGTTGATAGGCAAGGGTGTGGTAATGACCAGCAAACTGACCGCCGGGATGGTCCCGACGCTCGTGGCCGTCTTCCTGATGATGGGGGTAACGATGACCATTATCAAACAGTCGGGAAACTGGATTCCACCTTCGGTCAAAGGCGAGCGCGGGTTATTGGGAACCTTCAAAGCGGCCGTGGTTGTTCCAGGGTCTATCACGGCGGCCAGCATGGTCAACGTTTTCTGGCACGACGGAAAGACGAATCGTTTGAGTCTCATCCTTTTCCTCGTGCTCATACCCAACGTTAACATTCTCATTCTGGCTTTTCAGATCATGGCGATGGATGCCAGGCTGGTGGCTATCCGAGCCCTACTCTCGCTTGGCTTAGCTGGGGCGGTCATGGCAATCTTTGGTCTCTTGGGGCTGTTTTTCCCTCGGGCAACAGAACCTATAATCTCAAGCTAGTCTGGTTTCGTTTCCCCAAGTTGAAGTCATCTCTACCCGCCGCATCTTCGGATTCGGCGGGTTTTATTTTACCCGTAGACATTTTTGGTAGATTGTTTATTATTAAAAACTAGATGCTAGCCTGTGTTTGTTCTTGGCTCGGAGCCAAGGGACATAGACAGGCAATTGAAGAGGGAGGTGCCTTATGCGCAATTCGCGCAGGGTGCTGATCTGTCTGCCGCTTACCGGTAATCACCGGTCTGGCTGCAGACGGTAGGCACGACCGATTCCGGCTACTAACCGATTTCTCGGTCGTGCCGGAGGCACCCCACAACGGGGCCAGAGTCCGTCTCTCGTCACTACAATGGGCGAGTTATGGCTTGGTCAAAAAGCATCGAAGCGGAGGGGTACTCACCAAGGACCCCCCGCTTTTTTAAAATCGTTGACTTTTGTCGATTGGTTCGTATAATTTTTTCAGAGAACAAGTTCTGTCTTTCAGATGGAGATTCTAATGCTAGAAGATTTGATGAAAAAGGCCGTGGGTCGGGAATTCGAGTTCTCTTTGACGGGATATACTCACATAGGGACTACCATTGCAATTATGAGTTTCAAGGATGGTTCTGGAGAAGGTTTCTTGGTCGAGGTGGAGGAGCAATCGGAGAGAGATATCCCGGAGTGCGGCGCGGCTTCACTTGCGGTGATTGCCCCCTTTGGTCCTGGTACGAGATTTCCCAATGCTCAGTCCGCTATTGCTCAGCTCAAAGATCCTTCTTGAAGTCCCAGTGCCTGCTCGAAGTTGCCACCATCTTCTTAGACTGGTGGTCTTTTTTTATGTTTCGCCTCTTGCATTATAGCCGCTAATATATTAGAGTAGACGCTACATTCGATTTAGACGATAAATGTCGACGATAAACCAATTAGTCAGAAAAGGGCGCCACCAAATCCGACGCAAAACCAAGTCGGTGGCTTTGGCGAGCGGCTTCAATAACTTGAAGAATCAGCCCATTGTTTACCCCGCCCCTTTCAAACGTGGTGTTTGTACTCAAGTCAAAACAACTACTCCTAAGAAGCCTAACTCTGCTATCCGGAAGATTGCTCGTGTTCGCCTTACCAATGGCATGGAAGTCACGGCCTATATCCCTGGTATTGGTCACAAATTACAAGAGCACTCCGTGGTAATGATTCGTGGCGGTCGTGTTAAGGACTTGCCCGGTGTTCGTTATCATATTGTCCGCGGTGTTTTGGATGCCGAGGCGGTAGAGAAGCGGATGCAAGCTCGCTCTAAGTACGGTGCCAAGAAACCCCAGAAGTAATTTTTAAACCATGAGACGTAAATTAAAATCTAAACCAGTTCTCGCTCTTGATGAAATCTATGGTTCCCCTAAGGTAACCAAGCTAATTAACTATGTGATGGAGCAGGGCAAGAAGACTATCGCTTGCGCTATTGTTTACGGCGCCTTTGAGGATATCAAAGAGAAAACTAAGAAGGATCCGCTTGAGGTCTTCGAGACCGCGCTCCAGAACGCCGCTCCTTTAATGGAGATCAAAACTCGCCGGGTTGGTGGTGCCAACTATCAGATTCCTCACGAGGTTAGCCCTGAGCGCCGTCTCACGCTCGCTCTCCGTTGGTTGATTGAGTTTTCTCGAGCTAAGAAAGGTAAGACCATGCGTGAGCGTTTAGGAGATGAGATTTTGGCCGCTAGCAAGAATGAAGGAGAGATTATTAAGCGTCGAGAGAACGTCCACAAGATGGCCGAGGCCAACCGCGCCTTTGCTCACTTTGCTCGCCCCGCCGGCGGGGCTCGCCCTCCTCAAGCGGCGGCTCAATCTCAAGCTAGTAAATAATTATTTATTTTAAAACATTTTAATTAAATGGCCGATTATCCGATTGAGAAAATTCGTAATCTTGGTGTTATCGCGCACATTGATGCCGGTAAGACCACTGTTTCCGAGCGCATCCTTTTTTATACCGGTTTGAGTCATAAGATTGGTGAGGTGCATGAGGGCGAGGCGGTAATGGATTGGATGGAGCAGGAACGAGAGCGGGGTATCACTATCACCGCTGCGGCTACCACTGCTTTCTGGGTTCCGACTGAAGCGAAAGATAAAGAAGCCGAGAAAGTTAAATTAAATATTATCGATACGCCCGGACACATCGACTTTACGATTGAAGTAAAGCGTTCTCTGCGTGTTCTCGACGGCGCCGTTGTCGTCTTCGACGGCGTGGCTGGTGTCGAACCACAATCGGAGACCAACTGGCGTTATGCGGATGAGTATCAGGTACCACGTCTTTGCTTCGTTAACAAACTAGATCGCACGGGCGCCTCCTTTGATCGATCTTACCAAACAATTTTGGAACGACTTTCTCCTAAAGCGGTTAAATTGCAGATTCCTGATGGTCATGAGGATCAGTTTAAGGGCGTCGTCGATTTGTTGGCCATGGAGTATATCACTTTCACTGGTGATAAGGGTGAGAAGCTTACTCGTGGTCCCGTGCCAGAGCATCTTAAGGCCGAGGCCGAGAAGGCGCGGGCCGAATCGATTGAGAAGATTGTGGAACACGATGACGCGACGATGACTGATTATTTGGAGGGCAAGGAAATCAGTATCGAACGTTTGCGTCAAGTGATTCGTAAAGCCACTTTGACCAACAAAATTTTCCCCGTGCTTTGCGGTTCGGCGCTCAAGAACAAGGGTGTTCAATTAATGCTTGATGCCGTCGCTTATTATTTGCCTTCACCATTAGATATTCCTCCCGTTAAGGCGGTTAACAAGAAGACAGGAGAGCCCTTCTTGGTTGAGGCTAAGGATGAGGCCCCTTTCACGGCGCTGGCTTTCAAGACTGCCACCGATCCTTTCGTCGGCTCCTTAACTTTCTTCCGAGTTTACTCCGGTAAGATTACGGCCGGGACCTATGTTTTGAATACTCGCAGTGGCCAGCAAGAGCGCATCTCGCGTATCGTTCGTTTGCATGCCAATGAGCGACAAGAAGTTAAAGAAATTTATGCTGGTAACATCGCCGCGACCGTGGGTATGAAAGATACTAAAACCGGTGACACCCTCTGTGATCCTAATACGCCAGTCTTACTCGAAGGCATCGATATCCCCGAGTCCGTTATCTCTATGCGCATTGAACCTAAGACCAAAGCCGACCAAGAGAAGATGGGCTTGGCGCTCAAGAAGTTGTCCGATGAAGACCCAACCTTCCGCGTTAAGGGTGATGAGGAAACAGGTGAGACGATTATCTCTGGTATGGGTGAACTCCACTTGGAAGTTTTGGTGGAAAGAATGAAGCGCGAATTTAATGTGGAAGCCAATGTGGGCAAACCGCAAGTGGCTTATCGTGAGACGATTACCGGCGAGACGGAAATTGAAGGCAAATATATCAAACAATCTGGTGGTCGCGGTCAATACGGTCACGTTCGTTTGCGTTTGAAGCCGCTCCAACCGCTTGATCCCGACAAGAAGATCTCCAAGAACGTTACTCGCGAAGCTCACTTTGAATTTATTAATTCCATCAAAGGTGGTGTGGTCCCTCAAGAATATATCCCCGCGATTGAGAAGGGTGTCCGCGAAGGTTTGGAACGCGGTGTTGTCGCCGGTTTTCCACTCGTTGACGTCTCCTGCGAACTCTATGATGGTTCTTATCACGAAGTGGACTCCTCCGAAATGGCCTTCAAAATTGCCGGCTCGATGGCGCTCCAAGATGGTGCCAAGCGCTCCAAGCCAGTACTTCTCGAACCAGTGATGAAAGTCGAAGTGATCGTGCCCGAGAAGTTCATGGGTGACATCACCGGTTCCATTTCCGGCAAGCGTGGTCAGATTGAAAGCATGGAGGATAGGGGAATGGCCAAGGCGGTCAAAGCGAGGATTCCTCTTTCCGAAATGTTTGGTTACATGACCGCTCTCCGCTCGATGACCGAAGGTCGCGGCACCTTCAACATGGAATTCGATCGATACGAAATTGTGCCCCAGAACGTAGCGGCCAAAGTGATCGAGGCTAGACAATAAAATCCTCTTTTGTTACGCTAGAAAGTGGAAGGACAAACAGCCTTACACTCTTTGCCGAGTGGGCTTGTAAGTCCTAGGAGTTCCCCACAACAAGGAGGACGACCATGCTGAAGAAGGTTCTTTGGCTGACTGCCGTGATGGCACTGTTTGCAATTGTGGTGGTCGGCAATACCGGGCCGCCGGCGTCTGTTGCTCCAAACATCATCGCCGTGGCCGGCACGCAGTCCAGTCCGCAATGGCTCGCCTCTGAGGCGGGCAAGGAGGTGATCCACATCTCTCCGATGTTGGTTACGTCGGAGCGCGATTGCCTTGTTCAGCTTGTCACAGTCACCAATATGCAAGTGGCGCAAGTCCAGCCGACGACGGCGAACTGGCGGGACAACACAGGAGGCATGGCCATTCCGGCCCTGATTGTCCAGGCCGGCGACAGCCAGGCGATCTTCGCCCGCGAGCCGGTACCACATTGGCTTCGGGTGTAAGCCTGCTCGACCTCCCACCACTTTTTTTCTAAGTCGATCCTCGCGGGAGGATTAAGATTCGACGCTCGACGGAAATGCGAGCATATCGGATCGACCAGGCAGTGCCCTCTGGCTGCCTGGTTTTTCTTTTGAGTTTGACTTCTTTTGATTCTCTGCTAGTATGGTATCACGCAGAAAAGCGCTGCTTTTTATTGTTTCGGTGGGATTTTATTATTAGTTATTATTTTAGATAAATTATTATGGCAGATAAATTTGATCGCACTAAGCCACACGTCAACGTCGGTACGATTGGCCACGTTGACCACGGTAAGACCACTTTAACCGCTTCTATTCTCCATGTCCTCGATTTGAATAAGGACAAGGGTTATGGCGCCAGAGTGGAAGGTATTGATGGTATTGATAACGCTCCGGAAGAGAAGGCTCGTGGAATTACAATTGCTCTCCACCACTCCGAGTACTGGTCTCCTAAGCGTCACTATGCTCACATCGATGCTCCTGGTCACGCTGACTACATTAAGAACATGATCACCGGTGCCGCCCAAATGGATGGCGCGATTATCGTGGTGGCTGCTACGGACGGCGTGATGCCCCAAACTCGCGAGCACATCTTGCTCGCTCGCCAAGTTGGTGTGCCTAAGATTATCGTCTTCTTAAACAAGGTGGACATGGTTGATGATCCAGAATTAGTTGACTTGGTTGAAGCCGAAGTTCGTGAGCTCCTAACCGCTCAGAAGTACGATGGTGAGAACGCTCCAATTATCCGTGGTTCCGGTCTCAAGGCTCTCGAATCCAAGAGTACGGACGACGAA
>Ga0172379_10004960_pt1 | contig 19050 bp, 18 predicted proteins | sample GrowelOW334metaG_FD_119756 | JGI IMG/M metagenome (GOLD analysis project Ga0172379, IMG submission 119756) | Groundwater microbial communities from an aquifer near a municipal landfill in Southern Ontario, Canada - Groundwater well OW334 metaG | ecosystem: Environmental > Aquatic > Deep...
GAGCACGAATCGCTGAGTGTCAGCAAGGGGGGTCGGGACGATCTTGGTTTGCTCGACGGCAGATTTTCCGGTCGCGTAGATCATCTTCTTCAGATTCGTGCCGATCTTCTTCAGAATGATCGGCGAGGCGACCTTCCCGATCCTCGACTTCGAGACGAGGTATTCGTCCGGCGTGACGAATCCCTGCACGATCATCTCGCCCAAGCCGTAGGTCGCATTCACCACGACGACATCGCGGAAGCCGCTCTCGGTGTCGACGGTGAACATGACGCCCGAGGCGCCCTTGTCAGAGCGGACCATCTTCTGCACGCCGACGGAAAGGGCGACTTTCATATGGTCGAATCCTCGATCGGCGCGGTAGGAGATAGCACGGTCGGTGAAGAGGGACGCCATCGTCCAGATAGAAGCGCGTACGACATCTTTTGCGCCTCGGATATTGAGATAGGTCTCCTGTTCGCCTGCGAAAGATGCGCCGGGCAAGTCTTCGGCGGTCGCCGACGAGCGCACGGCGACGTCGGTATCCTTCCCGTATTGAGTCTCCATGTGCGTATAGGCCTCGATGATCGCTTCCTCGAGGTCTGCGGGCACGTGCGTCGCGCGCATCTTCTCGCGTATGAGTTTCCCGCAGCGCGCGAGCTCTTTCAGATTCCTCGTGTTCAGCCCCTTGAGCGTTTCTTCGATGAACGTGTCGAGCCCGGTTTCTTTGAGATAGTGGTAGTACGCATCGGCGGTTATGGCGAAACCGTGGGGGATGCGCACGCCCTTGGGCTCGACGGCGCGGATGAGCTCGCCGAGGGATGCATTCTTACCACCGACCTTGGCGACATCGTCCATGCTGATGTCGTGCAGCCACAAAATATGCTGGTTGTTCATAGGAGTCGGTTATTTTTTTAGCGCAATAATAAGGTCGGATACGTTAGACCCGGTATAGCCGGTCACCAGAGCATCGCCGGTCGCGGTGAAGAAATCATAGGCACGATGGTCATCGAGGTATTCGGCAATTGAGAGTTTCCGCATAAGAGCATGCGCGCGCGTCGTCGAATCGCCGATGGCTCCTGCGTGGTCGGTATTGTCATGCCCATCGGACGCGAATGGCAGGATGAGCTCGTCTTCATGAAGATCATTGAGCGCGGCGAGTGCCATTTCTTGGTTGCGCCCGCCCGCACCGTGGCGCGCAGAGGAGAGGGTGACGGTACTCTCGCCAGCATAGAGCAATGCGGTTCTTGTCGGCGCGCTATGAAGCTTTTCTACGATAGTACGCCCAAAAGCACTCGCTTCGCCGGCGAAGTGGTCATCGATGATGGTCGCGGTATATCCTCGCCGCAATGCCTCATCGCGCATGGCAGAGAGGGCATTCTGATTCGTAAGGAAAAGCATATTCGTCACCTTTTTGAAGTATTTCTGCTCCTTCGGGGTCTCTAAGAATTCGATAGTCACCGGAGCGGTGACACCGTACTTCTCGAGAACCGCACGAGCATCCTCGACGGTCGATGAATCGAGCACGGTTGGACCAGAGGCGATGAATGCGATGTCGTCCCCAGGAATGTCTGAAATGATGAGTGAGACGACTTCGGCGGGATACGCGGCTTTCGCCAGCGCGCCGCCGCGCGCGCGCGAGGTATGTTTCCGCACAGTATTGATATCGCGGATCGTCGCGCCGCGCGCCGTGAGCTCCTTGAACAGGATTATCTCATCGGAGTAGGTCGTGGACGCTTCGTGGAGACAGAGGAGGGCAGAACCGCCACCTGATATGAGCATGAGGACGAGATCATCTTCGTGGCACTCGGAAAGAAATTCCATGACGCGCTTGGTCGCATTCTCATTTACTTCGCTCGGCAGCGGATGCGTGCCGATGTAGGTTTCTATTTTCGACGGAGCACGCCCTTCGATGAAGGAGACATCGAGCGCGATGCCGCCGGTCAGCCGGTCGCCGAGAATGTCTTCAACAGCCACCGCAGCGGCAAAGGCGCACTTGCCGACGCCGATGAAGAAGACGCGCCGTCCAGGGAGGCGATATGCCATGCCGCCGATGCGGAGCTCGTCATTTTCGATCCGCAGTCCATTCTCGAGAGTAGCGCCAACATTGATGGCTGCGTAACCCGCCTCCGCGATAGCGAGCGCATCGCGGCGCAGATCATTTCCGGCAAGCGCCTCGAAGTTTTGTATCTCTCGTTTCATCGGTATCAGTATAACGGATGATTATAAATGTTTATGCACAGACTCACTTGTTGGGTGGAACAACCCAATTTCGCAAAGACCCCTGAATACTGATGCCCGGTCCTCAAAACCGATCTGAACCAAATGTCGAAGGGGGAGGGTTCCTACTGGTATTGGCTCTCACAGAACAGAGCTTCTGCTTCAGGAATGGCATCACGTAGCGATCGAGGCCCCAGGAGCCAGCGACGCGATGGGCGAGCATGATGCCAAGCGCGAGGATGAGGTAGAGAGGGTTGATACTGACCGTGCCGGCGAGCAGGAAGTTGAAATTCATAAAGAAGCCGAAGAAAGCGGCCGCGCCGGTGAAGAGACCGACGATGAGGCCGAGCCCGATGAGCAGTTCGCCGATCGCGACGGCATTCGACCACGCGACGAGGTGAGGGAGCACCGTGCTCTGGAGGAACGAGGCGTACCACATCTGGACATCCGGGTGGGCACCAGCGGTCTTGCTGAGCGCCCCCTGAACGAATCCTTTCAGAGCAGCCCCCGCGCCACTACCGAACCACGCCGGATTGATTATCTTTTCATATCCGGCCATGAGCCACCCGTAGCCGAGATAGAGACGGACGATGAGCCATAAGGGCGCGCTCGCGGGATTTGTGGTGAAGAAATATGAGCACGCGGATTGTTCGACGGTATGTGTTGTCATGCCCATATTCTAGAACATACCGCGTGAAATAAAAGTGCCGGGGATGGAGTATGATGGAGGCCTATGAAAGAAAAACGGCTTATTATGGGCATGCCGATTGAGATAGAAATTGTGGATAACGGCCCTACTTCGCCCCTCCTTCGTCCGAGACTACGGAAGGGCACAGCAAGGCTACGAAGGGCAAGCGCGAAAGATGCACTAGAAGCAGCATTCGCGTATCTCGTTAGCGTCGATACTCGTTTCAGCACCTATAAAGAAGACAGCGAGATATCGCGCATAAACAGACATTCTCACATTCTTGAGAATGTGAGAATGTCTGAGACGAAGGGTCAAATAAGTGAGGAGATGCGCGAAGTCTTTGATATTGCCGAGCGGGCAAAGAAAGAGACGAACGGCTACTTCGATATTCGTCGCCCCAAAGGGATTATCGACCCTTCCGGCGTCGTGAAGGGCTGGGCGATACGAAATACCGCCGCTATAATCCGCGCGGCAGGCCACTCGGATTTTATGGTGAACGCCGGAGGCGATATCGCATCGAGTGGAAAGAATGCAAAAGGCGAGGAGTGGAGTTTCGGTATCCGGAATCCGTTCAATAGTCACGAGATAGTGAAGGTCGTGTATCCGCACGAAAAAGGTATCGCGACTTCCGGCTCATACATTCGCGGCGACCATATTTATAACCCGCACCAGCCGGAGGAAAAGTTGCGTGACATTGTGAGCACCACCGTCATCGGCCCCGACGTGCTCGAAGCCGACCTCATGGCGACCGCGGCGTTCGCGATGGGGAAGGGCGGCATCGCGTTTATTGAAAATCTCTCCGGCTTCGAGGGCTACGCCATTGATGCAAAGGGCATCGCCACCATGACGAGCGGCTTCGCCGCATACACAAAATAAAAAAAGCCCTGCGTTGTTTTGCAGGGCTTTTGAGGGGCCGCTCGTCGTCAGAATGAGAAGTTGACGGCGAGCAGTGACGTTGTTTCTTTCGTGTCGCGGTCGCGGAGCAGAGCGCCCCAGACCGTGACATTTTTGCTGATGTTGTATTCGACTCGCGGGCCGACGCCAAGAAATGTTTCGTACATCGCACCGGCGCTGACGACCTCGGTCACTTTGTAGAGGGCGATGACCTTGTGCCACGGGTCGCTGCCGCCGTTCTCCCGGGTCGCGTAGACGGAAAACTTCTCCCGGTCTATCGAGACGAACGCATTGCGACGGGCGGAATTGTGCATGCCCGGCATGATCTCACGACCGGCGCCGATGCCGACTTGAAGCCATGGAAGCGGCTTCCACGCCGGCCCGACATAGAACTCGCGGTAGCCGTCGGACCCTGTCGTGGCGACCACATAGACTCCGAGGGAGTCCGAGAAGTTGTGGTCGTAATAGCCGACGATTTCCGAGGGCTTCTTGCCGGATGCGGCACGGGCTTCGAGCCACACGCCAATACCGGTGTCCATTTCTGCCGCAATGGCAGAAAACGAAACGAGGCAAAACAACGCTAGAATCAAGGAACTATATAGCTTTTTCATGGTCGTACTCCCAGAGAGTTTCGAAGAGGAAAGCTGTTTGAACTGTGGCCATACTAGCATGCCAAGCACTAATTGTCAAGCACTAGGACTTGCATTTTCTGGAAAGGTGTGCTATGGTTCTGGCAGGTAACATCTGGATACCTTTCGGATGTCTTGAATCTTTCATTTCTGATGAGGAGAAAACTATGCATCAGTGCAACCCTTCACAAATTGTTTCGTTCTTCGATGAGGTCAACGGAAGAAGTATGGAGAAACTTTGCCAAGATCTCGGCAAGGCGACGCTAGCGAACTCAGGAGATTGGGTGAGCCTGTTCATGTGTTCTGGTGGTGGCAAGGTGAATCCCGCTTTTGCAACGCATGAATTTGTCCGGCACATTCTCCGTCCGAAGCTGCAGACGGTGGCGCTCGGCGAACTCGGTTCCATTGCGCCCCTGCTGTTCTTGATGGGCGACCACCGAGTAATCACGCCGGAGACGACGCTTTGGTTCCACCACATAGGCAGGAGCTTCGACGAAAAGGTTCGTATCGACACTCTCGGCGCTGACCGAATGCACAGAGAACTTCAGCTAGATGAAGGGAAGTACTTCCGGATTCTCGAGGAGAGGACTGACGGCAAGATTGGTAAGAGAAAGGCCCAGTCTCTCCTCCGAGGCGAGAAGACTCTCAGTGCGAAGGAGGCCGTCAAACTCGGTCTCGCCCACGAGATCGTTTCGGCTCCAATGCCGCGATAACTAGCGAAGATTACTCTACTTAAAACCGCCCGACACCAAGTCGGGCGGTCTTTTTATTTTGCAGTCTACGGTCGCAGCGAAGTCTTCCACCCTGTACGCATCTCTCTTCTGTCCGGTCGGGATTCGCGGGGGAGTGTTCGGAATGCATGGAGCGACAGGGCGCGACCTAAATTTCTTGAGCGACTTTGTTTCGTTATGAGCGGAGCGAATTAGAAAACAAGAAGTGCCCTCGTGGTGCGAAGCGATTAGAAATTGGAAGTACTCTTGTGGTGATGGTTTAGGGTTATACTGTCCAAATGAAGCTAATGGAAAAACTTAACAAACTCAAGAAAGGCGACAAAGTCGCAGTACTTTCGCCGTCATTCGCAGCTCCTGGCAGATTTCCTCATGTATACGAGCTCGGTCTTAAGCGTTTGCGGGAAGTTTTCGAGCTCGAACCCGTCGAATTTCCAGCAACGAAAAAGCTCGGAGCAACAGGCGAAGAACGCGCAGCCGATCTCATCGGCGCGTTTGAAGACCCAAGCATGAAGGGAATCATCACCTCGATAGGCGGGGATGATCAAGTTACGTACATAAAGAATCTCCCTGTAGAACCTTTCACACAGAATCCGAAGCCGTTCTTCGGCTACAGCGATAATACGCACTTCGCGAATTTCCTCTGGATGAACGGTATACCGTCTTTTTATGGAGGCGCGTTGTTCACACAGTTTGCTATGGAAGGAAAGATAGACGACTTTACGTTGAAGTATCTGAAACTTGCACTCTTCGAATCTGGAGAGCACGAGCTGGAGGCGAGTCCTATCTACAACGACATCGGCCTTGATTGGAATGACCCGGCAAATCTCGGAAAGATGGAAGCATTCTTACCGAACTATGGCTGGCAATGGGACGGTAGCGAAAACGCTGAAGGTATCAGTTGGGGCGGCTGTCTCGAATCGATAGATGAACTATTGCGTCACAACATCGCGATTCCCGCGCTTTCTGATTTCGAGAACATCATTCTCTTTACCGAAACATCAGAAGAAATGCCTTCAGCCGATTACGTCTTTAGGGTCTATCGAGCGCTCGGCGAACGCGGCATACTCGCGCGTGTGCGAGGAATACTTGTCGGTAGACCAAAGTCATGGGAATTTGGAAATGAGCACGATGAGGCATGGCAGATTGCTCACCGTGCAGAACAGCGCGAGACTATCCTTAGGGTCGTTCGTTCGTACAATCCAACAGTTCCTCTGGTACAGAACCTCGATTTTGGACACACGAGCCCACAGATACCATTGCCCTATGGCGGTCGCATTCGTATAGATAGTAAAGAAAAGAGGATTTTCGCGGATTTCTGATGGCATGACTAAAAATATTTTCTTGCTAAGCATAGTGAGCCCCCTCAATGAGGGGCTACGACAGGTGCTTGCGCAAGAGATTCTCAAGCGAGGCGCGATAGTCGCGTACATTTCTTCGAGTCCGCAGAGCGGCGATAGGCCATACTACCAATCGACCATTACTGACTATGTCGCTATCAGTCCTGAAATTCGCGTCGACTATTTTGATCTCTCGGATGCTTTTACAGACGAGACGCTTGCCGGGCTCCTTTCTTACGCTGCTATTTATCTCTCGGGAGGGAACACTTTCACGTTCATGAACATGGCTCGGAAGCGTGGACTCAAGGCGCTTCTCGAACAACATCTCGCAAAAGGTGGCGTGCTCATTGGCGCTAGTGCAGGGAGCATCATGTGCACTCCGTCAATCGAGCTTGCGAGTTTTGGTGACGAGAACGAGGCTGGTATGACCGATTTCTCGGGCTTCGATTTTGTCAACTTTGAATTCCATCCACATTTTACAGACGAGCCAGTTGAACGTGAACGCCTTGTGGCATACCAGCGTGCTCACGGGCGGGATGTATATGTTTGTAAAGATGGTGCGGGGTTACATGTCACACATGGCAAGGTTGTCTCGTTCGGAGATTCGTTCCTGATTTGAGCTTCGAGAGGGCAAGGGCTAATTGCTGTACGTCAATGGCCTTGCATCTTGACATACCTATGTAATTAGGTGTATTCTAGCACCCAGAAAATAGCTCATTGAATGGGTCTATTTGCCATAGTAGAAAGCGGCTTATCTTAGGCCTTTTCCTGCTATGGCAAACCTTCATACCGAAGAAAGCTCGCTAGCGCACGACAATATCCGCAAGGATAGTCGCTTAAATAAGGAGATCGTCATGACGACGAAGTCTGCATTTTCCGCAGTTGGTTTGGCACACAAAGTATGTCTGTCGGCAGAAGCGCAAGGGTACACTCCCGAGTTGTTGAACTCTTTGGCAGAACATCCCAATTTGTTCCAGCACTTGCTACAAGTACAACGTGGCTACGCTTCCATTACCACAACGGAACACATCATCGACTGTGACGCTAACCCCTTCGTGCCGGACGGATGGAAAGTCGAAGAGCATCAGAAGGGCGGACAGTTCAAGTTCGATGCTTCTCTCGTGCAACTCTTTCTCGCTGAAGGCCAACAGAACGGTAATGCGTTGGAAGGCATCAAGCTCCACAAGGAACTTGCTGGTAAACCCGTCTTGAACGCCAATGTTTTCGACTATCTGCTCGCTCACAAAGAACTCATACCTAAGGACTGGAAAGACAAGTATGTATTCTTTTGGGGTACGATCTATCGCGATTCTGGCGGCTGCTTGTACGTCCGTTACCTGTATTGGAACAGCGAATGGCGCGTTTGGTTCGATGACTGGCTGGACTGCAATTGGAACGTCAGTGGTCCCGCTGTGTTGCGCGCAAGTTAGCGTTCAAGAATCTCGTCCTTTTATACGACCCGTTGGCTTTATTCGTCGCCCCATTTGCATATTCTGCGAATGGGGTTTTTCTTTGGGAAAACTAAATAATCCTCCGCAACAAATGGAGAGTTTGTCTTTTAGTTAAGAGGTAAGATGTGAAATCGTTCTGAAATTCTCTGTGTCGGGCGTGTGTCTACTCATAAAGAAAATGATGGTGACAGTCCCACTTATTTCTTACGAAATTGTTTGTATTTCTCGTGGCGCGTGCTACAATTTTTCTTATGGACAAAAGGGTTTATATAAATAAACTATCAGAGAAAAAAGGGGCTGAAGTAGCTATCAGGGGTTGGGTTAATGTCCGACGCGATCAGGGGAAGATGATTTTTTTAGATCTTCGCGATATGACAGGCATCGTTCAGGGTGTGATATTGCTAAGCGGAGCAACGGAAGTCGGCAAAATCTTGCGAGAAGAGTTTGTGGTGGAAGTCATCGGCAAAGTGAACGCAAGACCTGATAAAAACAAAAAGGCAGGGATATTAAATGGAGATATAGAACTCGAGATTTTGCATGTCGATATCTTAAATGAGGCAACAACATTACCTTTTCCGATAGATGGAGATACCAGAGATGTGAACGAGTCTGTTCGTCTTGAGTACAGATATCTTGATTTGCGAAATAGTAGGATGCAGAAAAATATTAGAAATAGGTTCAAGATTCAGAATTTCATCCGGAATTTCCTAGAAAAAGATGGTTTTGTAGAGATAGAGACTCCTCTTTTGTCCGCGCCGACTCCCGAAGGTTCTCGATCGTATGTTGTGCCAAGCAGAATTTGGAAAGGGACGTTTTACTCACTTCCACAATCTCCGCAACAGTACAAACAGCTCTTAATGGTTGGGGGTTTTGAGAAGTACTTCCAGTTTGCCCGCTGCATGCGCGATGAGGATACTCGCGGCGACAGGCAGCCCGAGTTTACCCAGCTCGATATGGAGATGTCTTTTGTTGCAGAAGAAGACATTATGCAACTGAATGAAAAGATGTTGATTGAGATTGTTAAAAAATATTATCCTGAAAAAAGGATACAACAAATGCCATTTCCGAGAATGTCATACAAAGAGGCAATGGAAAAATATGGGAACGACAGACCAGACATAAGAGAGGATAAAACAGACACAAACCTTCTCGCGTTTCTTTGGATTGTTGATTTTCCTATGTTTGAGAAGACGGGAGAAGATAATGTCGACGGAACAGGCGAATGGACATTCACCCACAATCCTTTCTCGAAGCCACGGGATGAATATTTCGAGAAATTTATGCGCAAAGAAAATATCGGAGAAATTCTCACCACACAGTACGATATAACACTGAATGGATTTGAGATTGGAGGTGGAAGTATAAGAAACCACAAACCGTCTGCCCTCAGAACCACCTTTGAGATCATGGGTTATGACGATGAAAGAATTCGAAATAACTTCGGTCATATGCTCAAAGCGCTCGGATTCGGTGCCCCCCCGCACGGCGGCATCGCATGGGGGTTTGACAGACTAATGATGCTCCTTGAGCAGGAACCAAACATTAGGGAGACAATAGCTTTTGCCAAAACAGGCGATGGGAAGGATTTGATGATGAACGCTCCTTCTGAGATATCCGATAAGCAGAAGATCGAACTTGGAATAAAGATTTCCTAGATTTATTCATGCAAACGATATTGATTACAGGAGCAAGTAGCGGAATTGGACTAGCTTGTGCGAAGAAACTATCTAGTGAAAATAGATTGATCCTGTGTTCCAGAAATCTCTCGAAACTGGAAAATATCAAATCTGAATTAGACAACAATGGAAACATCTACCTCTTTGAGGTAGATGTGACTAGTCAAACAGAAGTTTCTAAAATGTTTTCGGATCTGGATTCCATGAAACTATGTCCAGATGTGCTAATAAATTCTGCTGGTCTTGCTTTAGGCTTAGAGAAGCTTGAAGATGGGAACCCAAATGATTGGGAGAGGATGATTGATACTAATGTAAAAGGGCTGCTCATTATCTCCAAATTTGTTCTTAAGGGAATGAAAGAAAGAGATCGTGGCCACATAATTAATATTGGTTCCATCGCGGGGATCTCGTCTTATTCCAGAGGCGTCGTCTATGCGGCAACGAAGGCAGCGGTGAAATCCATCTCTGACGGACTTCGAAAGGAGGTGGTAGAAAACAAAATCAGGGTGACAAATATTCAGCCGGGATTGGTTGAAACAAATTTCAGTAAAGTCCGTTTTGGTGGAGATGCTGAAAAGGCAAGTAGTGTGTATAAAGGAATCAAGCCATTGTCGGGGGATGATATTGCTGACATCATAAAATATGCAATAGATCTTCCTGGGCATGTCCAGATAAACGAGATCACGGTTACTCCGTTACATCAAGCAAGTGTGGAAGTTCTCCATAGAAGCCTATGATTTTGTCCGAAAAAATAATTTGCGCCTCATTAAACTACCAAAGACTTGATGAAAGAGCTTTGGGTAATCTGAAATCGGCAAAGTTAAAGAATGACCATAAGTCTTTGGATGAGTTTAAACGCGATTTGGGTCTTGATATCGACTCAATTGCAGTGATAGAGAAGTGTAACGCGGTTATGATAGTCATTTCTTATCAAAACGATCTGTCTTTTGAATATGTAAGGGGTCGAATATTGTCAACTTGGGATTGTCATGCGCACGGTGGAGTAATTGATCTGATTAGGGACATTAAGTTTTATGAAGATGTCGATGCTCTGAAATTCTTAGGCGAATGTGCCGCTGGAATTCATAGTGTCACAATCGGTGATTCCCAAGTTGCATCGCAAATAACCGAAGGACTTGCAAATGGCTTATGTGGATCCGCGAGTCCTTTTAAGTTTATTGCCGACTGGCTCGGCGAGGTTATCTCCGAGTGCAGACTGAGGACCGGGCTTTTCGAGGGAAATACATCGTTGGAAAGAATAGCGAGTAAGCTTATTGTGAAAAATATCCCAAAAGGAAAGAGCGTTACGCTAATTGGTTATGGGAAATCCGGGAAACTCATCGCTAAAATCTTAAACAGAGAAAATGACCTGCCACTCCACATAGTCAATAGAACAAATATAGATCTTAATGATGAGACAAATATACGATACTCATCTTTTACGGACTTCAAAATCACCGATGATGTGGCATGTGTTGTTATCGCGATTGATAACAACGATGAAACTAACGAGGTTATATCTAATTTGCTGAAAAATATCAGGGATATTGAAGGGATTTTCTTTATCGATCTATCGACTCCCTCACTACTATCTGGCAAGATAATCAATTTTGTCGGGGTGGGCGAACTATCTGAAATGGCTGAAAATAATCTCGGAATGAGAAGGAATGAAGTCAATAAGGCAAAGGATATTATAAGCAAGGAGACTGCCACAATTATTGATCAGATCAATAGAAATATTGCGAAGTTGTATTTATCTCAGCAAAAACAGCATTCATTGAAACTAGATAGAACCAAACTGGATTTGGTACTTCAGAGGGGTAAAATGCACAAAATCATCCGAGACTATTTGGATAGTGAGAATTTTGTCGAAGTGACTACGCCGTACATCGTTGGTATTTCCACCGATCCGCCAAAGGTTGATAAAGGCGGCACAATAAATGTAGATTGGATGAATGGCGCAACTGCTTTCTTGAGGCAATCAAATCAAATTTACAAACAGATCCTGATTGCCTCAGGGCTGGAGAGAGTATATGAGATCGGTCCTTTCTGGAGACAGGAGGCGAGTGAATCTTATCGACACTTGCAAGAATCTATTGGTCTAGATGTTGAATTAAAGAATCCCAAGAAGTTGGAAGATCTATATCATTTAGCTTGCCAAATAATCAAATTAACAAATAATGGATTGATCAAGACTTTTGATCTCGAGAGGCATCTCGTTTTGCCTGAAGTCGATAAAATACCGGTGTTGACATATTCTGAAGCGGTAGAATTTCTTCGAGAAAATGGCAACCCGGTGACAATGGGGGATGATTTTGGTTTAGTCAGCGAAGCAAAACTAGGTGAACTGATCAAGGTTAGATATAACAGCGATATTTTCGTCATAAAAGATTATCCAGATACGATAAAGAAATTTTATACAAAGAATAAACAAGGAGGCTTGACGGAAACTTTCGATGTCATCGTTGACGGTTGGGAACTGGTGAGTGGCGCTCTTAGACAAACGGATGGGGAGCAGATTAGGAAATCCATGTCGCTATCGGGAATTGACGTAAGCAACTACGAATTTTATATCTCCATCGTCGATAAGGCGGTAGACCATGGAGGTTTTTGCATCGGATTGGATAGATTGATTGCTAAGATATTAAATAAAGAAATCATTTCTGATGCTGTACCATTTCCGAGGACATACAAAAAACTGATTCCGTAATAGCTACTATATGAAAAATGGCAGACCCCTGTAGAGCCTGCCACCAAATTCCTCGCTTAGAACCCGAAGAAATCTCGGGCGTTGGTAAGGAACATTTTTTGTCTTACTGCGTTTTGCTCGATTTTTGGCAAAGACTCAATTGCGATTCGAAGTGCTCCAAGTGCCTGCCAATGAGCATGTACTGCGTTTGTCGCAAGGTGTCCGAACTGAATGAACTCACTCGAATCGACCCAATGGTACGGATAATCAGTGATAATTCGCTGACCTTTTTGAGGATGATCATACGCAACTGATCGAATCAAGTGCAGTGGTTCATCAGAGCCGTACATGATCCGCTCGCTCCCAAAGCACTCGAGTGCCATGCGAACGACATCCCCGGACGGATTCAATGCTGTATCAAGGCTTATATTTTTGCATAATGCTAATTCTGAGTAGGCGTCTTTCAGACCGGGCACAACGAATTTCGTGCTACCGAGATGAGCAATTACGACTCGTAGCGACGGAAAATCTTTGAGCATTTGTTTGATATCTCCAATCGAACGTACAATCATTTTCGGTAGATGCAGGATAATCGGCTTATTGAGCCTTTGTGCCTCTTCGAGTATTTCGGGCATGAAGGTCTCATAGATCGTTTGCGCTGTCGGCTCAACATATGAGTAGTACATTTTCAGCGCACTAACTCGCGGATGAGCAAGCATCGATATCGTGTACTCGATGTCTTCTGGTAAGCCGAAAAGAGCCACTCGATCCTCCGCGGGACTTTTCTGTAGAAGATATTCATTTGCGGCACGCTGACCAATCCCTCTGAATGTCTTCGGAAATCGCAATGTTCGAATCTTCTTTCCCGGATGCAATGTCTCTTGTATCATTTTTGATTCCTCCAAAGAGAAGTAGGGGAATGTCGAGAGCATGTGCGCGCGGGTTCGCTCACTCATGCTAGTGACATGCTCTTCGAGGTTGCTGTGTGCGTGGCAGTCAATGATTTCTTGCGGGAGCCACTCAGAAAACTGTTCTCTCCTTGCACACTCCGTTTGCGTCAGATTCAGCGCGTACTTGAGGTAAGCGTTTCGATCGATATTTTTCATGGTAAAGAACCTCCATATATGGTTGATGACTGGTATGTTTATACCGCCATTTCTTTGTTTTGTGAAGCGTTTGGGGCTTGCATTTTCTGGATAGGTGTGCTATAGTTTTAGCAGGTGGTATAAGGGGTTTTGGCCTCAAATACCGTGTTCCTAACATCACGAAAGGAGGTGCCACATGGCGCTCAAACAGCGGAATACAACCCGCTTGGCAGCGCGGGTTGGCACTTGGATTGCAGTGGCAGTTTCTTTTCTTATTGAGGTTCTCAAGTCCTTCTTGAACATCAAGAAAGGGGACGGGTTCCTGAAGAAAGGGAAGAAAACTATCGATCTGATAATTCGTCGCGCTTTGTATTTCGTGGCGGACTACGGATTGACCGTTGTTTCTGTATCGATATTCACTGCAATGAAGGCTCTCGAATTTCCTTTCCTTTGGACATTCGTCTCGCTGTGGGCCTTCGATTTTGTGGTGGCAGGGGCTTTCATTGTCGTCTTTGAGAAGACAGGGAAGGACTTGTCGCTCGGCGTAGATTTCCGCCGAGCGACGGATACGATCAACGGAAGGTCGCGACTCGCAGGATTCGTGACGACCGTGTGGATTATCTTCCTGTCTATCGTGTGGACAGGACCCGAGAAGATTATTACCTTTTTCCGCAAGGAGATCGGGACGATCCATCGGCTTGTAATGGTCCTTATCGCACTCACTGTCATTCAGTCCTTTATCTGGACCATTCTCTACGGGGTAGGTTACAGCCTCGTGACGAAGCTCTTTTAAACCGGCAATAACGCACCAAGCGTTATTGCCGGTTTTCTTTTTGGTGGTACTGTGAACCATATGGCAGCCCATTTTGGAGAACACGTCACTATCGACGGCTACGGCGGGAATCCGGAGCGTCTCAACAGCGAAGAGGCGGTTCTTTCTTGTCTATCCGAACTCTGCGATGCGCTCCGCATGCGCCCGCTCATGAAGCCTGTGGTTATCTCTGCGCCAGACAATCACATCAAGGATCCGGGTGGCTGGAGCGGCTTCGTCATCATTGCCGAGAGTCATATCAGTATCCACACCTTCCCGAAGCGCCGATTCGTCTCAGCGGACGTCTACACCTGCCAGAACGGCATGGACAAAGATTTTATTGTTGATTTTTTCAAGCAAAAGTTCCAGCTCGAAGACGTGGAGTCACATTTCATAAAACGCGGAACTAAGTATCCGGAGCACAATTTGGTCTAATAACTAATCACACATATGCCACATGGATTTGAAAAAGCACCCATCTACCATGACAATGGCAGAGTTAGAGACCCAGAAACAGCTCGAATAGGTGCTGAAATTGAAGATACATATAGGAAAAAACTATTTGGAATATTCAAAAGGTCAGAAGCACACATTGGTAAAGGCGAGCTCGAAGCCGAGCTAGCTATGGAAGGGGCGCTGAGTATTGACAAGGAAGATTTACCAGATTTTGTTAACCTCGAATTTAACAAATATGTTGAAGCTTTCGAAAAAGGAAACGATGAGCTAGAGCTGGAGGGAGATTTGAAAATAGATCAAATAAAGGTTAGCGATTTAGGAAATGGCATTAAACGCTATAGAATATTTTGTGAATTTAGCGAGCGTCCCTCATTGGAGGATGCTGCTCTTACCGGAATGAATGTTACGAGAATGGCTCTCCTCGCTAATCAGTACGAGGATTTAATAATTACAATAGATGAAAAAAACGCTGTTATACTTAAGTCAAATGTAGATCTAAGATAAGCAAAAACGATCTAGCAGAATTCCGGGTGCTATACTCTATCCATAGATGTATGGATAAGAAATCTAAGATTCTATTCGCACTACTTTTCATCGCTGTCGCGGTTTCGGTATATCTCACGTACGACCGCGCTATCGTGCGGCAAGATTTCGAGATAGTCGATTCTTCAGAATCAGCACTCTAGAGTGTCTTCGCAAGTTTTCTTAAAGATCCAAAAGCACCGCGGCAATCCAGGGGAAGGCAACGGTTACGTCGCTTTGGATGATCTGGTAGTAGCTTTCAGTTGAGAGTTTGTCCCAAGTGATTTTTTCTTTGCCTCCTGCGCCGGAATAGGAACCGTACGACATAGGCGAGGAACCAATCTCAATAAACCCGGCCCAGTCCCTGACATTACGCAGTTTGAGATCGTGCTTGAGGGACGGTATGACGCAAATGGGGAAATCAGCGGCGATTCCTCCACCAAGTTGCAAGAAAGCAATTGGAGCATTCTCACTTTCCCTCATATACCAGTCGTACATGAGATGAAAATATTCCGGGCCGGTTTTCATAACCGCGCCGTCGAGGACGATGTCCCCCTTCTTTTTATGCGGGCCGTTGTACGTATAACTGGAAAAAATATTGCCCATCGTCGAATCTTCAAATCCCGGAACAATGATAGGGATATCTTTTTCGAATGCCGCGTACGTCCAACAGTCGTCTGGATTTGCCTTTGGGTCAGGCTGGATCAATTTTTCTTCAAATAGTCTGCGGAAATACTCGTGCGGGAAGTACCTTTCATTCTTGTTTTGCGCTTCCTGCCACATCTTCAATAAATGAGGTTCCATAATGCGTACGCTCTCTTCTTCTGGCAGGAATGTGTCAGTAATCCTGCGAAGACCGGCATCGCGCAATTCCGTCTCCTGCTCCGGGGTCAGTTCGGTATAGCGAGGGATATTGGCATAGTGTGAATGGGCGACGTAGCGATAGTACGACTCCTCATGGTTGGCGGCGGTGGCGGATACCAAATGCACTTTATTTTTTCGTATAAGTTCAGCGAGCATCACACCGACTTGGAAAGAGCTGAGAGCACCTGCGAGCGTAATGACTAGCTTGCCGCCGTTCTCAAGATGATTCTTCAACCAGAGAGCAGCCTGGAGCGTTGAACCGCCGTTGCAGTGGAGAAGGGTCCTTTTCGCAAATGTGCTTACCGGCGTAGAACTTTCTTTTATATTCTCACTCAAAGTGCCTACTGTCTTGGTGTCGTTTTGCACAATAAGTCTCTGCAACCCAGGTGAAAGCTTGTTTAGCGTGCTTTTTTTCATGTATTCGTATGCTATTATGCTACTATACCACCAAAATGGAAGTAAGATATGGATGAAACTTTCAGCTCTATTGATCTCATAACGCAGTGCTTGACGGACGAAAAACGCACTCTTAAATTCAAGCAGGCTATTGAAGAAGCGGTGAGGCAAGGAGATGTCGTTCTGGATGCAGGGACCGGGTCGTCTGTTCTCGCGCTTTTTGCCGCTCGCGCCGGAGCGAAGAGAGTCATTGCGGTTGAGTTTGATCCATGGGTGGCGAAACTCGCACAGCAGAACGTGATCAATAATGGGTATGAAGATGTTATTCAAATAATAGTCGGCGATGTGCGCCAGCTACATCTTGAGGAAAAAATTCAGTTTGATGTTGTGATCATGGAAATGCTAACGACCGGAATGGTAGATGAACATCAAGTTGTAGCAATTAACAATTTGCACAAAAATGGATTCGTAAAAGATTCAACCGTTTTCGTTCCAAAACGCCAGGATACATTCATCGCTTTGTCTGGAATGAACTTCACATCATACGGACTTATTATGCGTATGATTAGACATCTCTGGGAACCATTTCCGATAGGGGAATTTGCATTTTTGACGGATACAGTGCCTCTTAATTCTATTTTTTTTGATAGCCAAAATTCAACAGATTTTTTATGGGAAAATACTTTTCAGATTAAGCGGTCGGGGACTTTGAATAGCATATACCTCACGAGTAAGACAATTTTGAACGATACAATTGAGGTTGACGATACGTTGGCGCTGAATGCTCCAGTTGTAGTCCCGCTTGAAAAGGACTGTGTCGTACAAAAAGGCGATCGCGTAGAGTGTTCAATAAATTATCAATTCGGGAATGGCTATAGGAACTTCAAGGCAGATGTAAAAGTGCTATGATTTAGATACATATGCAACCGCTTTGTCCGTGGGAACCAGCACAATATCTCATTTTTTCAAGCAATGTTCCAACGTTTCTTTATTATTCGCATTTCATTGCGATACTGGCTGCAGTCGTTTTTGCTATTGCGCTAATCCCACGAGTACGTGAGTCTCTATCTGTTAAACTGTATCTCGCGACGATTTTCTTTTTTACAGCATGGACGGTCATTGACTTACCTCTATGGGCATTAAACCGACCCGACATAGATTTGTTCCTTTGGAGCCTCCAAGTGATGTCTGAGGTGTTTGTGTATGTGTCAGCGTTTTATTTTGCGTATACATTTATTTTCCAGAAAGATTTGAAGTTTTTGTGGAAGATCGGTCTTGTTGTCTTGCTCGCTCCAATTATCACATTATTGCCGACCAGTTATTTATTCCCGGGTATCGATCTATCCTCATGTGTTGTTTCGGAAACGTCATTTATTATCTTTTTCACTTACATCGTTGAGATATTACTAAGTCTCTCCATTCTGTTTCTAAGCTTCTGGGGTCTTAGTACTCAACCAAAAAGAAGGGCAGAGATTAGTCTTTTTACAACCGGGATTATCGTATTTTTGATAGCCTTTTCTTCTGGGAATATCATCGGAAGTCTAACTGAGGATTGGAACCTTGCGCAGGCTGGACTATTCGGTATGCCGGTGTTCATCGCCTTTCTCACCTACACAGTCGTCAAATTCAAGACATTCAATGTAAAACTTATCGCCACACAGGCACTTGTTGCGGGCATCGCTGTACTCATCGGGGCGCGCTTGTTCTACAGTACGACTACATCTGGCACCATCCTGTCAGCCGTTACATTAGCAGCGTTCCTTGTCAGCGGAGTCTTCCTGGTACGGAGCGTGAAGAAGGAGGTGGAGCAGAGGGAACACATCGAGAAGCTCGCAGGGGAATTGCAGGATACCAATGAACGACAAGAAACGCTGATTCACTTCATCGGGCATGAGGTGAAGGGATTTTTGACCAAGGATGCGGGTGCATTTTCTGCGCTCTCTGACGGCGATTTCGGCGCGCTACCGGAAGGGCTGAAGCCGTTCGTTGAGTCTGCACTCGTGCAATCGCGCCAAGGAGTTGATTCGGTATCGACTATTCTGAAGGCCGCGAACCTGAAGAAGGGAACCGTGACGTATGTAAAGGAGCCATTCGACCTGAAGGAACTTGTGGCGGATGCGGTCGAGAAGGAGAAATTGGCTGCAGAGAAGAAAGAACTCGCGCTCTCATTTACTGCCGACGAGGCGTCGTATCAGATGACCGGAGACAAAGCGCAAATAAATGACCACGTACTTCGAAACCTCATTGATAATGCTATCAGCTACACACTGTCCGGATCCATCAATGTCTCGCTCAAAAGACAGGGCACACGAATTATCTTTACCGTGAAAGACACTGGCATCGGCATCACCGAAGAAGACAAGAAGCGACTCTTTACCGAGGGCGGCCACGGCGCGGACTCGCAGCGGATAAACGTCCACTCCACCGGCTACGGTCTCTACATCGCGAAGCAGATAGTCGAGGCGCACGGCGGCACCATCCGCGCCGAATCAGAAGGGCAGAGCAAGGGCGCAACCTTTGTCGTGGAGTTTCCGGTAAGTTAGGATTAATCAATGGACAGCCACTTTGAACACGATTCTCTTAAGAAAGCGTATGCGCTTTTGCAAGCCTCCTCCCCAAGCGAAC
>Ga0172379_10004961_pt1 | contig 19048 bp, 16 predicted proteins | sample GrowelOW334metaG_FD_119756 | JGI IMG/M metagenome (GOLD analysis project Ga0172379, IMG submission 119756) | Groundwater microbial communities from an aquifer near a municipal landfill in Southern Ontario, Canada - Groundwater well OW334 metaG | ecosystem: Environmental > Aquatic > Deep...
CCCACGGGCGTGGGGAAAATGATGCTGATGAACCAGTTAGGAAGGCGGAATCTGGTTCATCCCCACGGGCGTGGGGAAAATTGCGTCGGCAATACTTTCTGCTGATTGTATGTCGGTTCATCCCCACGGGCGTGGGGAAAATTGATGAATTTGCAGGGAACGGTATTATTAAATCGGTTCATCCCCACGGGCGTGGGGAAAATCCTCCGCTCCGCTTCCTGACAGATCGCCATAACGGTTCATCCCCACGGGCGTGGGGAAAATACTTAATCGTATTCGTCGTCGTTGCAATAATGCGGTTCATCCCCACGGGCGTGGGGAAAATCGTCCACGGGGGTCAAGCCGTCAGCGATCCAGCGGTTCATCCCCACGGGCGTGGGGAAAATTGGATGCTTGGAATAATTGGAGGCGTAATAGCCGGTTCATCCCCACGGGCGTGGGGAAAATGCGCCCATGGTTAATTCAGTTGCTCCAGACTCCGGTTCATCCCCACGGGCGTGGGGAAAATTTGCCATAGCCGCCCCAGCAACCGCCGCCCAACGGTTCATCCCCACGGGCGTGGGGAAAATTTGCCAGCCGCGCTCGGAATGGCGAGATTAACCGGTTCATCCCCACGGGCGTGGGGAAAATCCGGGGCGATTGTTGAAACCGATGACATTGCGCGGTTCATCCCCACGGGCGTGGGGAAAATTCCCCCGCCTGTAAGGGTGTTTGAGATGTTGCCGGTTCATCCCCACGGGCGTGGGGAAAATTACAGGGGCGCGATTACACAAAGATTGACGGACGGTTCATCCCCACGGGCGTGGGGAAAATTTCGCGGCTACAGAGGACGGTACCAGGATTGTCGGTTCATCCCCACGGGCGTGGGGAAAATAAGGATAAAGACAAGGCGATACTAAAGACCATCGGTTCATCCCCACGGGCGTGGGGAAAATTGAATTCAAAACAATGCCAAAGGGATGTTTCTCGGTTCATCCCCACGGGCGTGGGGAAAATCGGTGGCGACCATATCAATAGCTGTCGTTCTACGGTTCATCCCCACGGGCGTGGGGAAAATTGATTGAGGCATGGATCAAGGTTGAACCAACCCGGTTCATCCCCACGGGCGTGGGGAAAATGGACACGGGGGAATTTTGGACAAAAGCAATTGCGGTTCATCCCCACGGGCGTGGGGAAAATTATATAAACACGCCGTGCTTCTCGAACACCCACGGTTCATCCCCACGGGCGTGGGGAAAATCAGGAGGCAGTAGACCGCATTGATTTTTTAACCGGTTCATCCCCACGGGCGTGGGGAAAATTCAATCAAAATATTGCACTCCTCGTTCATCTCCGGTTCATCCCCACGGGCGTGGGGAAAATGTTCCATCCGCACGCAGGGCGTTGTAATCCAGCGGTTCATCCCCACGGGCGTGGGGAAAATTGTTCCATATCACATTGTCTCGTACATTTCCGAGGTTCATCCCCACGGGCGTGGGGAAAATCTAGCGGAGAAAAGGAGAGGTTAAACAGCATGCGGTTCATCCCCACGGGCGTGGGGAAAATCTCCTTTTTCCCAATGCAGTACGGTTACAGGACGGTTCATCCCCACGGGCGTGGGGAAAATTGTCAACACGGGCGTTGAAATAAACAATCTTGCGGTTCATCCCCACGGGCGTGGGGAAAATTCCGTGTCCGGTTTTAAAACCAATTAAATATTCGGTTCATCCCCACGGGCGTGGGGAAAATCGGAGGCGTGTCCACCAGGACAATGCTATCCCCGGTTCATCCCCACGGGCGTGGGGAAAATAGCAACATATTGAAAAAAATAAAACGCACCCACTATATATTGTGTCTATTCACTTGTCAAAGAACTGCAATTTTCTTCAGTCGGTTCATTTTCCTGCCATTTTTCAGCGACAAGGAAATGCCCTGTCACTGACACTGGAATCCTGTCCGTATCGCCATAATGACGTATTGAGAAACCCTGGGAATTATCTTCGGTTGATAGTACAAGCATTCCAAGGGTTTTGGCATTTCTCAAGATGTATTCCAGAGTTTTATCCCTGGTGCGTTTATTCAGGGTACCGATGAAGACATTCGGTTTGGGTTCGACGAACCATCTTTTCAGTATGCCTCTTATTGCAGGAGGTGTGTCATTAGTAATGAGGACTGTCATTGCATCAGCTCCTCTATGTCCAGAGGGATTCTTCTTGTAAGCTCGCTGGCCTCGATTTTCTTTTTCAGAAGAGTAATCACTTCGTCTTCTTTGGCAATAGGATTTATTGACAATGACTCAAAGGCGGCTTCAAGAGTTGTAAACGGCTTATACATGTCAGCGATATCATATACGAACGGGAGTGTTCCAGCTACATGGACGAATCCAAGCGTCGGCACATATCCCATCGAGCAGACTATTGCAGTACACAGGGCGTAAAGGCATGAATTGGCCGCAGATATGGCTTTGTTTATATTGTCGGCCACTTCCCAGTTGTTTGGATTATAATCCCGCCCCTTCCAGGAAACACCATATTTATAGCCCATTTCCTCGTAAAGATGCTTTATTCGCATTCCTTCCATGCCACGGAGTTCCTTGATGGATTTTCCTAAAACATCGGCTTCGGGAAACCTTTTGAGGAACATTTTCCTGGCGATTTCCTCGCGCTTTTTCGTTGAACCGTGAAGTTCGGCATGCTTTCGGGCATTGGAATTATCATGATTTGGCGATATTCCAAAGGAATAGAATCGCATACCGTCCTGTCCGACCCAGCATATAGGGGTATTGGAATCCGCGCAGGCTTTGATCGCCGCGTGGGTGACAGTGGTTCCAGGGCCGAGCATGATGGCGCTCAGTGTTGCGACAGGAAGCCGTATTACTGTCTTGTCTGCGCCAATCCATTTGACGCTTGAATCGTCAACTTCGATCCGCCCGTGTTCAAGATAGATGGGAGTCCATCTCTCCTTTGCCGGAGTCAGGGTCTCCAGCGGAGGTTTTTCAAATATAGGCATATGTCTCCTTCACTCAACTCTAATTCTTCTGGCTGAAAAACTTCTTTTGCCTTCGGAAAAATCCAAAGGGACATCCATCAGAGAATCACTACCGTCTGCGAATTCCGCAACTTCCGTGATAGCCCTGCGGATTTCGCATGATCTTCCATAAGTTTTGTCGAACGCGGCTTTCGCAGATTCAACGGCCTCCCCCATCAAGTCATGGCATCCCTGGAATATTGGAACTGTGGGAATGCAGGATTTCCTCCCAAGCCAAACACCCCACTTGGGATTCTTTAAAGCGGATTCTATTTTTACGAGCAAATCCCCGTTCCCACCAAGAATGACTGCGAATTTCGCATCAAGAAGATATTCGCGGCGAGTCACAACAGTATTCCCAATAGTGCCCTTTGCTGTTCTGACGATATTTTGAGGATTCAGGTCTTTAGTAAAACCTCCTCCAACGGTATGGAAATCTGTCAATCTCTCCATCGGAGAAAGAGAATAGACGGACATGTCAAGTTTTGCGAGTTCCGCAAGTGATTCTGTGTCCGACTTGGGGATTCCCATTGCGGCGCAGAGCATTCCGATTACGCCGCTTTTTGTAGGACAGTTGAAAGATGTCCTGCGGTCAAATTTACTCATATAGCCCCACGCTTGCATCGGACTATCGAGATACATGCTAAGGAATTTACCCATTTCAGACCTCGCTATTCAGTAGGCTCTCGATGAATTTGTCAATGCCGAGTGTCGGAATTTCCGTCTTGACATCCGTTGAAATGTTCCAGGTTTTCTTCATGAATTCAAAATATTCTTTCAGTTTTTCTTCTGACTTCTTTTCATATCCGTCGTGCGAAAAGATTGGTTTCTCAAATGCGTTAGCCAGGGAAAGCGGCTGCCCGGTGCGGCGGAGACCAAGGACATACGAAGGGAATGAATAACCGAACATGGAGTTTTTTCTCGCAGTCGGATTTGCCATCAGGCAGGCTCTGATAAAGGCATCAAGAACTTTCTTTCTCTCGTCTGTTGAAAAATGATTCAGATGATCTTTATCTCTAAACAGATCAAGATTTATTCCGACATAACGGTAGTAACAGGCAGAATTGAATTCGAGCGTGCCTATATGTCCTGCACCTTCCGTGTCTTCCGGTTTCAAGTCGTCAACAGCCGAGAAGAAATCAATTTCACTGCTGACTTTATGGGTCGAAATTGCATGACTGAAGTTAGAGGTGCCTTCGAGTGTAAGGGAATGATCGTCGGCAACCATACGCCCGAAAAGAGCAATATCTGCGGCATCTTTAACATTCTCCTTCATAGCCTTGGCCGCTCTCTCGGTGAGTTTAAGGAGTTCTTTTTCTGCTTTTTCCTTTTCTTTGCCTTTTAAATCCGTCTTTTTCAGGGTTTCAACGGGGCCGGAATATTCCATTCCCAAGATGGCTGAGGAAATGTTTTCAATTTCCATTGGAGACAGGTAGAGCATAGTTTTAACGTTTCCATTCTCTATACTGTCAATTTTTCCGAGAGCATCAGCAAGCGAGACCGCAAGTGTGCGGGCATTCTCTTTTTGCCCCTTGGATTCAATTGACTTTTCAAGTTTTTCAATGATATAACGGGTTCGATTCCCTGCAAAATTGCCGGGAAGAAGTTCTTTTGCAGAAGATCTTATCGCTCTTTTCCAGCACTGGCTTGAGACACGGGCACGTTCAACGCCGCCGAAGACGGCTGACTTTGGGGAACCGAGATCATCGCGGTTAAGACAGGTCACCGGGAAAGACTGGACGATGTGCATTTCGATCATTTTCATTGCTTCTATCTCCTTATATTTTATTCTATTGGTTTTAAAATCAGCATTCCATATCCTAGGGATTTAGCGGAGCCTACTCCGTCGTTGAATGCCTTCTTGAATTTTTCTTTGTCAACGACTTCAAGTATCCCCTCGAAATCAACCCGGCTGAGTTTGTTCTGCTTAGAACCACTTTTCCTGAAATACTCCGCAATCGGTTTTGAAACCGCGAAATTCGCAGTTTTAAATCCAGACTGCTCTGCCTTTCTCGTGAGCCAGGCTTTAAGGTCTTCTTCCTTATATATTCCGATCCGCTTCCCTTTGTCAGTCTCCTTCCCAATGCGTTTTGTCGGGTTTGCGCGAAGTTGGAACAAGTATCTTTTGTGGCTGAGGAAGCCGGAAGAGATTTCCTTAGGTTCCCAGCTTCCCCAGACAGACCTTGCAGCCAGCAATTCAGAGAGGAGATATGCTTGGAAGAATCTTTCTTTTTCATCAACTCTGAAAAGGAAGGAACGCTTTTCCCCATCATGTCCGGGAAAGGCTTCCCAGAAAGCCTGATGCCAGGCATAACCGTCAATAAGGCCAAGGCTTAAAGCCTCATCTTTATCAACCATTATCCGTGTCAGATGTTTCATCATCTCCTACGCCTCCTTCTTCTTGTTTTTCTGTTCTCCAGTATGAGGAAGCCCAATCCAGCTTAGACCGTTCCCCCCAGAAATGTAAATCCTTGTAAAGCTGGGCGAAATCAATTGGAATTCCTTTTCTTTCCGCTGCCCGCATGATTCCCGGAAGGAGATCGCATAGTTCGTCAGAGGTCGAAGCGGAAATGATTCTACGGAACCGTCCATCGAATGTTTCAAGCCCTTTTTCCCCTTTGCCGCCTCCACCGGCTATTTTCCTGATTGCATCGCCCATGTTTCCTGAATTGCCGCTTCTAAGGTGGATTGCGAATCCTGCAGCGATGAGCTGGACGATTCTCCTTTCCTTTTCATTGCGAGGTTCGCAGAATCGCAGGATGTGCGGCCAGGCGCGGCATTCAGTTGTCTCGCTGAGTCCGCGCTTCAAATCGGCCATAATCCCGCGATCTTTCTTGTGATTTTCAAGGAAAGACAGAAATTCTTCTATATTTAACATTGTTTTCCTCCCTTGTCCGTGCGGTATTTTTCCCTGATTTCTGCAACAGAGTGAATTTTCGGTTCCTCCTGATACTTTTTGATTTCATAGGCGTGCGGCTTGATTTTTTTGCGTTTCTTTGATTCGGAAATTATTTCGGATGGAGTCATCCCTTCTATTTTCCCCGCGTGTTTTTCCCTTATGCCTCTGAGCCAGGGCATAACTTTGAACTCTTCATTCTTTTTCATAATGAATCACCTCCATTGGGCTTCTTATTTCAATTTGCCTGTAACCGTGAAGCATGTTGATCGCATTAAACCTGCGGATTTTATCGAACTGAACTATGTGTTTGAAATTCCAGCTCACAAGTAAGTCAACGTTATAAAATGAAGCAATGGCAACGTGTCGGCAATCGTCAAAGTATGATTTGCCGACTATTCCAGCTTTTAAATAATCTTCCGCAAGCCCGACAGTCTCTTCATTCTCCGACAGAACTTCAAATTTAATCTTTTGCTTATTTCCAATGAGTTCACGGATTTTTTCAGGCGCAAGAGCTATTTCCTCTTCGACTATTTCCGAAATTACCGCTATGAACCTGCATTGCGCAATTTCTTCGAAAAGAGTTCTTGATGCAAGCTCAAATTCGGAGTCGAAGCAACCTCCTATGACTGAAGTGTCCAAATAAATCCGTGGTTTCATTCCGCTGCCTCTCCTTTTGTCTCAACAGCGTTGAGACTTTGTTTTTTAGCATTTTCAATTTTCCCGATATGAAGATTCCTTTTCCCCGTGACGAATGCCTGTATCTGGCGCGGAGTCTCATGGGCGCAGGTTGTTTCATAGGCATGCTTCATTGCTTCGTATATCAATTTCCTCCAATCGCCTTCAAGAGATTTAGTGCCAGTATCGTCGCATGCCGTCTCAACAAGGATTTGATATTTATTGTCAAGAAACTGCCAGTATTTCAAAGCGGCTTTTTGGGCTAGATCTGCTTCAATCTTGAGTGTTTTTCTGTAAGAATTGACGGCGTTCTTTAAAGCAATTCCGCCCTCAACCCCTTTTCCGACACCATGTTGATACTTGAGCAAAACAGATTCTCCGAGCAATTTCAGGGGAAGAGAAAGATTCCATTCGACCATATCATTAAGTTTAGCGGCTTGGTCTCCCAGTTCGAGCCCTCCAACCCAAACATCAATGGTTTTGTTATTTGATGCTCCAGAAATAATTGAAGTTTTATTGAGGGTTACAGCCGCTCCAGAAGTAGATGAACTTGATAAAAACAGGACAGAACCCAAATCACGCCAAATATGCTTCTCCGATGATATCCTCAAGTAATAGAGATTGTTGGTTTTTCCAATTAAAACAGTAGTGGAAGGCTCCCTGAAAGCAGGAAGTTGTTCGTATTCGATTGTTTTAGGCGTGGGGCCGATTATGCATTTTGTTGAATCCTGAGATTGATCTAAAAAGATAAGCCTTGACAAGGGAAGAAGTCTGCCTAAATATGTTCTGGTGGCGTTTTCAATGGCTTCGTTATCAGTTGCTGAAGCCGGAAAATAATCCCAAATCGGCTTCCCCCATTTCCCATTTGGAAGACTTGAAACCTCCTTTTTGGTCAACAAATTAAGGCAAATAGTTTCAAGTAAATTATCTCCTTTGAGTATTGTATGTAAATGTCCGATACATAGCGTGGGAAATGTCGGATGATTAAGATTGACTTCATCAAGTATAGCCTGCCCAACCTTTCCGGTTGTGTGAAAATTAAGAAGAGTGATCAGATTTATTGCCTTCCATGCATCCTTTCGCTCCCTGATAAATTCTGAAGATGCGCTATGCTCAAACAAAGTGCTTGCCGATGGAGAGGAAAAATCAAGTTTATCAAGAACTTTCCATTCATTGGCTACAAGTCTGTCGAATTGCATGAAACGTTTTCCCCCATACAGATTGAATAAATCCATTCTTTCGTCAAGGTATTTTATAGATTCCGGGATAATGCGGGATTCGCATTCGAGCCAGTCTTTTTCATTTTCCGGGCCGTCGAGGGCGGCCTGTGTGATGCATATCAGGAGGCGCATGACAGAAATTCTCTGGGCAGGGTTGAGGACAAGGTCGCGAATTTCGCGGGATTTTTCATAAAGTTCCTTCAGCCCGACATCTTTTTGAACGCGATTGTCAAAGAGGACGGGTATCCAATCACCAGTTATCAAGTTCATAGTCAAATTCTCCGGATTCATATTTATTATAGTCCATGATTTTCTTCGATTCCATTGAAATAGAGTCTTGTTTATGGACTCCGAGTTCATCAGTATAACGTAGTATTGTCTGTTCTTCATCTAAATACAAGGTTCCATTGTCTATCTTTAGAACAGCAAGTCTTCCGTAGAAATGTTTTTTCAGATAATCAGGGATTTTAAATGAGTTTCCGTTACCGTTGAAATTATAACTTGCCACTGAAAAAGTGTTCTTATGGAGGAGCTTCGAGACAAGATGATTTCTCTGGAACGACGAAACCTTTAATTTTTCACCTGAAAGCAAAGTGATTTCGGCCTCATCGCGTTTAACTGAAAATATTTTCTTGACGAGCAGGCAGTCTATTGCCGGTATCTCTGAATATCGGGTTGTCGCCCTGTCATCATCATCATCGGCTACTGGCAGTGATACACCTGTCAACATTGCACTTGCCTTGCGTCTTAGTTTTTCACGTTCTATCATCATCTCTTCATAAAGTTCGTTTATGAAACCGGGTTCATCTATCTTGTTTCTCAAATAGGTTGACTCGAGGACGTTTCTAATGTCGGAAGGGATGCCGATGGATTTCAGTTTTTCCCAGACCGTCCAAGTCTTCCAGAGAACATATGGCGCATAAACCTTGGAATTATTTTTCCCGAGTAGATTGATAAGTTCTTCCTTGTTTTTCGCCGGGCCAATATTTCCGGAAATGATGATACATTCCGGAGATTCAGAGGGCCTGTTATTCCGAGAATGCCGCCATAGTCTTCCAAGTCGCTGGATGAGCATATCACTCGGCGCAAGCTCTGTTATTAAAAAGTCCGCATCAATGTCAACGCTTTGCTCGACAACCTGAGTTGCCACGAGGATGGCGCCTTTGGAACGATTCCCGGACTTTCCGAGTCTTTTCATCCAGTTGTCTTCCAGATTTCTTCGGTGTTCAACTGTGAATCGCGAGTGTAAAAGCCCTATATGGAAGGAATCTTCTTTCCGCAGGGATTTTAGCGATTTAAAGCGGTTCTGCGCCTCAGCTACCGTGTTGCATATCCATAGGATGGACTGTCCGGATTCTGCTTTTGCCACAGCATGTTCTGCGATTTTTCCAGATTCCGAGGGATTAACCACAGAAAGCCCGATGTTTTTTTCCGGAGGAGACTCCGAAGAGCAAGACCTAACAACGGCTTTGGTTTCGGATGTTATTAATGGATAACTGTTGTCATCTGGAAGCTTTGAACAAAGAAATGCTTTTTTCCTTTCCTTTGTGAGGGTTGCGGACAAGATAATTACCGAGCATCCCGCTTTTTTTGCGAATTCCGCAAGTTTGTCAAGAATTGTTCCTGTATAAACATCATATGAATGAACTTCGTCAAGAATAAGAACTTTACCGGCAAGCCCGAAGGCTCTGACAAAAAAATGCTTGACGTTCATGACCGCAAAGAGAGCCTGATCTATGGTTCCAACGCCAAACGGGGCAAGAAGTGTCCTCTTGCTGGGGCAGAACCAAGAACCGCCCGGACTCATCTCGTTTCCTCCGGACATTATTATCTTCATTATATCATCGTTAAGCCATGCCGAACCGTGAGAGAGCATTACAGGTATGTGAGTTTCGCAGATTTTATCCGCGAAATCCTGGACACGGCTGTGAATTCTGTCGCTGGTGAGTTTGGTCGGGAGTCCAAAGTAGAGACCGTTGTTATGCCCTTCTGCCATGAGTTTATACGCGGCGAACAATGCCGCTTCGGTTTTTCCTGAGCCGGTTGAGGCCTCAAGAATATATAATCCTGGGCCGTTGATGGAGTCAATTAACTTCTCCTGTGAAGGATTGGGTTTGAACCCAAAAACTTCCTGAAAACAAAGACCGGCTTTAATTTTCGGCTTTACGAACCCACAGGAAAGAACAGCTTTTCCGGCTATTTCTTCGAGATTTGAATCGTCTGGCAGACCTGAAGGCGGAAAGAACTCTTCATCCGAGGCGATCCAGTCAGAGGTGCATACTAAACCGGACAGAAGAACACTGTTCAAAACATCAAGTTCGCCGTCCTTTGGGAGTTTTCCGAATTGTTTTTCTGAATCACCGATGAATTTGAGCCTTTCATCAGCCCATTTACCGCCTCCGAATATCCCGTATTTATGCGGTTTCTTGTCTTTTCTTTTCCCATGATGAATACCGACTATCTCCCCGGCGGCGGAAGAATCATAATCTTCATGTAAATAATCTCTGACAGCACATTCACTTATGAGTGCATGATTGGTCTCAAAGCCTTCCGCAGACTTGTTGGCAAGAGCAGGACATATTTCTTTCAGATAGGAATTGAAATATTTTTTCTGGAATCCGGGAGATATCTTTCCGACATCGTGGACAGCTGCAAGGATTTCGCAATATCTCTTATAAACTTCTCTATTCGAGTGAAAGGCGGCAAGTATTTTTGAAACATACGCAGAATTACGGCAATGTTCAGGAACAGATATTCCAGGATTCCCATTAAGGTCAGATTTAGCAATACATTTGAAATATGGAACGGAAGGATTTTTATCCTCTCCGTCATTGTCTTTTTGAATCCTGTTTTTTATCATACCGCTCTCATCTCTGCTGCATGTCCGTAACAATGCCCGCTATATATAACATTTTCACACCATGATAACAATAGATGTTTCTTTAATAAGACAAAATATTTTCCTTCAAGATATAATATTGCCTGGGACATTTTGCGTCCTACTCAAAATATGATTTGCATTTGACTTGGTATTTTTGCTAAACGTTGTTATGTTTACGGCTTGAATTTGAAAACAACGGGAATACGATGAAAATATTAATAGCGGAAGATGATCTTATTTCCAGGAAAATGCTTGAATCCATCCTGTCAAAATGGGGATATGAGGTTTTGGCGGTGGGCTCCGGTTCAGAAGCTTGGGATATCCTTAATTCCGAAAATTCCGAATCCGCACCGCAGATTGCAATACTCGACTGGATGATGCCCGGCATGGACGGTGTCGAAGTCTGCAGCAAAGTCAGACAGAGCGAGTCCGGAATCGATCATTACACATATATAATACTGCTGACCGCCAAAACAGACAAGAAAGACCTGATAACGGGAATGGAGTCTGGAGCCGACGACTATATTTTAAAACCTTTCGACCCTCATGAACTCGGTGTCCGCATCCGGGCCGGGCAGCGCATCATAGAACTTCAGAACCAGCTTAGGAGCGCCAAGGAGAAGCACATCATCCTTTCCATGACGGACGGTCTGACCGGGATTTTAAACCGGAGAGCGCTTTATGAGGCTCTTGAAAAGGAACTCCTGAGATGATCCGGAAGGGAAAAGACTCCGTTAAGCGTCATCATGCTCGATATTGATTTCTTTAAAAAAATAAATGACAACTACGGCCATACTGCCGGTGACGCCGTGCTAAAGGAACTTGTCAGGAGAATCCTGGCGGAATTACGGCCTTATGACACTTTTGGCCGTTACGGTGGCGAAGAGTTCATAATTTTGCTGCCCGGAGCCTTCATGTATGAGGTTCTTGTTGTTGCGGAGCGTATCCGCGAAGCAATCCGCAGCACGTCATTTGACATCACGCCGTCAGGTCTTCCGGTTACCGCAAGCTTTGGCGTCGCGGAATTTGATTTCAAGGAAAATTCGGACGCATTGATCAACAGGGTGGATGTTGCCCTCTATAAAGCCAAGAACAACGGCAGGGACAGGGTCGAGAGTTAGTGACCGTTCCGGAGTATTAATCTTTTTAAATTCATAATGGGTTGTAAATATGCCTGAATGCAATAAACATGCCCCTGTTCCAGAGCGTAAGCCGGAGCTTGCCGTGCAGAAGGGGACCGGCTCTGAAATAACACAGCGCAACCTGACAATGGAAGACGCCCTGAGAATCAGCAAGCAGAGATTCGAACAGGTTGCCGAAGTTGCGAGGGAAATGATATGGGAGGTGGACATCGAAGGCCTCTATACATATGTCAGCGGACTAAGCAAGAGTATTCTGGGCTATGAACCCGAGCTGATTGGGGAAAAATATTTTTACGATTTCCATCCCCAGATCCATAAGGAGGAATTCAAGAAGTCGGTATTTGACGCATTTGAGAGAAAAGCTGTCATCAGGGAGCTTCTCAATCCCGCAGTGTCCAGGGACGGAAGAGTTGTCTGGCTTTCGACCAATGGAGTTCCCGTTCTCGACCCTTCGGGCAAACTCCTGGGATACCGTGGTTCCAATGTCGACATCACCGACCGTTTCAAGGCTGAGCAGGAGAAGAAAATTCTCGAAGAACAGCTTTGTCAGGTCCAGAGGATGGACAGTGTCAGCAGGCTTGCCGGCGGTGTGGCCCATGATTTCAACAACTGTCTGCAGATTATTCTCGGGTTCACCGAACTGATCCTGCTCGATGCCGATAAAACTTCAGCGGAGTATTCCCATCTTCTCGAAGTGAGACGGGCCGCAAAACAGGCTTCGGACATTACAAACCAGCTTCTCGCATTCAACCGCAAACATGTTATCGCCCCGCAGATACTGAACCTGAACGATGTTGCAGGCCAGCAGCAGAAAATGCTTAAACGCCTTATCGGGGAAAACATAAGTCTGGAGTTGAATATCGAAAAGGAACTTCCCAACATATATGCGGATATGGGAAACATTCAGCAGGTGATAATGAATTTGTCCGTCAATGCCAGAGACGCGATGCCTGCGGGTGGAACATTGACAATCGGGACGTCAACCGCAGTTTTCTCGAAGAAGGATGTCATGTCCGGAAGCAATGTCAGAGACGGGAAATTTGCATGTGTTTCCGTATCGGATACGGGAACAGGGATGACAAAGGAAATAATTTCGCACATTTTCGAGCCGTTTTTCACCACGAAGGGGGTTGGCAACGGGGCCGGACTGGGGTTGTCTGTCGTTCATGGGATAGTTGAACAGCACAACGGATGGATTCATGTTTACAGTGAACCGGACAAGGGGTCGGAATTCAAGGTTTATTTCCCCGAATTTCCATCGGGAGGTACCGGGGAGATCAATGAGACGGAGAACAATGAAGTATGGCATAAGGGTTTCGGTGAAAGCGTTCTTGTTGTTGAAGACGATCCGGCAGTGCTCAATATAGCGTGCAATGTCCTCAGACAGTACGGATACGAGGTTTGGGAAGCCTCCGGATGCGGAGATGCGCGCACCATGTTCGGACGCGATGTTGCAAAGTTTAAAATTGTGATATGCGATGTGGTTTTGCCGGACGGAAACGGAGTAGAGCTTGTCGGAGAACTTCTGAAAGCGAGTCCCGGATTGAAAGTTCTTCTGACAAGCGGGTACACCGATGAAAAGTCGAGATGGAAGGATATAAACAGCATGGGGTACCGTTTCATTTACAAACCCTACCCTCTCAGGGAACTTCTCAGGATTGTCCATGAAATGTTAAAGGCTGCATGACACAAAATGAGCCGGAATATGAATGAAAATCACAAAACAGCGCCGGCACCGGTTAACTTGCCCAAAATACTGGTCGTTGACGATGAGGAGGCCATAAGGAAATTCCTCCTGGCCGGGCTCAGCGGCAAATATCATGTCGAGGCGGCGGATTCTTCCGAAGAGGGCGCGGATAAAATCAACAGGACGAATTTTGACTTGATCATATGCAACATAAACATGTCCGGCGTTTCAGGAAAGGAGTTTTTTACGGAATGCAGGAAAATCTTTCCGGAAATTCCTTTCATCCTCACGACCGGGATGCCGAAATTCTCCGATGCCGTAAATCTCGTCAAGGAAGGCGCTTTCTACTATCTGACCAAACCCGTCGAACTGCCCCTCCTGTATTCGCTGATTGAAAAAGCGCTCTCTGAGGGCAGGGTGAAAATCAGCCCGGACGATTCGCGTCCCGAATCGGAATTCATGGGGTATAAAATCATAAGGACTCTTGGCGTCGGCAACGTCGGCACGGTAATGCTTGTGGAGAAGGGCGGCAATTACTTCGCAGTCAAAATCCTGCGGAACAACACCACTCCCGAAGGCTATGCCATCAGAATACGGAGATTTGCAAGAGAAGCGGAAATCCTCAGAAGAATCGATCATCCGAACATAGTGAAAATCTATGACTGTAATTTTGATGACAGTAAAGGGTCTCCCTACCTGATAATGGAGCATGTTGACGGAAGGCAGCTTTCACAGCATATAAAACAGAAAAGCCTTGACTTCGACCGGAAAATCTCAATAATAAAACAGGTTGCCGACGCCCTTGATTACGTCCACCGGCAGGGAATCATCCACAGGGACGTAAAACCGGAAAACATACTGGTGACTGAAGACGGCGTTGTGAAAATCACCGACTTCGGGATCGGCAAAATCATGGATTCGGAATTTGCGATAACCGGTGATGTCATGGGGTCGCCCGCATACATGTCTCCGGAAAGTTTTGATTCCGCGCAGACGATCGATTACAGGACGGACATTTTTTCCCTGGGCGTCATCTGCTATGAACTTTTTACGGGAGTACGCCCCTTTGACGGTGATACGCTTTACAAACTCATTGACGCCATAAGGGAGAAGAAACCCGAAGAGCCGATGAAAATAAATCCCCGGATTGATTCCTGGCTGCAGGATGTCATGGCTAAAATGCTTGACAAGAATCCGGATAAGCGTTTCATATCGGCCTTTGAAATCGTGAAAGCCATTAATCATTACACCGCCGGCAACAATGCCGAACACGTCTCCAGCGGAATGACAACCAGGATACTGAGAAGCATGTTGTTCATGAACAACGTATGGAAATGATTGGAACAGGAGCAGGAACATGAGCAGTTTTTCAATAGAGGGAGGATATCCCGTTTCCGGTGAAATGAAGCTTTCCGGAAACAAGAATGCGATACTTCCGATGATTGCGGCTTCCCTCCTTACCGAAGATGAAATAATCCTCCACAATGTACCTGACATTGTGGATGTCGCAGCCATGCTTAAAATCGCCGAAGCCCTGGGTGTCAGATCGGAACGCTCCGGTTCAACGCTGAAACTCCAGGCGAAGAATATTGTATCCAATAAGATCCCGCAGGAACTTTCGAACCAGATCAGGACTTCCCTTCTGTTCGCGGGCCCGCTTCTCCACAGGTGCAGAGAAGTTTCTTTCTGGCCCCCCGGCGGGGACGATATCGGGAGAAGAAGAATTGATGCGCATTTTTACGGGTTGAAGTGTCTCGGCGCAAAACTTGTTTCCAATGAACCCCCGTTTGTCATTTCCGCAGGCCAGATGAAGGGCAGGGACCTTTTTTTCGATGAGGCAAGTGTTACGGCGACAGAACATATCATGATGGCCGCCGCAGTCGCCAGGGGAAGAACTGTCATACGCAATGCGGCATCCGAACCCCATGTCCAGGATCTCGCCGAACTCCTCAGGAAGATGGGGGCGAAAATAACCGGCACCGATTCGAATACGATAACTGTTGAGGGCGTGGAGAAGCTTCACGGGGCGGAGCATGAAGTCGTAGGCGACCATGTGGAAGCCGGAAGTTTTCTTGCAATGTCCGCCGTAACCGGCGGAGATCTGACAATTCACGGAACTATTCCGAGACATTACTGGATGATCAGGCGTGTCTTTGAAAGGTTCGGAGTGAGATTCGCACTTTTCAGCGACAGGATTCATCTGCCCGGCGGGCAGCGTCTTTCAATCAGGCCGGATTTCGGGAATGCAATCCCCGTGATTTCTGACGGACCCTGGCCGCAGTACCCCACCGATATGATGAGCTGCACGATTGTCATGGCGACCCAGGCGCGCGGAACCGTGCTCTTCTTTGAGAAAATGTTTGAAAGCAGGATGTATTTTGTGGACAGGCTTATCATGATGGGATCGAATGCGATTGTCTGCGACCCGCATCGCGTTGTCATTTCAGGTCCTTCAAAACTCCGCGCCATGGACTTGTCCAGCCCGGACATACGCGCCGGAATGGCGCTTCTGATCGCGGCTCTCTGCGCAAAGGGGACAAGCACCATCAACAGGGCCGAAGTCATATCGCGCGGCTACGAAAACATTGACCTCAAAATCGCATCGCTCGGCGGACGGATCAGAAAGGCGTAGCTGGACAGGGGACAGCAGGAAGAAGTCGGTAATCTGTGGTAGGAAAGACGGGGGATGCCAAGGGCAAAACCAGTTTCAATAATCCATGAGGTGACAGTGGGCGGAAAAGATGAAAATGGCATGAACCCCGAACTTGCGGAAGGCAATTCCGTCATGCCGCCGCTGTCAGGGGCGCCGACCTTGTTCTGGAGGGAAATTCCCGGACTGGCATTTGTCGCGGTCACGTACTGGCTCGCCATACGTATCGGGCTTCTGTTTGCGGTGCAGCCCGAAGGCATTTCTTCCATCTGGCCCGCCAGCGGATTGGCGCTGGCGATTTTATTGATCAGACCTAAACGCCAGCGGGCAAAACTGCTTGCGGTTATCTTTGTCACCAGCGCTGTGAGTATTTGGACTGGTGGCTACTCCCTGGTGTCCAGCCTGGGTTTTGCGCTGGTGAATATGCTTGAGCCGGCTCTCGGCGCATTGGTGCTTGAGTATTTCTGCAAATCAAAAATCACCTTTGAACGCACTGCGGAGATCTTTGTCCTGTTGTTCGTGGCAACCGTGGTCAGCGGTGTCACCTCCCTTATGGGTGCGACTGTCTCCATGATTGCCTTTCACGGTTCGTTTATGAATGCTTGGACAATATGGTGGGTGTCTGACGGCCTGGGGATAATCTTGGTCACGCCGGTCATCGTCAGCTGGGCTGCCGGCAAGTCTTCTCTTTCATCTGTATCCCTGTACAAGATCGCGGAAACGGCATTGTTTGTTTCAATCATGACGGCATTCGCGTGGCTGCTGTTTGGCCCCTTCACCGTTGCCGAAGAACCGCTGCTGCGCAATTACATGTTTTTCCCATTGCTGATCTGGCTGGTGTTCAGGTTTGCCTCCACCGGCGTGGCAACCATGCTTCTGCTGTTCTCGGTTATAGCGATCTGGAACACATTGAACGGGCATGGCATATTTAGTTTTGCCGGACAGACTCGAACTGAACATTTGATGTCCCTTCAGATATTCCTCACCGTGGTGACTTGTTCCGGTTTGATCATGAGCGCCGTAGTCATCGGGCGCAGGAGGGCCGAGGAATCTCTCTCCCTGATGGCGCGGGAGTGGCAGCGCACCTTCGATTCCATGAACGAGGCTGTCTGGATTCTGGATGAAAATAATCTGGTGCGGCGTTCGAATATGGCGGCAGGACTTTATTTTCACAGGCACTGTTCGGAGATGATCGGCAAACACTGCTGGGAGATCATTCACGGTACGACACAGGCTGTTCCCGGGTGTCCTATCATGCGTGCGCGTAAGAGTTTGCACCACGAGAGCATGGAGTTGCAGGCTGGGGCGGGTTGGTTTGACATCGCAGTGGATCCGATCCTGGACGAGGACGGACAGTTTGCCGGCGCCGTTCATGTCGTCACCGACATCACCGAGCGCAAAAAGGCCGAGGCGGAGAATGCCAGGCTCGAAGCCCAGTTCCGTCAGTCCCAGAAAATGGAGGCCATAGGGCAGCTCGCAGGCGGAATAGCACATGATTTCAATAACCAGCTCATGGGTATAATGGGCTATGCGGAACTGCTTCAGACCCGTCTGGATGATCCAAGTCTCAGAAATGATGCCGAAAACATCCTGAGGTCAGCCAGAAGGGCTTCGGATCTGACAAGGGATCTTCTGGCTTTTTCACGGAAAGGCAGATATCTGACCGTTCCGGTAAATGTAAACAAGATCATTGAAGAGGTTATTTCACTGCTCGAGCGCAGCATTGACAAGAGGATTGAGATCAAGAGGATACTCAATGCGAACCCCGTGATGATCTCCGGCGATCCGTCCCAGATTCAGAATGCCCTGCTCAATCTTGCCATCAACTCAAAAGACGCCCTGCCGAATGGAGGTGAAATTGTTTTCACAACTGAAAAGGTGGGGATGGAAGATGTTTTCAGTACGGCTGAGGAAAGACGCAATGCCGTAAAAGGCGACTACATGAAAATATGTGTCGCAGATGACGGGATGGGCATAAATGATGAAGATATGGAACATATTTTTGAACCATTCTTCACCACGAAACAGCCGGGCAAAGGGACTGGAATGGGACTCGCCTCAGTTTACGGGACTGTAAAAAGCCATAACGGGGCAATCCATGTGGACAGCAAGCTTGGAGAAGGCACTGTTTTCTCCCTGTCCTTTCCACTTGTCGGGGACACTGAATCAGCGGATCATGAAACCTCTTTGAAACATACCATTAAAAAATCCAGGATACTTCTTGTTGACGATGAAGAGACGGTTCGCACCGTTGTTTCCAAACTCCTGTCTTCTTTCGGACACGAAGTCGTAACCTGCAAGGACGGCCTGGAAGCTGTTGAGCTTTACCGTCAGGCATGGAAGGAGATAGACCTGGTCATGCTTGACATGATGATGCCCCGGATGAGCGGGAAAAATGTATTCTTTGAAATGCAGGCGCTCAACAGGGATGTCAAGGTGCTGCTGATTTCAGGATTCAGCATTGACGGCGAGGCGCAGAGTCTGCTTGATGCCGGAATGAAGGGATTCCTCCAGAAGCCGTTCGGTAAAAAGATTTTAGGGGAAACTTTGGAGAAGGTGCTGTCCTAATCGGTAATTCGTGGACAGGTGATGAAGGGGCTTTTTGCATCCTCCGTTTAATGTATTTGAGCCAATTTCAAAATTGGCGAAGGTAGGGCGCGTTCTCCATAACGCGCCGCCTCAAAACGGACGGCTCGGAGAGCCATCCCTGCCTTGGATTCGGCAATTCTGAAATTACCTCATTTGTTTGAATTTTCCTGTTTTGGAAATTGCCTGGAACTTGGAATCTGGAATTTTGAATATCCGAGGCAATTTCAAAATTGCCACTTTTGAGCTGATTTCTTAAGTTGGAGTTCAAGCTTTAGCTTGCGTATCTTATTGAATACTAA
>Ga0172379_10004962_pt1 | contig 19047 bp, 19 predicted proteins | sample GrowelOW334metaG_FD_119756 | JGI IMG/M metagenome (GOLD analysis project Ga0172379, IMG submission 119756) | Groundwater microbial communities from an aquifer near a municipal landfill in Southern Ontario, Canada - Groundwater well OW334 metaG | ecosystem: Environmental > Aquatic > Deep...
AGAAAGGTAGTGAGTGTGAGAAAGGTAGTGAGTGTGAGAAAGGTAGTGAGTGTGAGAAAGGTAGTGAGTGTGAGAAAGGTAGTGAGTGTGAGAAAGGTAGTGAGTGTGAGTTTCATTGCTTAGCAATGAAAGGTAAATGGACACTATGGGGATTGAACCCATCATTTGTCGACTGATAAGGTCGATCCCGTCACCAGCTGGGTCAATGTCCGCTTATTAGCCACACATTTACTTCTAAAATCAATTCTATTCTCAAATAGTCCCAAATGAGTTACTTCCAGTCTCTCAAGCCCGATCAAGTCTTTTGTATCAACCTCAAAACCCGGCCAGACCGTCTAGCACTTATAAAACAAGAATTACAAAAGGTAGGCTTATCCACCGTCAGATTTCATCAACCAGACAAGGATCCCAGAGGTGGTAAGCAGGGAGTTTATCTTTCACATCAACACATAGCTACCACTGCTCTATCAGAAGGCTTAAGCTATGTTTGTATCTTTGAAGACGATGTGAAGTTTCTTCCCCATAGACTGACAGCTACCAGTCAGCGTGCGATGGAGTCATTCTTGATGGAGTGCTCGGAGTGGGACGTCTTATATTTAGGACATAATCCTCTTAATGTTCAACCTACCACCAGAAAGGGTATTATTAGATGTCACTCATTAGCCACTCATGCTTATATTCTTTCTCAAGCTGGTATGAAGAAGTTAGTGGGGAAAGAATACAATGGAACCGCTATTGACGTACTGTATCAGCAAGAGTTCAAGTGTTATGCTTTAGAGAAAGATATCGCTCATCAACCACCAGACCAGCGTTCTGATGTGGATGAGCACTCATTGCTGTTTACACCTGATACGAGGTATTTGAGGGAGGGAGTGAGTAATATGAGCTTGTGGGTTCAGAGGTTGATGGGGAGGGTGGAAGTGTGTTAGGCGGACTACCAATTACTCTATAGTATAGAGTAAATATCACTACACCAACTTGATCGCATCCATCACATCTACATAACTTGTCCCTACACCACCTAATTGACCATAACCCCAAGCACTTCCATCTTTACAGATTAATACTCGGTGATTGTCGCTACAAGCCATTGACACTACTTCACCTATCTCTTTTGGTAGTATCAGCTTAACCGGTAGATATGAAACGCAACAAACCCAAACACCTCCATCTTTTACTATGATCCACGAACCTACAGACCTACAGTTTATATTTACAGCCATATCTGCGATACTCACCTTAACAGGTGTTAGCGGTCTATCATGTGAGATAATCCCTAATGCCCCGTCAGAATTGGAACCGCAACCCCAAACGGTTCCATCTAGTAAGATAACTAAAGAATGAACCTCGTCTGAGGCAATAACTGTCGCAGGCTGGGTTAAGAACATCTTGACTGGTAGATATTGTAAAGTGAGAAGTCCCAAACCCAACTGACCAGACCAATTAGAACCGCATCCCCATACACTACCATCACACAGTAGTACTAAGGAATTAGTAAAAGAAGCCGACACTGATACAGCTGGTAAGGGTAAGATCATCTTGGCAGGAGTTACCCTTTTGTAAGACTTATACAGTCCCGTACCTTTCCCTGTCCCCAGCATACCATAAGAACCATCACCACATCCCCAGATGCTTCCATCCTGTAACAGAAAGAGTGTGTGAGATTGGCAACTACTTACTGAGATTGTAGCCAAGGGTAAGCCTATCTTGAAGAGTTTGAAATAATCACATCCTTTAAAACGACGTCCTAACTGATCATACACATACATACCAGATCCATATACCTCTCCGTTCTGGAAGACAAAGATGAGGTAAGAGTCGTGACACACCATTGACTGGACTGGATAAGGTAGCTCAAGTATCTCAAATTGAGGGTTCTGATCATAGAGCCTGAGTGAAGTTTTGACACCGCCTAGTTTAACTACTCCATCTGGTGTGATAATAGCCGTAGAGTTTTCACTACAGGCTACTGTCTGACGTATTGGAAAGAAGGATCGAAGCTCCTGCATATGAAAGAGAAGTTCTCAATCGACGAGATGAGATCTTTGTGTTCAGTTTAATACTCTACATCTGTAGAGTAATTAATAACCCACCTTCCGACAACACTGTAGCCACCAAGCACTACAGTCGCAACAGTTACGAGAAGTGTAGGCAGAGGGATCTATGTCAGAGGAAGGAACATCTGGATCACTGGTTTGGACACAACAAGCACAGCTGACATGTGAGATGCGGTCTCGGGTGGCAGAAGTACAACAGAGGAGATTTCCCATTCTGATAGAAGGTGCTGAGAAGAGAGGAATGAAGTTCAGTTCTCAATCCATATAAACCATTTTCACTAGCTGTGGTTGAGAGATGGTGTTTCCTACACCCAGTTGTCCTTTATCATTCATACCACGTCCCCAATAGCTTCCATCCTCTAACCTCACAATGATATAACTATGACCGCACGCCATATCCACCACCTTCAATCCGTCGGGCGTTGTTAGTTTGGTAGGCTGATGACTCACCATTCCCCATTCCAGGACATCTCCATTCTCAAGAAGGACAGCTGAGTACGTGGTATAGCAGATGACCTTGATGGCTGAGTGGGGTAAGACTATCCTTACAAGTGAGTCAGTCATTATGCCAACATTGTCGCTCAGTTGATTGTAGACGTTGTTTCCACAACCCCAGACACTACCATCTTGTAAGATAACCAATGAGTGACTGTTCGAGGAGGCAATGGCGATAGCTGGTTGTGGGAGAAGCATCTTGGAGAACTCGGATACATTACGATGATGACCGAGTCCTAACTGTCCATAGGCGTTAGCTCCGGAACCCCAGACACTACCATCTTCCAAAAGAACAAAAGATGTAAAGGTTGAAATAGAGATGGCGGTGACCGCTCCTTGAACTGGTAGTTTTACGGCTGGAAGCATCGCAGTATTATCTTCAGTCCCTAACTTTCCATTATAATTATAGCCATACACACTCCCGTCGCATAACAGAATGAGAGTATGATATGCTTCAGTAGCTATCGAGATAGCTGGCTGAGGTAGTGACAGCCTGGAAGGAGAGTTCATAGTTTCTTTCTCCCAAGTCCAAACACTCCCATCTTGTAAAAGGATGACTCCGTGATGTAATTCTCTTACTATCATAGTAATAGGTGACTGTGACGGAAGTGAAAAGGTGTGTTGTACCGGCTTGAGGTTATTTCGGTCATCGGTAACACGACCACTGAAATAGACTTTACCTTCTTTGGTGAGGATGGATGCGTTGTTGTAACAACATGACAAGGGTCGATGGGAAGAAGGAGGGAGAAAGGTGCGAAGCTCTTCCATGACGATGAAGTTCTCTCGATAGAAGAGAAGAGAGAATTAATCTGTTCTTTTTATACTCTACAGGTGTAGAGTAATTATCCTCTTTGAGATAGTGTAATTATCATCGCAGGCTTCAATCGATTGAGCTTCCTACCAAGACCCAACTGACCAGCCCAATTAGAACCGAAGCCATATACTTCACCGTTCTCTAACAGCATGACAGTGTGATGGTCTCCACTCGCAAGAGATACAACTTTGGCACTCAGTGGTGTCTCGGTCGGCTCCTCGTCATTACTACTCAACCAGAGACTTCCATCTTCAAGTACCATACAATCTTTACTATCAGTGGCACATACGAACTTAACTGGTAAGGGTAAGTATAGTATATGAGTAGTGAGACTTCCTGCTTCAGTCTTACGATAGATAAGGACAGTTCCATCCTCTAATAGCATCATATAATGGTCATGGTTATAAGCTATGTCAATGACTGGTTGAGGTAATTCTAGCTTCAGAGGCTTACCTTCTACCGTATTAAAGATGGTTAGTCCAAAGACCCAAACACTACCATCCAGCAGTAAGATTAATGAGGAAGTACCCAGAGCTATTATTTTAACAGCAGGTTGAGGTAGGTTCACCTGAACTGGAACAGAGGTCAGATAATGAGTCAATGTATTCCCCACTTGACCATGCCAATTATTACCACAAGCATAAACACTTCCATCTTGTAGAAGAATGAGACTATGTGATAGGTGAATGGAGATAGCAGTGGCTGGCATCGGAAGTATCATCTTTACTGCCTTAGGTATATGCTTGGTGTTATCTCCTACACCTAGTTGTCCTTCACGATTAGTACCGATACCCCAAACACTACCATCTTGTAATAGGAACAGAATGTTAGCATCACTTGAGGCTATTGAAAGGACGGGGTATGGAAGTGATGGGTTAAAGGGAGTCAGGTGATTGGAGGTGGGAGCAAGAATGAAGGAGGCGAGTCCAGTGATCCAGATTTGCTTATCTTCTGTAAGAACTACTGTGTTGGAGGAGCCACATGCTAGAGGTTGAGGGGTGGGGAGGAAAGAGTGAAGTTCTTCCATTGTGGAGATGTACTCTTTTGAGTCAGAGAAGAAGAATTAAAAGAGAAAGATGGGATTATACTCTACTGGCTTCTTCTCATACTCTACATCAGTAGAGTATCTCCTTACTTCCTCCCAATCTTCAGCTTCGAATACACCTTCCCATAAGCCTTGCTAAAATCACCCAACTCACTCTCCCACACATTTCTAGCACTCCTCTGTCTCACCTCCTCAATCTTGACCTCCACTTTCCTCGCCATCTCCTGATGCCTCGCCAAGCCATCCCAGGCAATGCTATCCAATGACATCTTCAAGAAGGTGTGAGGGTAGCCCTTCTCAGTCATCTGCTCCTTGACAAGTGGATTCTTCTGGATGGCCAATCGATCGTTCAGTACATCCTCTAAGAAGCTAATCTTGAGCTTCTCAGCCTGAAGCTCTACCTCTAACTCATCCAGTTGTAGCTTCTTTCTTCTCTCATAAGCGTCGTAGCGGTGCTGACAGAAGTCCTCCATAATCGACTCAACGTTGTTGTATCTCACTAGATACCCTTCTTCATTAAACAAGACGAGATTAGTGGTACAGATGCTACTAGTGAGTTTCAAGGAAGCCAACGTCGGCTTCTCAAACCCGACCAAGGTAAAGTCCACACGCCCTGGAGCAGACGACTTCTTCTTGTCTCGAATCTTCTTGTCAGTGAGTAGCTGATCCACGAAGGCTGAGTAATCACTGATGCTAACGTTGATTGGTAGTTCGGTGATTCTAACCACATCACCGTCTACCGTCATCACACCCTCTGTCTGGAACTTGCCAGGCTTCACAGCCTTGACCGTTCCAGTAAAGCCACGATACCACGGAATCATCACGGGATACTCAAATGAGTCAGCTACCTCTTCACCCTCAGGGTAGTGATTACAGATCCAGGCTCTCACCCAGGCTAGAACGTCTAGAGGGTTGTGAGGAGGACACTTACTGGAGAAGCCCGTCCCGATACCCTCTTCGCCGTTAATGATGGTCATGGGGAGAATGGGATAGTAGTACTTAGGCTCAATCGACTCACCATCTCCTACCAGGTACTCCAATAGCACATCATCCTCCTTACGAAAGAGGAAGTCAGTGAGGGGCGATTTACACATGAAAACATAACGAGGGTCGGCACTATCAGCTCCGTTCTTGACTCGAGTGCCATAATTACCCTTACCTGTCAAGAGAGGAATGTTGTTAGCCCCAGGGAAGTCTTGGCACATGTTCATGATAGTCGAACCCAAGTTTTCCTCACCGTGTTCGTAATGGGTCTGCTCGGCGGTATAACCCATAAACTGAGCAATCTTGATGGGTTTATCAGCCAATTTCTTCTTACGACTAGAATAGAAGATCTGGCGTTGAGATGGCTTGTTGTTATCTACCATTGAAGGGATGGAGCGTTCATTGTCATCCTGTGAGAAGAGGATCAGGCGAGTGTGGATAAAGTCAGTGACCTCCTGTTCAACTCCCCCATCCTCAATGGGGAGGTACGTGGGAGTGGGAGGAGTGATATTGGATACCCAGTCCTTACGAGCGTCAGCATAGGTGGCATCAAAGGCTAGTTTGAGTGAGTCTTCTGCCATCTCGTCAAACTTGTATCGTACCTGAACGAACTTGTGATGGTCTTTAAAATCCACCTCATCCCAACCACCCAGTCCCTTCTTTAGGGCAATAGTCCACTTGTTCTGCTCTGACACCTCCAGCGAATCGTACCAAGCATGATACTCAGCCTTAGTCAAGAAGAATCGCTCGGTCTTACCTTTCTCAGCCTTCAAGATCGGTGTCAGCAATCCCCAGATGAAGCCGATCTGGGTCAAGGACTTATAAGAAAACCCGAAGAGGTTGATTCCAAGGCCACTGATGTGATCACCGTCGGTATCGGCATCAGTGGCATACATGACTCTCCCATACCTCAGTTCCTTTCTCTTTTCAGGGTCAGCGTAGTCCACTCCTGGCTTGATACCCACGATCTTACGAATAGCCTTTAACTCCTTGTTGTTTGACATCTGAAAGGCACTGGCATTGCGGACATTGACACCCTTACCTCTCATCGGTAGGACTCCAAAGTAATCGGCTCCATTGGGAAAGCAGTCTCGATAGTACAAGGCAAAGGTCTTGGCAGACAGTCCCTCAGTAAGAATCAAGGTACACTTAGCCGACTCAGCCTTACCTGCCAAGTTAGCACACTCATACTCAGGTACGTCAGTGATATGAACTGCCTTCGTCTTCTTCTCCTTCGAACTTTGACCCTTCAGATCAGAGTACAGAGCCATCTGTTTGACAAAGCTCCACTTCTCCACCTTCTTGATCATAGCCTGAGGAATGTTGATCTTAGGAGTCGGCTTGACTAACTCATCCTTGGTTTGACCATTAAAGACGGGATTGACCACAGTACAAGAGATGATCAGTGACAGATGCTTCTTCACGTCTCGGACGTCAAAGAGTTGCTTCTTCTTGTTCAGCTTTTCAAGGACTGTAGTAGTGAATAGCTTCAGAGTATCATTGACGTGGACTCCACCTCTCTTACACAACAGGGTATTGACATATCCCAGCTGAAACGAGTTCTCAGGCGTATCCATCAGGCACAGCTCAACGTGTTCGTCTTTGAAGAGAATGAAGTTCTCCACCTTATCAGCAAAGAGACGGGCAAACTTCTCGATACTGTCAAAGCCAAAGCAGACACCGTTAAAAGTAATGGGAACCTTAGTGTTGAAGGAAGCACTGGCAGCGTTGAAGGCACAGACATTGATCATGTCATCGCTATACTCCTTAACTCCAAAGCGGTCAAAATCGGCCTCGTATGAAACCTTGGTGTAAGCCTTGGTTCCGGTGTAAGGAGTAATGACTGGAGGAGAGAGGCGTGATAGATTCTTGTCACACCTCTGCTTGTAGAGCAAGTGTCGCACAGGGTCGGCAATCTCTATCATCATCCAGTCTGAGAGAATAGCTACCAACGTCACACCGATACCGTTCAAACCAGCCCAAGTGCGATCAGCTGAGTCATCGTAGTTACTTGAGGTACGCAGGTTAAAGAAGATGAGTTCAGGAGTGAAGACTTTCTCGGTCGGGTGCATCTCGACTGGAATCCCCAAGCCCTCGTTGTAGACAGTCACGACTCGTCTATCAACTACAATGTCAATGACACCAGGAGCCACTCCTTTATTACGGGAGCGAGGGATGTTGTCGTAGGCATTGGTGGCAGTTTCATTCATCAGCTGATCAAGGCCAGGATTGTAGTCCATTGTCTTACGGATGGCTTTGAGGTGAGCGGGATCCAGAGTCCATTGGGTAGAGGGAGTAGTGATACAACTGCCCACGTACATGGTACTACGGAGGAGAACATGCTCGATATCGCTGAGACGCTTGAAGGAGGTGGAAGATTGGGATTGGGACATGGTAAGTTGATGGATAACATCAAAGATGAAGGTTAATCAGTTTTTGAACGAGTTCTATACTAACCCCTTCAAAGCTGAAAATATCGAAGAGTGGTGTGATTTATACCCTACAAATGTAGGGTATGTAGATGGTAGTTAGAGTGAAAAACATCACAAAAAGAGGAGATTGTTGTGTTATTTTATTATCTTACTCCTACAAATGAGTCGCTCGCCCCCTCGATCATCCCGATCCAGATCACCCTATCAAGCCTATAGATCACCCTCTGATTTTTCGAGTAATTCTCGAGGAGTTCGATACTACATGAACGGACAAGGCTCCAACATGTCATCCCAGCCACTCACCTTCCGTGAGATCCAACAACAGCGTCACGAGGCCAGAGCTAACCAGGCTCGTCGTCTGGCTCAAGAGCGGGAGCAGGAGCAGGCACAACTACAGCAAGAATCCAAAGAACAAGAAGAGCGAGCTTACGTTGAGGAGCAACGTCTTATCCAAGAGGAAGAGGAGCGGATCCGTCTAGAACAGCTTCGTCTAGACCGAGAAGCCGATGAGTTGTTCCAACGTGAGATTGAGCCTCTCATTGCTTTGGTTAATTACACTCAGAACATCGTCCCTATCGTTCAGGACGCTCGCTCACCGGACGAGGTCATCCCATACCTGAGAGAGATTTCGACCATGATTACCACCACCTACCATCCTGAAGACCTGCCACAGGAAAACGCCGAGGTGAGAGCCTTGACTGATGATCTACAGGTGGCAGTCGGAGCTATCATCCAAGCTCTCAACACCAACGAACGCTTCACTGTGAGAGTCGGATCTTATGAGATGAGTACTATCCAATCGTTGGTAGGAACCATCGCAGGTGCTACTGGCGTGGAGTTTGAACTCCAGGCACCTCTAATGGATACGACTGAAGATGAGAGACTGGCAATGGCAATGCAGGCCAACCCAGAGCTGTACTTCCAGGATCAGATGCCGGCTGGTGTTCAGGGATTGGAGGCGTTTGGGATGGGTGGGTTCGGGCTACCGATTGCCGGAGCTGGAGCTGGAGCTGGAGCTTCGGCTGCCTCAGCCTCCTCCGCACCTCGTGTCCAGTCTTGGAGTGATAAGTATGGTGAGGCTGTACCACTTCCCAGAAGACAAGCCAGTGGGTTCGGACAGCAAGTGCCAGCTGGCTTTATTAAGGCACGACAGGCGAGAGAGGATCGTTTGAGGGAGGAGATGGAGGCTCAGCTACAACAGTCAAGAGCCCAGCAGATGAGACCTCAACAGTCGAGGGTACAACAGATGAGACCCCAGCAGTCAAGGGTACAACAGGCGAGACCCCAGCAGTCAAGATCTCAGCAAGTGAGAGTCATCTCATCTCCCTCAGCCCAACTCCTCGCTGACATGGATAGCATGCTATCTCGTCTACAGGCACAACGCTCTCCCACTCTACAAAGTGTCCGTTCCATCCTTGAAGATCTCAGAGATATCAAGAGACGCAGTGAAGTGGACTTTGCCGGCTACACGATGGGTACTGATGAGGAAGTGGATGCTGTCTTGTCAAGCGTCCAGGATCGCATCGACTCCATCCTTGAGTATATCTTTGAGCTGGAGGGAGATTTCTCAGTGATCCAACAGGGATATTACATCAGCACGTTGGATGAGATCCAACAGCTGGTGGGACGATAAATGACATCTGTTTTCTCTTCGATTGAAGAGAAAGAGATACACTTATCACATGCTACAATTCTTAGTGGATGATTACTTGGGCGGGTGCGGATTACCTTCGATTAGGACAAGGAGTAATTACTACTCACTAATTCTAATAGATGGGATACAGAGTATTGAGTTTGGAGCTGGCATTGGCATGCCAGCTCCAAATATCGTCGCAATTACCTTTGATTACACGAGCTGGAAAACTGTAGTACTCTACTCTGATAGGACAGAGGCTGGGATATCAGATATGGAAAGCAGGGAATACGTTCCAGCTGGTAGATTCCACCTCTACACGATGTGATTTCTCTTCTTTTGAAGAGAAAGTGAAGTACCCTATCATGTTCCAGTACCTTGTTGAGGACTACTTGAAAGGCTATGGACTACCTAAAATCAGAACAGAGACTAACACCTACAGGTTGATCTTTGAGGATAAGGTGTGTACCGCAATTGAAATAAACCGAGGTAGTCAATGGCGACCAACTTACCTACCTGATAATATTATTGCTATTATCATTAGAGATGACTGGCATTGGCTTCTCTGTTCTGATAGGACAGAGAAGCCAATGTTTCATCCGGATCGTAAGAGTAGTGTTCCAGCTAACAGATTTCAGCTATACCTGATGTGCTACACTATTTAGTAGATGATTACTTGGGAGGTTATAACCTTCCTAAAATCAGAACAGAGACTAACACCTACAGGTTGATCTTTGAGGATGAGACAAGTACAGTGAGTGAAGTAGAAGACAACGGTCACTGTCCGCCATCGTACTCACCTGATAACATTATTGCTCTTATTACTGTCGGCCACTGGCACTGGATTCTCTGTTCTGACAGGACAGAGGCGAAGCTGTTTTATCCGGATCGTAAGAGTAGCGTTCCAGCTGATCGATTCAACGCCTACCTCATGTGATTTTCTCTTCTTAATGAAGAGAAATTAGACACCTGTCATGCTACAGTACCTCGTTGACGACTATTTGGGAGGCTATGACCTCCCTAAAATCAGGACAGAGACTGACCTCTACAAGTTAATCTCTGAGAATGGAGTGATTAAAGTAGAAGACCCCCGTGGATGGCTACTATCATTCCTACCTCGTAATATTATTTCCATTATTGTTAGGGTCGAAGGACATCGGATTCTATATTCTGATAGGACAGAGTCGACAATGATTTATCCGGATCGTAAGAGTATCATATCAGCTGATCGATTTAACTCCTACCTGATGTGATTCTCTTTTCGACTGAAGAGAAAACATGACACTTGTCATGTTACAGTATCTCGTAGATGATTGCTTGAAAGGTTATAACTTACCATGAATCAGGAGAGAGGCTAGCATCTACAAGTTAATCTTTGAGGATGGAATAAGTGTCGTGATCGTAGGAGACGACCTTAGATGGAGAATCCCGCACCTACCTCATGATATTATTTCTATTACTGCTATTGACAGCTGGCCTTGGATCCTATGTTCTGATAGGACAGAGGCGATGCTGGCTTATCCGAAAGATAAGAGTATTGTTCCATCTGATCGTTTCAACACCTATCTGATATGATTTCTCTTCTCATTGAAGAGAAAATGAGACACCTATCATGTTACAGTATCTCGTTGACGATCACTTGAGAGGCTATGATCTTCCTAAAATCAGAACAAAGGCTAACACCTGTAGGTTGATCTTTGAAAATGGGAGGAGTATCGTGGTTGAAGTAGAAAACAATTGGAGGTGGCGGACATCACACCTACCTTATAACATTATGTCTATTAGCTCCGACATCGACTTTGGCTGGCCTTGGATGCTGTATTCTGATGGGACAGAGTCGACAATGCTTTATCCGGCTCGTAAGCGTAGAGTTCCAGCTGATAGATTTCAGCTCTACCTTATGTAATTTCTCTTCTATGAAGAGAAATGAGACCTACCTCTCCCCGTGTTGTGTGAAATACCGAACTCGACCATGTGATTATTCCATCTCATTCTCGAAGGAACGGACACACCCTCTCATGCTACAGTTTCTTGTCAACGACTATCTCCCACACTATGGTCTACCCAAGATCAGAACCAACACAGTCAGTTACAAGCTAGATAGAATGAGTGGCGTTGTCGTTCGTCATGTGGATAATAGGAAGATGATGGGATATCCCCGAAACATCATCTCTATCTATTTCGGTAGTCCATATGGGTTGGTTGGTACCTATGCTCTTCTCTCCGATCGAAGAGAAATGTTCTTTGAAAACCAGTATCCATTTGGTCTCATTCCATCCGAGGAGCTATATCGCTATCTCAGGTTATAATTCTTGTTGCTCTAACAAGAATCACCAGGTATCACTTCACTATTAGCAGTAACCCAAACTTTTATTTCTCCACACTAAAATGATCTTTCAGCGACGATATGTCATTTTTGGCGTCGCTATTCTTGCCATATTGCTGATACTGCTCATAATGTATTTTGTTACACGCACTGCCACGACAGAAATATCCGTCAACTATCCCCCAGGTAGCTACCCTACAATGCCAGTGATTGCGGGTGCCACTGGAGCATCTGGCCCAGTGGGACCGACCGGAGCTACCGGTGCCACTGGGATGGGACTTCAAGGTGTTGCGGGTATCCCAGGTGCGAAGGGTGCTACCGGAGCCACTGGTGCCACAGGAGCCACTGGTCCAATCGGACCCACTGGAGTAGCTGGCCCCACTGGACCAAAGGGTCCAATCAGCTTCCCATCATAACCTCAGTTTCTTTCACAAGAAAGAAGATAGCTATACCACTTTCACAACAACATTTAAGTTTTAAGGAATAGCCGTAAACAGCTATTACCTTCTTAAAATTGGGTTCACGACCGATGTAGTCATGATGACAGTAGCTCGGCTACCTTGGGTTTCAAGAAGTATGACGGTCGTCCCTTCCCGGCGATCGTCTCCTTCATGATGTTGTGAATGTTCAAGGAGGCGTTTACATCCCGATTCCACAGCGTCTGGCATCTTTGGCAGATGACGAGACCATGACGATCGATGACTTCTTCCCGCTTCCACGGCCTTGGGTTGTTACACTTACGGGCGTACTCGCACTCACAACTTCCATCTTTACAGTTAGAACAGGTCTTGCTGGTTCGGTGCTCATTAACTAAGAATACTTCGTAACCTGCGTTTCGAATCATCTTATGGAAACCAACACCTTTCAACGGCTCATGACCCTTTCTATGCCCGTGCTCGTTCCAGTCCCCGAAACCCACGACTACGTCATCGTGGTGACCGAAGGTCTCACGGAAGCGGTTCATGAAGTTACTTTCGCTTCGCTGAGTGTTACTGTAAGTATTGAGACGAAACTTACGGTAGATGGGATCTTGATAGAAGGAGTTTAGTTTGTGGGTGACGAGGTTCTTAAGACGGAGGTACTTTTGGTACTCGGATGACTGTAGTGACTTGGAATTGAAGGGGTGTCTGATACCCGTTTCAAGGTCATGAGCTAAGGACGATTCCCACTCCACAACCGTCTTTCCTTCAATGCGACTCTCCTTCTTCCACTTTAAGATCAGGTTACGGTGTTTCTTGGTCTGTAGTTCCTTCCGTCGTTGGTTCTGAGTGTAACGGAGCTTCACAGCGTTCTCATTCCGTTGACAGTTCGGGTTGTCATGAACGGTGATGGCAAAAAGAAGATCGCTCTTACCCGGGTCAATACCCACAACTGTCTTCCCGGCAAGAGACTCGGGGTCGGCAAGATCAGTGATGTAAAAACCATGACGTGTCTTCTTTTCCTTTGGATCCTCTGCAGTTTCCTTCTTAATCGCTCTCTCTATTTCCTTAGCCTTCATGTCCTTGTAACGTTCATGAATTAGTTGTAGGGAGACAGACACCCCGTCAGTACTAATCATGTAATTGAAACTGTAAGATCTACGTTTGAAACAACGCATTGTGGTCATGAAGAACGGTGACCATATTTCCTTCTCGTACTGTGAAAACTTGCTGATGTACGAAGGCTTTGCTGGGTGTAACTTGGTATCCATAAGAAGGTGGTACACTGTACTTGTGTCAATCGTAATATGGCGAGGTACTTGCGACGAGCACTGTGGGAACAAGTTGTAAACCTTCTCACCTTCTCCCTCAACCCCTAGCATCATGACATACATGGGTTCAAGGTAGTCGTTTGGATTTACGCAAACATCGTAACTGGTCTTGTGGTGCTCCAACTGTTCCTTGGCGAACTTGTCAATGACGGTCGTGGCGTACTTAGCAGGCAAGCAGATCTTCTTAAAGTCACTAACGTACTGACGGTAGTCGAGTGGCGACTTCATCTGTTCTTCGCACACTGACAACACATCATTACGAACCTGCCGGAGAGCGTAGTCATAACTAGACCTCTCTTCTTTGGAGAATGCCGGTCGAAGAGTCTTGTAACCGAGCCTATTGTAGACGTACCGCTGGACGTACTTGTAGTAGTTCAACTTAATGTTGTTCTGGTAGTCGGTTAGAATGGTCGTAGCGGTGTACTCGAATACGAAATTAAGATGAAGGTAACTCTGAGGTTCATCTCCGGGAGCGATCGTTGGTTTGTAGTGACTGTCGTAGAACTCCTTCAGCTTTCGTTTCAAGGTGACGGTTTCCAGTTTTGGCGGTCTTCCTCGTCCTGTAGGAGTGATACATACTGTCTTCATTACGTTCACAATAAGATCGTGGTCTATTGTAGGAAACTTACCTACCGTCTCTCGTTCATGAAGTAAGTACATCTTCATGAATTGAAGCGTGTGAGTTAAGATCTTATCCATCCTGATGACAGCATCGTTAATAATACACAAGGTTCTTTCATCGGTGACGACGTTGGAAAGGTTGTTCTTGACCGATTTGTAGGGATCGGGTGGTTTCTTCTTCATTATGCTAATGAACTGGATCAATTTGGGTCAATAAATCAATTGTAGACACTTTAAAATTACCTCTCACTCTAAAATGGAGATCGGTGACTTACTTCTCGTTATCGCTCTAGTTATTGTCGGCCTCTTAGCCCTAGCCTACGTGGTGTTTGGACTGGGTGGACAAAGTAATAAACAGTATTTACTGACCTGCCCTCCCTGTCGGGCTAACACAGCCTCCACGACAGTGGCTCCAGTAATGGTGCCAGTCGCTACTACTTCTACAACCGCCTCCACTACCACATCAGTCCCCATTACGCCCGTCATCCCTCTCCTCCCATTAGCTCCTGCTAACCCCACTATCTCCTCAGCTACTACTCTCCTCTTCCGTAATCGTAGCAATGGTAAGTATTTATCAGTCTGCGCGGGCTGTTCCAGTCTAGACCCCTTAGTGGTAATGGCTAACAATAGTACTGCCTCAGCTACTTATAGTCAATGGAACCTCATCTCCAACACTCAAGGATATCTCTTTGCTACCAAGTTTCAGGCCACTCCCTCGACCACTACTCCCTCTGCTACTCCAGATGTTCCCCAGAGTGCGGGTGCGATCCAATTAGCTCTACCACAACAGATTGCTACTATTAAAGAAAGTGGTAATCTGTTCCAACTTACTCCGGTGGATTCTAATGGCTATAAGATCCACACGGCTACCACAGCTCTTAAGATCTGCTGTTCGGCTAGTGAGGTGGCCACGTGTTCATGTCCTCAATTTACTAAGGATGCTAAGGATGGAGTGACCTTGATCGCTAATGGTGCCTCATATGATACTACTGCCATTTGGGACATCTTCACCTATACAGAGGTGGGAGGGGTTCAGTCGTTTCTGAATTGAGAAGAGAGAACTGAACTAGTGACAGATTATTTAGGTTCGATAACACCTAATGGAGTCGGAGGCGACAAACTCATCGTCGTTGCCAGTGGCTTCTGCTTCTGCTTCCGCTCCTGTTCACCGAGTAGTTGTGGCTTTATGCTATCGGAGTCCCGGTAATTTCCTCACCATCCCCAATTGCCCCTACTGTTTTTGTACTCATAAACATCGAGTACCTGGTATCACCTTGACAAGAATCAAGCATGTCAACGGAGCTGTAATACCCTATCGCCGTTCAATGTTTACCAAGATCAGCGACTGTGAGACCGCCTCTTACACTTATGCCCTCGAGTTACGACGTGAGACTGAGATACCGATCGAGCTGAAGAAGCTATGCCGAGGTGTGACAGCCAAAAACCGACCCTGCCAGAGAAAGGTAAGAGCTGGGGCTTGTGTCTGTTTGACGCACGAGAAGCAGTTAGAGGCGATTACTACGAAAAGAGCCAATGAGTTGTTAGTTAAACTTAATGCTTGAAACATAACCTAGGTTATGTTTAGACTTTACTTGAAGTATTGTGCCACCAAAGCGACATACTTCGCCTGAGCTGTAGCTGGAGACATTCCGCCCAATGCCTTCCACGAGTTCCATTTGGCTTGTCCTTTGAGATCCAGCATCCCCGGCTTTGGCGTGTTATTAGCCCCAGTCGATCCTTGTTTGAAATGAGCATACAGCTGGAGTAGCTGATCATTAGAGAGATCCTTCTTACCTCTGTTCGAGTTGGCAGTAGCGATAGCTTGTTGGAATGACATCTTTACAGTGTAAAGATTATCTTTAACTAATCAAGTCACTAATCGTCTTCACCTGTTCTCGAGTAAAGAACAAATGACCTCCCTTATCAAAGGTATACCTCTTCACGAAAGCAAACAGATGACTTGACGATGGTATGAAAGGTACCACCTGATCATCAACGGTATGGATCATGATAACTTTGCCAGCCTCCAAGTGTAACAGCTCATCCTCTATACTCATTTTATAGATAACATATGGAGTCTGCTCTTCTACTGTCGTGATTAACTCTTTGGAATCCTTGGCTTTGACCATTGCTAACACGCTACTCGTCCATTTGGTAGGCTCCTTCTTCACTAACCGTGCCATCGGGCCAGCTACAAAGGCTCCTCTGAGTAAAGTATAATAGAAGCCTTGGATAGTATCCCAAGAATCACAACCTCTAATAGGACTACAAACAGCCACCACCTTATCAACCATATCAGCACACTTAATGGCGATTACTCCGCCGATCGACATGCCCACCAAAGTAATCCGACACTGTGGGTGCCTGAGAACAGTCAACTCCAAAAAGTGTTTAAGATAGCGAGGATCAGAGAAATCAGGGATAGTATCTCCTGTGGCAGGATCAGCTATTAGAGGCATATTACACACGCATGTGGGAGCTTTTAAACTTAACTCCGAGATGAAGTGACTTAAGTACTTAGAGTTATGACCGGTCAACATCCCTGGGATGATGACAATCAGGTGTGTTTGGTCGTCAGTGGGAAAAGGAGTAGCCCATTTAGCTGAGAAGGTATGACCGTCTTCAGGATCTATGAACTGTTCCGACTCAACTGTCTTCCATTTGGATCTACCTGTGAATAAGTATTGTGCTACCTGGAACATTTAAGATGACACCGGTCAGGTTTAACATACTATTGAAAATTGGTATAAGTTATGTCTTTAATCACTAAAGACAATGGAGTTCTGGACGCTGACTAATGCTATCAGAGTGAACACCTCGTACCTAGGTGAAGAGGTCATACTACAACTCTGTCAGGGATCAGAGTTGAACAGCCAATCCGTGGCTACCTTGAAAGAGATAGCCAGAGTTTTATCTCTTAATCCCAATCTGCGTAAGGCTGAGTTAATCGTGGATATCCGATCCAAGGTGTTAGAGCTACGATCAAAGCCTCTGACTTTGGCCAGCCTTCAACGAGAGGCCACAGCTCGTTTAATCCCAACTCACTCCTTAACTTATCAAGACCTAAGAATTCTTCTAAACTATGAGAAGGTGACTCATGCTGGTCTCGTATACTTCCCTCGAAACAGCCGATCCACTCTCTATCGGATATTAAAGGATACCGAGAAAGGCTCGTGGCTGAGAATGGTGAGGTTAAAGCAATCTTACAACGAAATAATCTCCATGTGGGACGTCCTACCTCATAGTAGCGAACAACTTCACCACACCTTAACCTATTGTACAGCAGTGTTGGTTGACGACCACAATCAACATACACCTATACTCTATGTTAACTCAAAGGATGATATCGGGGAGATTCTCTTGACGACCATTCCAGATAGTCTTGAGAGGAAGCGTCTACTCTATGCTTACGATCATTTCTTACTACAAGAGTTTAGACGCAAGCATAGCTTAAGTCCGGATCAAGACATCACACAGTTAATAGCTCTTCATCTACCTGACTCGGATTATGATAAAACCTACGAATACACGCATGATAGAGACCCTTTACTGAGAGCGTTAGCTACCACTAAAGCCAATACCCTTGGTAGGTATGCCGAAATCAGCTGTTTGGGTCTTAATCCTTACATGGAAGAGCTATGTGCCGTACCCCAAATCCCAGACCAACGTCCTACTTTCATTCCCGACCCTGACCCGGAGGACTATGAGTCATTGTCGGTGGCAGTCTTACAGTCTCTCACCATCAGAGAGGGACTCTGTGACTTAGGTGAGATTATATCAGATGATAAGGAAGACTTAATCGATGAGTTAACAATGGCCTATGTCTGTCCCTGCTTCATGAGAACTGGGGACGTCGAGAACACCGATCAAACCCACACCAGTCTTTTAACTGAGCTATCAGAGGTACCAAAGGGACAGTTGTACGCATTTGGTATGAGAGATGGCACCGGTAAGTACGTGTACTATGAACGAGACGAGCTATTAGCTAAGTTCACCTCAGAGCAGGCCTTTATTGACATCCACACCAACAAGAGCTTTGAGATCACAGCGATCAAAAGATTGTATGTTTTGTCATTTGCGGATTACACCCAAGGGGCGTCTCAGTTCCAGACATGCCTAACCTCTCTCTTAAGTTTAGCAGGTACCATTACTGCTCAAGAGCAGGACTTGGTGAGAGAAATGAGAGGCAATCTAGAAGTGAAGGCGGTGTTTGAGTTGTTGTTTGAGGCAGGCTTCTATATGAGACGCTGGGACGGAAACAAGGAAAGATATCCTGTAAAAGCCAGCGACACCGAACCTGAAGCTGGAATGGCAATAGAAGTAGAGGAAGAGAGATTGTTTCAGAGGGTTAATGACTCACTTGAGAGGTTCAGAGTGGCGGTGGAGGCTCTACCTGTGGAAGTTAAGAGTAAGTTTTGGGGTTTACGACTCAAGAACTATGTGAGAAGTGGCTACTACTCATCGGCAGAGGACTCAGATGATGGTATTAGTATTAGAGATAGGTTTGAATTGGTGTGTCAGGGGAATGGAGCAGAGGCACCGATTAATAGTTGTATTAGGTTGACAAGTGGATGGTTTATCTTTACGGCTTTATACTATAGGTGGTTGATTTGGAAGGAGAGGGTGGGGGGAGTGAGGGAGTTTGAGATTGAGTTTGTATCGTGAAGGGAAGAAGCGAAGTGAGGTAGTCTTCTTTACTAAGGTAAAGAAGAGAAGTGAGGGTGTGAGATGAAGTGAGGGTGTGAGAATAGTAATGAAGTGTCCGAACAAGTAATCACCTGTCACTACTCTTCTTCTTTCTCATGACAGTTATGAAACAAGTAATGAAGTGTCATGATAGCTAATGACCTGTCACCACATCTCTTCTTTCTCATGACAGTTATGAAACAA
>Ga0172379_10004963_pt1 | contig 19047 bp, 35 predicted proteins | sample GrowelOW334metaG_FD_119756 | JGI IMG/M metagenome (GOLD analysis project Ga0172379, IMG submission 119756) | Groundwater microbial communities from an aquifer near a municipal landfill in Southern Ontario, Canada - Groundwater well OW334 metaG | ecosystem: Environmental > Aquatic > Deep...
ACAAAAAATCGATGATAATTCAAAATTTAAGTTAATTTTACTATTTTAACAAATTTAAAAACAAAATCACTACTCACACCCCTATTTCCTATGGAAAATCAAATCAAATTTTTGTTAATAATGTTCTTCAATCTTATTTATTCTTTATTTATTCTTTCTCTTTAATTTTTTTAAAAAAAGTAATTTATTTACTTTATTATATTATATTATATTATATATTATTATAATATATATAATATATAATATATAATATATATATTTATAAATCAAAAATTAACAAATCAACAAACCATTTTTCTTTTTAAACATTTCTATAAGAAACCAGGGGGTCACCCTAAACTTAAATCTTGACCTTTTAGGATCTAAAAAGACTATTTTTCCTTTTTGGTTTCATATTATTTAAAAATAATAGATAAAAAGTAAAATAATTGCTTATTTTAACACATATTTTATTTTCAAACCTTAAAGTTTACTAATTTATTCATTTATTGCTTTTTCTGTTAAATTGCCATGTAAATAAATTATAAACAAATAATTATTTTTACTATTAATTTATCTCTTTGATAAAAATAGTAGCTCTCGAATATTATTAAAAAGACAATAGAAAAGTTTATATATAGTTTTTTTGTCTATCAATTATGGCTGATGAAAAAAGACCGTTAAAAGACCTTGTTGGAAAAATGGTGGTTACAAAAGAGGGGAAAAGAATTGGGTTTATTCAGGATCTTACATTTGAGACTAAGACTGGAGAACTTATTCAAATGGTTATTAAAAATCCTACACCTCATGCTCAAAATCTTAATCTTGAAAGAACTAATGTTGGAGAAATATTAATACCCCATAATTCCATAATGGCTATAGGCGATTTTATTGTAGTTTCTGAAGAAGACTTAAGATAATAATTCTTTAAAATGAAAGTAATAGGATTTAATTATAAAAAAGTGTTTATTGAGAAAAAGAAAGAGATTGATACAAAATTTAATATTAACACAAATATTCAAATTAAAAATATTAGTAAAACTGATATAGAATTGTTTAAAGGAAAAGACGTATTAAATTTCGATTTTGAGTTTAAGATTATATATGAACCTGACTTTGCAGAATTACTTTTTCAAGGAACAACTCTCGTTTATTTTTCAGATTCCAAATTAGCTGGTAATGTGTTAAAATCTTGGAAAAACAATGAATTACATGAAGATATTAAAGTTCAGTTAATGAATATAATTTTTTCAAAATCTAATCTTAAAGCACTTCAACTAGAAGAGGATTTAAATCTTCCCCCTCATCTTCCCAGCCCAATAATTAATCAAGAAGTAGATAAAAACAATAAGAACTAATTCTTTTATTGCCATATTGATCTAAAAAGCAAATCAAAACCTATAAAAATTCTGTTTTTCTACCCCTATTAATGAAACTTTCTCAAAAAAAGGTCGAAAAGATATCCGAGCATATACTATCAGTTCTTTTAACTCATTTTCCAAATCCTTTGTTTACATCTGAAATAGCAAGAGAAATAGCAAGAGATGAAGAGTTTACAAAAAAATTACTTCAAGACCTTGAGTCCAAAGGGCTAGTTATAGCAATTATTAAAAATTCAAAAGGATCAGACTATTTAAGAAGAATAAGGTGGCGGTTGTCAAACAAAGCTCATGAAGCTTACAACAAATCCAATACTAATTCTTTTTAATCTATAATTTAGATACTATCAAAATATTTATAACCTTTTCATCTAATTCATTTCAATGGATCAATCAACTCCAGTTAAAGAAGCATTTAATAGGGTAAAAGAAGATATTTCTAACTTGAAATTAGAATTCTTAAATATAAAAAAGGAACTTAATGAAATACAAAATTCCATATCCTTGTTAACAATTTCTATAGACTCATTAAAAAACTCCCAGTCATCTTTGATTAGACAGACCAACAGACAGACAGACCAACAGACAGACAGACCAACAGACATCCATACAAACATACATTCAAACACTCAAGCAGCTATTAAGACAGATAATTTAGAAAATTCAACAATCAGACACATAAATCCAACAGAAAAACTCCTTTCGACACATCTTTCGACACAAAAATATACCTTTCAAGACCTAAAAAGCCAAAATAGGAATATTTCCATAGGAAATAGGGGGGTTTCGACAGACAGACAGACAGACCAACAGACAGACAGACAGACACAAAATCAAGTAGAAAAACCAGTTTATAACTCCCTTAACTCCACTAATCCTTCTCAAAAGACCTTAATTCCTCAGTCCTATGAGATTATTGAACAACTTGACGCACTTAAAAAAGAATTGAGGCTTAAATTTAAACGCCTTACCTCTCAGGAAATGCTTATTTTTTCTTCAATTTACCAATTTGAAGATCAGGGTTTTCTCGTCGATTATTCTCTCCTTTCCTCAAAATTGAACCTTTCAGAAAGCTCAATCAGAGATTATATTAAAAGGATAATTGCAAAAGGAGTTATTCTAGATAAGGAAAAGGTAAATAATAAGCGAATAATTGTTCATATACCTCCAGATTTTAAAAAATTAGCTTCATTAGATACAATTATTAAACTTAGACAGATCTAAAAAGGATAAAAGATATGATAATTGGTATACCGAATAAGTATATATCTTCAATTATTTCCCACATTTTTCTAATTTCCTTCAAAACTTTTAAACCTCAAATGTTTCCTTAATCTTCTATTATTTTATCCCCTACTTTATCACCTCCCTAATTAAATTACCCCCTACATCTTTTCTCTCTCCCCCCATTTTGAGATAAATTTTCCCCATACTTTTTTTATCTCTTTTTTATTTGATTTTTTTAACATTTTTCTCTCACTTTACCCTCTTTTTAATTTATTTCTTTCAGCTTTTTTAACAAATAAACCCTCACTTTACCCCTTTTTAGCTTTATTACCCACTTAATTCTTAATTAAATCCTTTGTTAAACCCTCACTTTCCACTTTTTGAGCTGTTTTTTACTTAAATTCCCCTATTTCTTCTTCTTTTTATCCTTATCAACTCTCACTTTCACGATTTTTAGTATTTTTTCCCTTATTTCTCCTGACATATACACTCTTTTTTTACCATTAGGCTCTATACTCTCTTCAATTAACCCCTCACTTTTCTGTTTTATACTGTTTATTTGACCCCTTATTGTTGACCTTGTTTTCCCTAACATTGCAGCTAGATCATCATAGCTTAATTTTAACTCATTATTTGCTAGTACCCAGACTATTGCTCTTTCAGTAACTGATAGATTAGAAATTCCATTAAAATTACCTGTTTGAACAGGTGTTTGAACAGCACTTTCAACAGCTTCAACAGCTGTCTGTTTATCATAAACAGGCCGAGCTGTTTTAAACACCTTCTTTGATGTTCCTTCATTAAACAAATAAATAACTTCTTTCAATTGTTCTATCTCATCTTTTATCGAGGATACATCCTGTTTAATATCATCTAAACGGGTGTTTAAAGAAATATCTTGGTTGTTTAAGTGTGTTACCCAAGCACCAATTTTATCAATATCTTCTTTTACAGCATCAAAAGAACGTTTTGTTTCATTATGTCCTTCCTCAACCTTCCTTTTTTTATTGAAAAATCCAAACATCTTATTATTTACTGAGGAATATACTATATAAATGTTTCGTTTTTTTAACATAAATTAATCTATTTTTTACTCATTATTTTGGTCTTAAACACCATCAATTTTCAAATAAACAGCTGTTTAAACACCCTTAAACACCCAATTTATCTTCGATAAATCAAAAGATATTAAAAATTCCCTTAAACACCTCATTTTTACCCTATTTTCATAAAATTATATTTTTATCTCCCCTTCCAATTTCAAAACCTTTAAATATCCCCTAAACCTATTGTTTTTATCATAAGAGCTTGAAAGGGGTATAGCTAAGGCCGGAACTTCCTTGGCTTAGACTAAAGGTTTAAAATTATTAGTCAGTTATGGGCTGGAATCTACAGTCTTTCATTAAGTTCAAAAATTAAAAGAGGTAACAAAAATGGCAAAACTAACTGCATGGCTTGTAACCATTATTGGAGTATTGCTATTGCTTCAGGCAGGGGGTTGGTTAACTGCTTTGACAGACTATAATCCCTGGCTCATTGCAATTGGCGTATTAGCAATAGGTATTACTAAGCTAGTAAGAAACTATAATAAAAAGAGAAAATAAGACAACAATTGATCTTAGCTTAGCAATCACAAGTTTTTGATCTTCTCATTCTTGCAAAATAGTTTAGCAATTGCTAAACCTAACTTAAGAGAAAAAACTAATTATCTTCTAAGGGCAAAAGATTAAAGGGTAACAATTATTTTAATTAAAACTGATCAAGCAAGTTTTAAGCTATTTGGTTTTGTATTCTTTATAGCTTATACTTTCTTCTTTCTCAAGAGGAGAGGGAGTGTTAGGAGAATATTAGGTTCTCCCACAGTTTTAACCCTATTAATAATCCTAGACCCCGTATTAACTTTTTAGCATAAGCAAAAAGTTTTAGCATAAGCAAAATTATGCACTTAACTCAGTTTTTAACCCTAAGTGCACAAAAATCACTCAAATTAAGTTTTAGAGTTTTACATATAGGTCAGAGCCCAGATAATAAGTTTTAAATATCTATTTATTTTTTATAACAAATGTTAAAGAATTATTCTCCATGTAGAAACTGTATAGATTATATCTCATCTCCTTCAAATAGGGAAAGTGGCTTTTGTGACAGAGTTGGTGATCCAAACTTTGTATTTCATGCATATACAGATCCTAAATTTAAATGTCTTTTTGAAAACGGTCCAAGAGAAACTCTTTCTAATCAAGAAGCTGAAAAAAGATGGCAAAAAGTTCAAGAAGATGAAAAATCTTTTTCAGCTGCATTAGAATATGCAAAAAGGGTTGTAGACTCTTGGCCAGAATGGAAAAAAAGGCCTGTTAGAGAAACAGTTTCTATTCCGAAACAGCCCAATTACCGCTTATAACAGAAGATTTTCTTTAGCTAAAACATTCAATCATCTCTTAAAACTTTCTGCATAAGGAAAATTAGTTCCTTTCAGCTTTTTTTGTGAAAATAATAAGCTGATCCCAAGCCGGCAATAGTTGCAATACCAAAGATTATTCCATTCAGCCATTTTCCTTCATCTATACAATAACCTGTAGCAGTAAGCATTGATCCAGTATACATAAATGAGTAATAAACCCCCGATCTTTTTCCAATGATCATATTATCAAAATCCTTTAATTTTTCAATTAAATTTTGTTTTCCTACCAGTTTCATAAACTCATTTGATTCCTCTTTTATTTAAACATTTAGATAATAGTTTATCACTCCTTCTTTTTTCCCTCGGAAAATCCCCTTAAAACACAATATTTATATACTAAGGGCACGGTTAATATACGTGAACTAGGTATTTTATACCCTTAGTTCACAAATATAAGAGTTGAACTATGAAAAGATTAGTTTTTTTGAAAATTTTTGAAAATTTCATTAAAGATTTTTGTTTAATTAATGCTAAAACATTTAATCAAAACCTAAATTTTTCAGCAGCTATTCGTAGTACCTAAAATGTATAAAAAATTTAAAAAAGTAGTGGATAATAATCTTAAAAATAAAAATCACACAAAAGAAATCAAAGCAATAATTTTTGATGTAGGTGGGGTTTTATTAGAATCCTCAGGTAAATCAGTTCATGAGTATATTGCCAAAAAACTAAATATTGGTCTTGATGAATGGTTTGATGTTATTGAACCTTACTGGGAAGAAATGGTTAAAGATGAATCAACTACAAGTTATGCTATGCTTAAAGTTTCTAGACATTTTAATATTTCAAAACACAAACTCGAAAAAATTTTAATTTTAGCATTTAAAAGAAATTTCCGGAAAAATAAAGGGGTGTTTAAAATTGCTAAAAAATTAAGGAAAAATTATAAAACTGCAATTCTCTCTGATCAATTATCTTTATCTTATGAAGCATTTGAAAAATATAAACTGGATCGACTTGTTAATGTGTCTGTCTGGTCTCAAAAAGAAGGGATTAGAAAGCCAAATATTGAGATTTATAAAAGAGTTATGCAACGCCTAAATGTTCCTGCACAATACTGCCTATTTATTGATAATCGGGACTGGAATCTTGTGCCTGCAAAAAACCTTAAAATGAAATATATCTTGTTTTATAACCATAAGCAACTATTAAATCAACTTAAAACTTTTGGAGTTAAAATATGATTATCAACAACAAACGCCCACTAATTATTGCCCATAAAGGTGGAAGATATTGGAAAGATAATAATTTTTCATATATTTGCGAAGCAATTGCACAAGGGGCAGATATTATTGAATTAGATGTAAAACAAAAAAAGAATGGGGAATATTATATAAAACACAATAATTTTTCAAGAACTCAAGGAACCTTAGAAAACGCATTAAAACGAGTTAAAAATATCCCAGTATATCTTGATATCAAAGATTATTCAATTGATCCAAATCACTTAATTGATTTTGTAAGAGAAAATACCTCAAGCCCGATTATAATTGGTTCATTTAGTATAGAAGTTCTTAAAAAAATTGACCATAAAAAAAAGGTGACAATAAGTTACCACATATATAGTCCTTGGTATGATTATGAGTTAGTGAAAGAAATCGGGGCAGATTGGGTAGTCCTTTGGAACTATAATATTGCAAAATGGAAAATTAAAGATATTAATCAACAAGGGTTAAAAATGGCTCCTGCTGGCAACCCTCTCCACACACTTTCAAGACAGGCTAAATTTATATACAAGGGAGCAAATGCAGTTTTTGTTTATGATGTTGCTAGGTTTAAAAAAGCACTACAAGAAGTTGAACAGAAAGTTAAAGAGTCAAAAAGTTCTAAGAGCAAACAATTAATTAAAAAATTCAAGTGGAAGTTTCAGAAAAATTTTAAAATGATTGAGAATATGGAAGAAACTTTTCAATCCCATCTACCTAAAATTGGCACTCCAGTAATACTTACAGAAGATTATATTGAATATTTAAAAGAGAGGTTTAAGTCAAAATGACTGGACAATTAGCAGCAGTTTATATTCGTGTTTCAACAGAAGACCAGGCCAAGTTTGGGATTTCATTAATTGCCCAGCAGGAAGCTTTAGAAAATTATTGTAAAGCTCTTGGTTTTGAGGTTTATAAAATTTACAAAGACGAAGGTAAATCTGGAAAAGACTTAACTCACCGACCTGCAATGCAAGAGATGTTAAAAGATGCAGAATTACATAAATTTGGAGCCATTTTCATTTATAAATTAGATAGATTTTCAAGGAGTTTAATGGATTTAATCACCACTATAGAAAAACTAAGGGGTTTGGGAATTGATTTTGTTTCATTGCAGGATAAAATTGAAACAACTTCAGCTTCTGGAAAGCTTATGTTCCATGTTATTTCTGCATTTGCAGAATTTGAAAGAAATGTTACAAGTGAAAGAACTAAATTTACTATGTCAAAAAAAGCTCGAGATGGAAATATTGTTTCAAGAGCCCCATTTGGATATAAAATTTTTGATAAAAAATTAATTCTTGCTGAAAATTCTTTTATTGTTCCTGAAATATACCATAATTTTATTAATAATTCAATTAGTCTAACACAATTAAGTAAAAAATACGGACTATCGGTTAATGGTCTCAAAAAGGTTCTTTCAAATAAGACATACCTAGGCAAAATAAAATTCAATGGCGAAGCAACACAAGGTTCTCATCAACCATTAATCTCTGAAGAACTTTTTAATAAAGTTCAAGAAAAGTTAAGAAATATTTAATTTATCTCCTATAGATATATTATTCATTTTTACACTACCCCCATTTACTTCTAATACATACCATGCTTCAGTTTTAGGCGAATAAATTTCACAAGGCTCTTGTTTGCATGGAGGAACATTCTCTTTTATATCTACAATTTCTATGTTTTTATTAATCCAGATTATGTCTAAAGGAATTAAAGTATTTTTCATCCAAAAATTGTATTTTCCCGAATTATTAAAAATAAATAACATCCCATTATTTTCATCTAAATTTTCTCTAAACATTAATCCTTTTTCCATCTCAACAGTTGTTTTAGCTACTTCAACAGAAAAGCATTGCTGTTTATAACAAATGTTTTTTGTTTCAACAGCTGTTTGTTTAATTACCTGGCCTGTTTGAACAGGTGTTTGTTGTTTAATAAATAATCCAATTAAAAAATATAAAATCAAAATGCAAAAAATAATTAAAAAGATATGTTTCAATTTCATAGTAATCCTATAACCAAAAGATTTTAATATTTAACTAAAGAATTTTTTTACCTTTTTATTAACTAAAAGATAATAACCAAATACTCCATAAATAATTAACCCCAAAATCGCCGAAAGGGGATTAATTATCAACGCAAATATGACTTTTATCAAACCTAACAATACTAAAATTACTGCAACAATATAAGCCCATTTTTTTCCTTTCTTTAAATCTCTTCCAATAAAATATTCAAGAATTCCAATAACTAAAGCCATTATGCCCCCAAAGATAATTGTAACTAAGAATAATTCTCCAATTATTACTTTTGTTACATCTAATCCTGGAATTAACTCAATTATTTTATCAACTCCTAATACTGCCATTATCGCTGTTCCAGCAATTCCAGAAATTACCATTAAAATTCCAGAGAGAATACTTAAAATTGCAGAGATATAAAATAAAATAGAGATAATTTTAATTGGTGTAGGTATTTTTTTAGAATTAATTTTTTTAGCTACAATCTTACTTCTCTTTTTCGCCCTCTTTGCCATATTTAATTAAAGCAAAAAGCCTTTTTAAATATATCTCTTTATATCTGATAAACAACTTAGATAGAAACTATTAAAAATACTTTAAATTAGCTTATTTAGTTAAAATGAAAGAATCTTTAATATCAGTTAGAAATAAAATCTTTAATTTGGGATATGTTAATATTATAAGGCCGAGTTTATTTTTAATAGATCCTGAAATTATACATAATCTTTTTATAGCTATTGGGAGAATATTGGGATCTAATTTTCTAACAAAAGTTATAACCAAACTTTTATTTTCATACTCTAATAAATCTCTTGAACAAGAGATTCTTAATATTCATTTCAAAAATCCAGTAGGTTTAGCTGCAGGTTTTGATAAGGATGGATATATGATTAACTTAATGTCAGATGTAGGATTTGGTTTTGAAGAAATTGGCTCAATTACTGGTCAACCATGTTTTGGAAATCCAAAACCTCGATTATGGAGACTCAAAAAATTAAAATCTTTAGTTGTGAATTATGGGCTAAAAAATCAAGGATGTGACAAAATCTTTGATCGTCTTAAAAATAAAAAATTTGTAATTCCTTTATGGACTAGCATTGCAAAAACAAATTCTAAAGAAACTTCAGAAACTGAAGAAGGAATTAAAGATTATATTAACTCTTATACGAAACTTGCTTTAATCGGAGATATTTCTGTTATAAATATAAGCTGTCCAAACTCTTTTGGGGGCCAACCATTTCATGATAAAGATAAATTAAACAAATTATTAAAAGAAATTTCAAAGATTAAAACTAAAAAACCCGTTTTTCTTAAACTTTCTCCAGACTTATCAAAAAAACAAATAGATGATATTATTCTTATTTCTTCTAGATATCATCTCTCTGGATTTATATGTTCTAATTTGACAAAAGAAAAGAATATTACTAAGGAAATTATCAAATATCCTGGAGGCCTAAGCGGAAAATTAGTTGAAGACCTGTCAAACAAACAGATAAAATATATTTACCAAAAAACAAAAGGAAGATTTATTATTGTTGGAGTTGGAGGAATATTTTCAGCAGAAGATGCTTATAAAAAAATTAAATTAGGTGCATCTTTAGTTCAGCTAATTACTGGCATGATTTATGAGGGCCCGCAGCTGATTGGTCAGATAAATCAAGATCTAGTTAAACTTCTTGAAAAAGACAGTTACAAAAATATTTCAGAAGCTGTTGGTGTAGATAGTCAGTAATTCCTTAAATCCATTTAATTAACTATTTTTCCATTTACATCCGATTTTATTTATAATTGCATTTTTTTCTGCGTTAGTTATTTCTTTCTGATATTTTGATTCTCCAACAAATCTTGCAACACAATATCCTTCTTCAACTAACTGCAAGTCTATATTTTTTCCATTAAGAAAAATATATCTTAATTGTCTGCCATATTGGTCTCTGTCTTCTTTATCTTTTTCCAATTCAACTGTTTTTCCTAAAAGAAGTTCATCAATTCTATTTTTAGCTGCAGAATAACACTCTCTTCCTTTTTCATTACAATCAATTCCAAGTAATCTAACACTTTCGCCACCCTCAACAATAACTGTATCTCCATCAATAATTTTTGTAACTATTTTTTGCTCTTTTTGATTATTACTCATTTTTAAGCTATCTAACTTTATTGTTTCTCCATTTATACTTAAGCCACCAGAACCAATAATTAAATATGCTGGAATAATCAGCCCAGTAAATATCACAATAACAACAAGAATTGCCAAAATTATCTTTTCACCCCTTCCTACCATAATAAGATTAGTAAATTGCCTAATTTAAATTTTACTGGCAAAATTTAAATACAATAAACTACATTTAATTAAATGAAAAAAGAGAAAGAGTATGTTTCAAGATCTTTTGATACAAAAACAATAAACAAAAATATTCTTGCCCCAGAGCATTTTCATAGACTTTTCAGTAAAAAAGAATTAACCTTTAGCCAAAAAGCAGCAGACGCAATGACTAAATTTGTCGGAAGCTGGACATTTATTCTAGTTTTTATTTTCTTTTTGATTATCTGGATAGCCTTTAATCTTTATTTTATAATTAAATGGGAGTTAGGTTCTGCTTTTGATCCTTATCCCTTTGTCTTTCTTAATCTTATCTTAGCAATGATTACTTCAATTCAAGCTCCAATAATTCTCATGAGTCAGAATCGTGAGGCAGAAAGAGAAAGAATTCGCGCAGAATATGATTATGCGATTAATAGAAAAGCTGAAAAAGAAGTTCGTGAAATTCAAAGTGATATTAAAGACATAAAAGCAGGTCTGAAGATAAAATAGTTTTAAGGATCAACTTAGCTTAGTGAAATTGTAAACGAAAGATTTATAAATATATAACCACTATATAATTCACTATGGAAACTACAATACAAATAAGCAGAGAGTTGCTTAACAAGCTTGCTGAAATGAAAATGCATGAAAAAGAAAGTTATGAAAGTATAGTATGGGATTTAATTGAGGATAGACTTGAATTTTCAGAAGTAACAAAACATAATATCGCAACTTCTGAAAAAGAAATAAAAACAGGAAAGACAATTTCTCTTGAGACTATCAAGAAAAAAATGAGGTAAAATGTATTCTGTTGAATTTTCAGAAACAGCAGAGAAGCAGTTTAATAAACTTGAGAAAAATGTTCAGTTTAGAGTTGTAAATGTTATGGAAAGAATAAAAATTAGGCCCTATCATTTTATAAAAAGAAAAGAAGGAACAAATTATTTTATAGCTAGAATAGGCGAACATAGGGCAATTCTTAGCATAGATGATATAAGAAAAATAATTTTTGTTCTTGAAGTTGGGCATAGAAAGAACATTTATGATTAATGCCCCAACAGATATTTAACTAGAAATATACTTTCCTATCTATAACTTGTCTGTCTATTTGCTCTTGCCTTTGAATCACCTGGCTTGTAAGCTTCTTTTCTTCTCACATCTGCAACCAACATGTATCTGTCATATTTTACAAATGCTTTTTTTAATGCTTCTGATTTTGTTTTTTGATATAATGCTTTTGCTATTGCCAGTCTTGAAGCTTCTATTTGGCTTTCACGTCCACCGCCTTTTACAGTAACTTTAATATCATAATTTAACTCTCCCAAAGTTTTTTTTGCAATTCTTAGTGGCTCTTCAATTAATAATTTATGAAATTCATCCAATAAGATGTGTGGAACTTTATTTATTGTAACTTTCCCATTTCCTGGAATTATAGTTGCTTTTGCTATACTTGTTTTTCTTTTTCCACTAACCATTGATAATTTTCTTTTTTCCATGTTGCCTATTTAATCATTTTTACCAGTTCATTTAATGTAATAAATTTCCCTTTCTTTTCTTTTCCAGCATGAATTTTTTTTACATCTTTATATTTATCCGGTGTCTGATTATAACACATCACTCTTTGAATTGCTTCTCTTCCTCTTCCTTCTTTATGTGACAACATTCCTCTAATACTTCTCTTTAATATTTTCTCAGGGCTTCTATGTATTTTTGGACCTTTAAGGCCTGCTCCACCCATAGCAAATTTTCTTTTATATTTCTCAGAGATATCTTTTCTGTTTCCAATAATTACAACCTCATCAGCATTAACAATTATGATCTTTTTCCCCATTAAAGACTGTTTGGCTGCATAGCTTGCTAGTCTACCCATTGTTGCATTTGCACCATCAATTATAAGTTCATTTTCCATTTTAGATTTTTATTTCATTTAATATATGAATATTTTTTGCATCTTTATTTTTTTTAATTTCTTCTTCAATTATTGCAATTTCAATTTTATTTTTCTTCAATTTCTCTTTTGCTTCTTTTGAAAATCCAAGAGCAACAACTTTTACTTTTTTATTTAATTCTCCAACTGATAAAACTTTTCCACATATTACAATAGTTTCGCCATCTTTTGCTTGTTTATTTATTTCGCCAAGATTCATTGCCATCTGTTTACGTTTAGGCATGGATATTAAGTGTGCTACTTTAAGCCATTTATCATTTTTCTTTGCAGAAATTATAGTGCTAACTAATTCCGGATTTGTTTTTCTTTTCAATTTTTTTTCAATTTTTGTTTTGTTCATTTTTAAGTATAGGTAGAGCGGTAGGAAAACCTTAGGTTGTCCTGCACTGCGGGAAGAAGGATTCGAACCTTCGCAAGCACTAAGCTATTACGGCCTTAACGTAACCCGTTTGACCACTCCGGCATTCCCGCACTATATAGTTAATTTTTAACATTTTCATTTGTTTATTAACCTTTCTTATGCGGGATTATTTTTTTACAGTCTTTAAAACTTCTTTAAGATTATTATTAAGAGTTTTAACTGCTTCATTAAATATTTCTTCAGGAGCCATTTGCCCCCAAGATTCTATGAAAAATATTATTTCTTTTCCCGGTTTAATTTCAATACTGTTATTTTCTTTATCTGTTAATGTTTCAATATAATCCATATCCTTATCACATTTATATATTTCACCAGATTTAATTTTTCCCTTTGGAGGATTTAATATATGGTCCCCTAATCTTTTGATTATCTCTTCTGCTTTATCACTATTTTTTATATTTATTTCAGAAACATTTCTATAATAAACTAATCCTGGAGAGAATTTTGCATGATTTACTGCTTTTCCAAGTCTTGCAAATCCTATTAATTCAATTTCTTGGTCTTTCTCAAGTATAACAATCGGGATTTTTGGATATATTATTTCAACATCTCCCTTTAAATCTCCTGCATAAACTGTGCACGGGCCCTTAACTTTTAATGCAAGTTGTATTTGACATTTATTACACCCTTTACCTTCACATGAACAATTTTCAATTTCATTTAATTTTCTTTTTTCTTTTAAAGGTATTAAACCAATTCTATGAGATACTATTTCATCATAAAGTGCAGAATCATTCTTATGTAGTTCAACTTCTTCAATTGCAATTACTGGAATCTCATTCACACTTCTTCTTATTGCATTTGCCATAGTTTCATTTGATTCCATTACAAAACTTATTTTTTCTTTTGATTTTTCAATTGTTTTCATTTTAATTATAATTTTTCAATATATTTAAATTTAAACTCTTCTGCCCCTTCTGCCTCCTTTTGCTTTTGGGCCTCCTCGAGGGACACGAGTTGTGTCTGCAATACTGATTATTTTAAATCCATCTTTTGAAAGAGTTTTAACAACTGTATGTGCTCCCGGACCTAATGTTGGGCTTCCTGTTTGTCCCCTAATTCTCACATATAAATTATTTATTCCTTGTTCTTTGATTTCTTCTTCAATTTTTTTTGCAATAAACATAGCAGTTGTTGGGTTAGCCTTTAATCTATCTTGTTTTGTAACCATTCCCCCAGATATTCTTGAAATTGTATTTCCCGACATGTCTGTAACATGGACAATTGTATTATTAAATGAAGCATAAATATAAATTATTCCTGTATGCTCTTTATCTTCTTTAGGCATTTTCTATTTCCTCCATTGGTTCTTCAGATTTTTCTTTAGCCATTTTTATTTTTTTATTCAAAGTAGTTTTAATTTTTTCTTCTTCATTTATTGGAACTAAATATGATGGAACATCAACAATACGGCTATTAATTGCTACATGTTTATGTGTAATTAGCTGCCTTGCTCCCCGAGGAGTTGTTGCTAACTTTCTATTTAAGACTATTGTTTGCAATCTTCTTTTTAATATATCTTCTTCAGTTAACGCTAAAACATCTACTGTGGTTTTAACATTAAATCCCTGGCTTTTTAGCTTAATCAAAAATCTTTCCTGTCTTTCTTCATCACTATCAATTAATGTTTTTGCAGTGTTTCTTATAATCTCTAATTTAGCTTTAGCTTTCCAGATTTCTTTCTTATTCTTTAATCCGTATTTTTTAACAATATCATTCTCACTATTTATTCTACTTAAGTCAAATGCATTTTTTGGTCTTTTAAATTTTTTATGTTTTCTTATCATTTTTTATTTTCCACCCGCCTTTTTTTGCACTCCCACTGATTTATTTCTTCCTTTTTTCCTAAAATGACTTTTTGTTCTTTGACCCCTTACTGGCAATCCTCTTGAATGTCTTATTCCCTTGTAAGATTTTATTTTCTTAAGTCTTTTTATATCAAATTCTTTTTGAAGGTCAAGAGCATTGGTATTTAGGTGTTTATCTTCTCCACTTTCATAATCAAATCTTCTGTTTAATAAAAATGTAGGTACCTTTGGGTTTTTTATTGTTTCTGAAATTTTTTCAATTTCTTCTTTTGTCAAGCTACTGATTTTTCTTCTTTTGTCAAGCTTTAATATATAACATACTGCATTTGACATTGCAAATGAAACTCCTTTAATTCTTGTAAGACCTGCATAAATATTTCTTTCCCCATTTATGTCTGTTGACATAATTCTAACTAGTATTTCATTTCTTTCTTTTTCTCTTTCATGCTTTTTGGGCAATTGCTCTACTTTTTGTTCGGTTTTTTGTTCTGCCATTTTCTTATATTACAAACAGCCTATGTCTTTCATCTCCCATCAATTCTAAAATAATTCTTTTTTGAATCGCGGTTTTTGGATCTGGAAGGCTAGGGATTCTCTGTTTTAGCTCTTCGAAAGATTCAAATTTTTTTGTGTCTCTTTCCTGAAGAATTTCCTTAGTATGCTTTTTTCCATAACCTGGAAGAAGTTCAATTTGGTGAACTCTAGTATTTATTGCATTTGCATTATTGAAAAAATCAATAAACTGTTTTTCTTTTTCTTCAACAATTTTTCCTATAAATTCTTCTAACTGAAATTTTGCATTTTCAGTCAATTTCTCTGGCGGCAACCTGCCGAGAATATAATATATCTTATCTCTCTTACCTTCACCTATATAAACCCTTTCCTTTAACGGTAGGTCCACTCCCTTTCTAGGAATTAGTTGAAGCAGAGTAAAATTTTCCTCCCCTATAGCTTGAGCTAAAGGCATCATTTTTCCCTCCAACGGGTAGCCATAAGGCAGATAATCTAGTATTATTGCATATTCTTCTTTCTTTGCCATTTTTATTTGTATTTTGACACAATTTCTGTGATTTGTTTAATTTCGTTTTCATCTAAATTGACATCTGAAAAAATTTTATTAATGTCAAGAGCATCTTCAGGCAGTATATCAATTATTTTTGATATATGCTCGCCCTTTATTTTGTGATTATTAAGACTTTCCAATTCTTTTTTTAATTCAATAGCTTCCTTTCCCTTTAATTTAATAAATTTATTAAAATACTGGCTAAGATCTTTTCCATTATTCTCTTCGATAATTGCTTTCGCTTCAACCATACTTAATGCTTTCATTTCTTTTATCATTTTTTCTTTTCTCCTTTATTTTCTATTCTTTTTAGATGAATCGAAGGAAGTATATATGTTTTTTCTTTATTAATATCCTTAACTTTTACTATATAACTTCTTCCTCTTTTTCCTGCTATAGTTCCTGTTCTTCCCTGCATTCTCTCATGAAAACCAACACCCATTACAGATTTTTCTCTTTTCAATGCTACTTTATCTCCAGTTTTCAATTCTTTGAAGTATTCACTAAGCCTTATTTTTCCCCTTTCTCGCATTTTTTTTCTATTTGGCATTTTTTCAAATATATACTAATATGTTCATTTGTTTAGTTCAAGTATTAAAAATAATGCCTTTAAAAGCTTTGCCCACACGCTTTTAAAACTTCTTTCTAAGAATCAAAACATCAAACGAATCTTAACCAGAATATTTAAAATAAAAATAACAAAACATTTAAATACTAAACTACACTTCATATGCATATCAAATACACTCCAAAACACAAATGCAAAACCAAACAATTTCAGCAAGAGTAGAATTAGGAAGCTATGCAAATAAAGTATTAGGAATTATTAAAATAAAATACGGACTAAAAGACAAATCAGAAGCTCTGAATAAGTTTATTGAACTTTATGGAGAAGACATTGTCGAACAAGAAGCAACTGAAGAATATGTTAAAAAGATTATATCTCTATCAAATACTCATTTTAAAAAATACGAATCGAAGAAAATGAGTTTACAGGAATTAGATAAGCTCTGTGAGGTTTAAATGTTTGATTTTGACATTACAGACGAGCTTAAGTTTGTAATCGGAAAAATTGCTAAAAAAGATAAAAAAAGAGTCGAGATATTAAACAAAAAGATAAAACAAATTATCAACTGTGATTCTGTTTCAATTCAACATTATAAAAATTTAAGACATGATTTAAAAGAATTCAAAAGCGTTCATATTGATACAAGTTTTGTTCTTGTTTTCAAAGTAGATACTCAAAATAACTTTATTCTTTTTATTGACTTTGACCATCACGATAGAGTTTACGGAAAAAAGTATTAAATTTACAGTTTATCTTATTCCAATTACTATTATCTTAAACTTCCTTCAGAAACCGAGCCTTGATGCAAATCGCCTCTATCCCTTGACCTTTCCATATTATCTTTAATGGTCTTAAACATTTTTGGACCCCAAACACCTACACCACACCTTTCACAGAAGTCAATAACACTTTCCTGAGGAATTTCACTTTTACAATATATACACTTTTTTGCCATAAATCACCAGTTTTTAACAAATATTATATCTTATTGTAATATGCGTTTTTAAACTTATTTGTGATGTCAAGAATTAATCCATAGCATAAACGCGAGGGATTTAATTTTAGTGTTTTAATTCTTGAACATCCTAAAAACAAGGGAACCATTGTTTTTTTGATGGTTTATTAGAAATAATTTTTCAAGGATAGATTTTATTAATTAATAATATTCTTTAATCAAAAGAGATTTTCTTATTAATTGAGGTTATTCATTATTGCCACATAAAACTTTTTATAATCTTATTTCATTTATTAAATATGGTTGAATTAAGGGGAGAATCTACTGAAGAATATAAAAGATATTTAACATGTAGATTTGAAGAGATGTCTAATGAATATAAACAATCCATGAGTGAAGAGAATTTTGAGAAAATGTTTGAAGAGTTTAGACGTAAAGCGAATTCAGGTATATTTTCCAATCTTACATTTTACCGAAAAAGAGACCCTTATCAAGGAAGAGTTGAACCTGGAGTTATGTTTAAACAGTTAATGTAAAATAATTTTATAGCTAAGCGACATCTTTATAAATATAACCCCTAATAACCAATTATGGACTTTATGTTATCAATTCATGGAGAAAATAATATAGTTGATGCTTTATTTTATGATTTACACCAATTAGACGCCACATTTTATGCATCTGATAGATGTCTTTGTAATTATGATGCTCGTGAAATGAGTGGCAGTTTGCCAGAGGTTGTTATTTATCATCCCCTAAGAGAATTAGGAAGAAGAGGGGAGGATAAAGAAGCTTTAAACTGTCTTGAAAAAATGAAACTACATATGGAATTAAATCCTCAGTCATTATTTTATGTGTTTTGTAAAGCTGCTCCTGAAAGAATGGATTTTTTTAGTGAACAAAAGAATGCCAGATTTATTGATGACAAAAATACTTACGCCATTTGGGATGAAATTTTAGGATTAGTTAATAAGTAATTTTTGGTTTATTCAGCTTAAATCTAAATCCTTCCTTTCAACCCATTCTCCATATCTTTGATAATAAACTGACATTAAATTAATTCCAATTGTAAGATAATTCCCTAAACATCTACCTACATTATTCTCTTCAAATATTTCATCAATGTTTTCATTTATAATTTCATTAAAAAGATATCTATCTGATACTCCTGGCTTAAAAGCCCTAGGACAAAAGAGGGGTTCTAAAAAAGATAGACCACTTGACATTTCCTGATTAATCCATCCTCTAAAATATAAATTACTTTTCTGACTAAAATTACACATTGCTTTTAATAAATGCTTTCTTAATTCTTCTTTACTTTCTTTTACCATTTCTTATTCATACCTCAGTGCATCAACTGTATTTATCTTGCTTGCTCTCCATGCAGGCCATGTTCCTGCAATTGCTCCAACGAGAAATGCAAAGGTTAAACATCCAACAACTAAATATACTGGAATTGCCGCTCTTAAAAGATTTGTTCCAAGATAACTTATGGCAATAGCTTCAACAATTTTGCTTAGCCCAATACCGAGGAGAACACCAATTACTCCTCCAACTAATCCTAATAATCCTGCTTCAATTAAGAATATTAAAAGTATATCTTTATTTTTAGCCCCAATTGCTTTCATTATTCCAATCTCTCTTGTTCTCTCTAAAACTGAAGTATACATTGTATTTGTAATTCCAATTGCTCCAACTAAAAGAGAG
>Ga0172379_10004964_pt1 | contig 19046 bp, 21 predicted proteins | sample GrowelOW334metaG_FD_119756 | JGI IMG/M metagenome (GOLD analysis project Ga0172379, IMG submission 119756) | Groundwater microbial communities from an aquifer near a municipal landfill in Southern Ontario, Canada - Groundwater well OW334 metaG | ecosystem: Environmental > Aquatic > Deep...
CGGGATAACGATCCGATCGCATTGCCGAGATGACCACCCAGTCTTCGGCGTGTTCGTATTGGAACCGCTCTCGATCGCGGGTGAAGGAGTCTTCCGCCGTCAGCGTCCGACCATGCACGGCTTCCCAAGCATCGGGCTCCCAGTCCCGAAGCGTCCGATCCGCCTTGTGCCTTTCCCGATCCGTGAAGAGATCGGGATAACCGACCGCGACACGTGCCCAGTCACCGTCCTCCTCATACCAGCCGCCCTTGATCCGAAGCGCCGGATGGAGAGCGGCATTGCGGGCGCGGTCGAGCTTGAAGCCGCCATGCGAAGCGGTCGAATGGAACACCACGCCTTGCGCATAGACAGTCGCGCCCTGCGACATGCCCCAAGGTGTGGAGAGCCGCATTCGGACATCTTTGCGGCCGAGCGCTTCGCGCTGCCGGAGGTGGGCCGCGATCACCTCGACGTGCGCGCGAAAGCCCGCTTCGTCGGCGACGATGCCTTCGCTCCCGAAGACGTCTTTCTCGTCCCACTCGGCAAGGGGTCTGGACAGCCGCCAGCCCGATGCGAGGCGGAAGCCGTCCCGCGCCGGAATGGCGATATAGCCCAAGTCGACGACCCGCGCCGCCATCATGCCGGCGGCGGTCATGCCATATTCGATCACGATCCGGGTCATGCCGCCCTCCTGTCGTTTTGGTGGAGAGCAGGCGCGAAATCCGGACCATAATTGCGTGAGTGCTCGAAGGTCGGGTCATCGGCCTCATCGACCAGATATTCGGTGACCTCCTCAGCATAGTCGGCGTCTATGACCGCCGGATGGTCCGGGAACAGTTCGACCGCGTGCCGGTCGCCGAACACCACCGCGTCGGCGGCTTGCATCGCCGCGCGGTGATCGGTCGCATCGACCGCCACCTTGATCCGGATGGTCGTATAGACATGTACGAAATGGCGCCGCACGGTCATGCCGCCCTCCCGAGATTGGAGGGCAGCAGCACCGGGTCGGGATCGCCAACGACCTCGAACCGGGCGTTGCTGTAGCGGTTGCGGTCGAGCCAGGCTTCCGCCGACGCCATGTCGGGCGCGAGGAAACGCAGTTCGTCGCGCCCGCCAAAGCTGGTCAGCACGCGGACCATGCCGGGCGTCGGCGTCTCGACGATTTCGAAGTCGAGCGCGCTTTCGACCGAATAATGCCGATGCACGATGACCGCGATGATCCCGCCACTGCCATAGTCGCCAAGATGCAGGCAGAAGCCGGCGGGCGATCGATACGTGGGGCGGATTTCCTCCGGCCGGCGCTCGGTGAGCCGCCCGACGCCATTGTCGTTGGTCCAGGCTTTGACCTTGCGGGTGAAGCGCTCGGGCGGGCGCGGCTCGCCGTTGGAATAGCGGATCAGACTGCCGAGCGGCGCGGTTTCGTAGATCAACGGAGCGGACATTTCATATCTCCTGAAACGCGAAAGCCCGGCGGTGGCCGGGCTTTCGAGGTGTTGGCGATGGGGTGAAGAACGGGTCAGGCGGGCGTGCCGCGTGCGATCCCGATCGCGGCGACGGCGGCGGCGAACTCGATGTTGTGGAGTTGCTCGTCGGGATCGAGCCGACCGATCACCTCGATACAGGCTGCGCGGATTTGATCATCGCTGACCGCGACCGCCGCCGTGTCGGTTCCGGCATAGGCATGCTGGATGTCGGCCACCATCGAGCGCACATCCTCTTCGCCGAGCACCAGCGCGGGATGCTTCCCATGCCCGGGCGCGCAACCGAGGTCGCCATAGTCCGCCTGGTCAAGGAGGCGGCCTTCCATCTCGGTCGTCGAGCTGGAGAGGATGTGGTCGGCTGTGACCACAGTGACACCACCGCCAAAGCCGTCCGGCCGCATCTTGCTGCAAGTCCAGGCGGAGGTGATGACCACATGGTCGAGCGTCGCGCTGCGACGCACGATTTCCTGGAAGATCGCGGCCTCGCCCAGATCGGAGAGGTCGAGTTCCAGTTCGAGTTCGTCGGGATCGGTCGTCTTCAGCTTCTCGCGGACCATCTCGACGACGATGCCGGAAGGCGCATCCTCATCGCGCAGCATGCCCTTCACCTCCGCGATGTCGAGCCAGATCGTGCTTGAGGGTCCTTCGCTTGCGAAGAAGTAGACGGCCTCGCCATCGCGTTCATGCTCGAACATACCGGTGAGCAAGGCCCATTCGAGCCGCGTGATAGCGCTCCCCGGGATGCTCGGACGAACGACGGTCGGGGAATAATAATCAGCCATGACAAGTCTCCAGATACGCGAAAGCCCGACACGCGGCCGGGCTTTCGCAGGAACAAGGGAACGGATGCGCGACGCGGATCAGGGAGGCAGATCTCGATCGTCAGGCGTCCCATCGAGAATTTGGGTTCGAAGCGTCCAGCTCCTCACCAGCAGGTCATAGGCGAGGAAGCCGCCGCCCATCAGCCGGTTGCGGATGGCATGATCGGTATCGCCGGCCGCCTGATGGAGCTGCTCGGCCATCACCATCGGGGTTCGGTCGTCCGCCTCGAGATCGAATTCGAGGACTGCCTGGACCTTCATACCGCCTCCATCGCGACGGCCGGCTGGGCGGCAAAAGGATCGACGTAGCGGTGGATGGGCTGGGCTCGGCCCATCCAGGGCTCCGGCCGGATGCAACGTACCCAATCGGCGAAGCTGGGGATGAAACCCAAATCCTCTCGGACGTGCATTTCACCGATCAGCCGCACCGGCACGACGCGCCCCGTCGAAATGGTGATCGTCGCCCCGAAGAAGCGCTCCAGCATGAAGATGCCCTCGGCGTGATGGCGGAGCGCCCGGTGGCGGAAGTCGGCGGTGATCGCCTTCGATTCATCGAACCACTGGTGGAGCGGCAGAAAATCTTCAGGCGCGCCACCCCATTTACGCACTGAGGAAAGGGCGTGATGATAACAATGTCCCATCGCCGGCTCCTCACCATTCATGGACGTGGTTTTCGGACGACATGAAGCGCTCGTTATAGTCGAGCGTGATCGTGCCGGCGACGACATCGAATATGAACTCGCCATAGGCGCCGTCCGAGTTCTCCCAGCCTTCATGCTTTTCGCGCAACAGATCGTAGGCGAGCGTTTCGATCGCCACTGCGGCGCCTTGTTGGCGGGTCACTGCCTGGCTCTCCCCATAAGGCAAGTCGAGCATGTCGATCTGCTGCTCTGGAAGTGACGCTGGTACGTCGCCGTTGAAGGCCTGGATGTCCTCGATCTGTCCGCTGTCACCTTCGCCATCGAAGATGACGGTGACGCGCGTGATATTCGCCGAGGCCAGGGAGGCGAACAGACTGGCCTTGTTCTGGGGAACGAGTGCTGTGGCCGAGGCCTCCCAGAGTGCGAACTTCCGGCTGAGAGCGGCCATGTCGATGGCTGGTTGTGGTGCATCCGTCATTGCGAATCTCCTGAAACGCGAAAGCCCGGCGTGATGGCCGGGCTTTCTGTGAAGTTGGGATGGGGATTTGGGCGCGATCTTCGCCTCATTCGCGAAGGCCGCCTGACGCGATATCGGCGATCCACTCGGAGGCCTCGTCGAAATCGGCATCGTCGTCTTCGACCAGACGCGCGAGCGCCACGGCGCCTTCCCGGCCGAGCTGACCAAGACGCTGGAGGCAGGAGAGCAGGACCGGCGCCAGATCGGCGGCGGAGGCGGATTCAATGTTGGAAACGTTCATCGGTCGATCCCTTGGAAGCAGAATGGAGAAGGTGGCGGGACAGCCGAAACCGCCCCGCCGTGGAAGTCAGGCGGCCTCGGGCAAGGCCTCGCCATCGTCATCGCCGGTGACGACAGGCTCCTCCTCGAGGAAGGCCGGGAGCGCCTCGATCTCGTCGGCGTTACCGTCGTCGTTCGTGAGCGCGTCGAGCGGGACAGGCGTGCGCATCGGCTCGGGCAGCCAGGCCGAATCCTCCAGCAGCCGCTCGGCCTCGCGGGCCATGTCGGCCTTCTTAAGATGGTCGATCATGCCGGCGAACTTGGCGCCCTTCGCCTCCGCCACATCGGCGACGATCCGCTGTTTGGTGACGCTGCCGAGGTAGCCCGCGACCGTCGGGCGCCAACCCGCCTCGACCAGGTCGAGCCCGACCGCACGCGCCAGCACGTGGCTATGCGCGACGCGCCGTTCGACCATCGACTTCGAGACCCGGCCATTGTCGTACTTCGGGACCATTTCGACCTGGGCGTTCAGCACCCGGGACGCGCAATGTGCGAACAACGCCGCCTGTTCGTTGCCGTCGAACAGGAGCAGCGCGTCCCACAGCGTCTTGTCGTCATCGGGAAGCCGGTCGGCCCAACGCTTGTGGCGTTCGTCGATCGCCTTCGCCGGTGCGCTGTCGCGCAAGCCCGTGACCGAATGCCCGAACGTCACGTCGTGCAGCGAGATCTGGAGACAGGAATCGCGCGTCGAGGAGTAGAAGCAATCGAGTACGAAAGCGTGGAGGACCGCCGCGAAAGCCGTGGACGGCTGACGCGCGAAGGCATCCTGCAGCGCTAGCGTCCGCCAAGCGGTCAGTTCGGCGACGAGCCGGTCGGGCAGCGGCTTCACAAGCTCCCCGTCTTCATCCTCATCATCGTCCGAAGCCGCGCCGATCGGCACGACGTTGGACGTGAGCGGCCGGGGCGAAGCAGCCCTCGCGCCGTCGATGCGATCCTCGTCCGAGGCGTCGGGGTCCCGACCGGTGTCCGTATCCTCCGTAGCAACCGCCGGCTCATCCTCGGGTCGGACATAGCCGCGCTCGATGGATAGCGTGCCATCGACCTCGATCGACACGAACACGCCGGCGATCGCCATGTCGTCCACCCTGAAGATCATCGGCCGTTCGACAAGCGCGCCGATTGCTTCGTCGATGGCGTCCAGCCGCTCGCTGATTTCATCGGGCACCTCAGGGGCATCGGCCCATTCGGCTTCGAGTTCCTCGATCTCGGCCTGAAGCCTGGCGAGCGTGGCTTCCTCCTCTGCGGTCATCGCAAGCTCGACGCCGTCGATCTCGCGGAGGCCCGCGGTCACGTTCCACGGCATGTCGACCGCGGTCGCGACCCACTTCCAACCCTCGACCCCGATCGTCTCGCCTTCGGCCTGAAGCTTCTCGGCCACCAGTCGGTCGAGCAGAGTGGGATCGGTGAGCCAGCCGCCGTCGTCCGGCTCGAACAGGTCGCGCAGGACCGCGCCGCCCGCGGCGACATAAGCGTCGATGCCGACGAAGCGCACACGCTTGTCCGCCGCGCGCACCGTATCCTCGGTGAGCTTCTGGCGGATGAAGGCGGCCGACTTGTTGTAGCTATGGGCGAGCATCTCCCAGACCTGTTGCTGGCGCTCGTGATCGTCCGAGACGGCGAAGGCGATCAACTGCTCGAGCGTCATGCCATCCTCGGCATAGATGTCGTGCAGCTTGGGGCTGACCTTGGCGAGTCGCAGCCGCTGGTTCACGACCGCCGGGGTCACCAGGAAGTGCGCGGCGATCGACTCGATCCCCTCGCCCTTGTCGACCATCGCCTGCATGGCGCGGAACTGGTCGAGGGGGTGGAGCTGCTCGCGGAAAGTGTTTTCCGCAAAGCTGTCCTCCTCGGCGGTGACGACGTCATTGGCCGCCTTCACGACACATGGGATGGGGGCATCCTTCGCGAGCCGCTTTTGCTTCACCAGCAATTCCAGCGCGCGGAACCGCCGGCCACCGGCCGGCACCTCGAATTGGCCGGTCTCCTGGCCCTCGCCATCCAGGATGGGACGCACGTTCAGGCTCTGGAGCAAGGTGCGGCGGACGATGTCATCCGCCAGTTCACCGATCGAGACGCCCGCCTTCACCCGACGAACGTTGGACTGGGACAGCGCCAAGCGGTCGAACGGAATGTCGCGCGAACCGCTGAGGCTGATCTTCTGAGGCGCTTTGGCCATGGGACTTCTCCATGACGGGCCGCCGCGAGACTCTCTCTCGGCTCCTTGCCCGTCATGAAGCCCCGGCTTCCCTCTAGCTCTTGCGGCCGGCCGCAGGCTGGCCGCGACGGCGGTGGCGGCGTCCGTCGCAACGCCGCGCCACCACATCTCGGAGGCCTTGCCCAGAAGTTCCCGTTATGTTCTCATGCGCCTATGGAACGAATCGAGCCGCAAATATTGTCCGCGATCCTGCTTGCGGCACCGGGCTGGGCGCGTGTCGGATTGACGATGCCGGACGAGCGGATGCGCGAGCGTGCGGCCGAGACATTGGCCATAACGATCATCGAGAAGCTGGAGGGCTGCCCGGAGGCCGACGTGAACCAGTTTACGCTTCCGCTCTGACCCCGACATCCCTCCACTGTCCAGGTGCGAGGCTATCGCGTCGAACAGCGAGACGGTCGCTGAAGGTGACGACATTGGTGCGTCCGCTGCTGTCGACCTGGGTGAAGCGCAATATATCGCCTTTGAGGATTTCGATCGTAACCGGCGCCAGTTCACCCAGCGGGTCGTGGAAGGTCTGACGATTTTTGGGCATCGGCGCGACTCCATCCGAAACAGGCCCCGTTCATAGCATGATATGGAGCGGACATATTCAGCGATGCTCTTCAGGCAGGTCTTCCTCATGGCCCTGCCAGACGATCCGGTCACCCTCATAGACGGTGACGAAGCCGCGCCCTGGCGTGATCGGTGGTGGCGGCTTGGCCGAAAAGTTGAGGCAGCCGAAGGTGTCGCTGGTGGCGGAAAAGGCGAGCGGCTTACCAGGCCGCATGAGGACTCGATCGCATGTGCCGGTCGGGCGTTTGACCCGACGCCGCGACAAACCCAGCCGGAACGCCTCATGATCGCGAACCTCGTAATCCGAGGGCGGCGACCAGTGGCAACAATACTTGCAATAGCGCGGGCCGGGCGGCGCCGGGTCAGAATCGTCATTGAGGGAGGGTCCACCATTGTGGCCTAGGGTTGGCGACCGATCGCTCATGATCCGCGTCCCCCTTCGAGCCATGCCCGCAGCCGCTGACGCATGACACCGATCCCGGCGTTGATTTCGGTGATCTCCGCGTCGGGCGCGACGCAGCGCATCTCCCGAAAGCCGTCGAGAAAGGCGCGCATGACCTTGAGGTAGAGCCCACCCCCGACCAGCGCGACGTCCGTGAATGGCCGCGTGCCGTGGTAGGCTAGGCTCGCAATCTCGCAGCCGGGATGCGAACCATAATTGTCGGGCCTGTTCGCGGATGGCGGGCGCGGCCAGCGCGTCGTCATGCCGCCAGCGATCATCCGGTCGGCGAGGTCGGAGGTCAGGCGGGCGTCGTAATCCTCGATCGGCCGATCGCCACTACCGAATCCGTAGCGCGCGGACAGGAAGCCGACGCGGGCGAGCCGACGACCAGGGTCGACCGTGCGCCAGGTCCGCCAGAGCGGCCCGTCGTAGCGCTCCCAAGCCGGCATCCAGCCCGGATCATTCCGCTTGGTCGCCGAGCAGCCGAGAATGAGCAGGCGGTGCGAAAAGCCCGTCGCGCGCGTCTGCAGCACGTCGACACGGATCACCTTCACCGGGCGCTGCTCGGCAGCTTCTGCGAGCCGGCCGATCAGCGCGATGTCGGCATCGGTGCAGACCCCGCGCACATGAATGGCAATCGGATCGCCATCGCGCGGCGGCGGCATGGCATCGAGAAACAGGATGCCGTGGCCGAGATTGCCGCAATAGTGGGGCACCTCGACGACGGGCAGCCCCGGCGCGGTTTCGATCTTGCGCTGCCCGATACGCTTGAATGCTTCGTCGAAGCTCGTGGGATTGATCGTCGTGCGGGCCTGCGCGCGCGCATGATATCTCCAGGGCGGCCGCTCGGGATCGACCTTGCCGACGGCGATCTGATAGAGGAAGTCGACAAGGCTGTAGGGGTCGGCGGGATAGGGGCAATCCCGCCAAGCGCGTCGGATTGCACCCCGCTTTTGCTCGGAGAACTCGAACAATCGCGTCCGCGCCTGTCGCCACACAGCCGCGCGTTCGTCCCGGAGCCGCCGCTGCTGCTGGGGCCACCAGACGGCGCGGTCGGCCATCTCTTCCTCCACGCTATGCTGCCCCGCGGCGATCATGTTGGCAAACAGCGGCAGCGCCTCGCGTTCGCGGCGCTGTTTCGTCGCGAAGGCGGCGCGCTTGCGCGCTGTCTCCTCATAGGCGGCGGGCCTCGGCCATTTACGGAAGCGCATCACCGCCCTCCCCGCAAAGACGCCTGCGCCTTGCGGAGAATTCCTTCCGCCAGGACCAGAGAGCCGGCACGACGCGCTGCCTCGGCATAGACCGACAGCGGGAAAGCGCCTTCGAACAGGATGTCCCGCTCGATACCAAGCCCGAACGGGAGCCGGATCGCTTCCAGCTCCTCGAGCGCAAAGCTGCCTAATTCCGGGCAGCCGAAGCCGAGATCGGCAAGTCCGAACAGAATCCCGTCCTGGTCAATTTCGGTTGCAAGCCAGGTCGCCTGACCCACGGGGTTGAAGAAGCGAACGACCGGAACGGGATCGGGCTCGCGCCCATTGCGGGCCTGGGCCTCATGGTGGGCACGATCGTTGGCACGAAGCTGCTCGCGCAGCTCGGGGGTGAGGAGGATCATGCCGCTGACCGCAGCCGCGTGTCTGCGGTCAGCCTCCCATCGAGCGCCGGTGCCGGATCGTGGTCCGGATCATCGTCATCATTCACGGCATGCGGCACCGCATCCGGCCGGAAGGCAAGGAGATGGTCGGCTGCCTTGGAGGCAGCGCTGGCGGCGCGCAGGATCGCGCGGCTGTCCTCTCGGATGATCTCCAGCCAGGATCCGAGGTAGTCGGTATGCCGGACGGTCGGCACGATGCCGAGGGCGGCGCAGACGAAGGCGCCGGTCATTTCGGCGACCAGCTCTTCCTTCCCGTAGGCGACCGATCCGAAACTGCCGGTCTGGTCACGGTTCAATCGGGCAGAGCCGCCAACCCAATGACCTAGCTCATGAAAAGCCGTCCGGTGCCAGTTCACGGGATCGAAGAAATCGTCCGGTCTCGGTACCTGGACGTAGTCGTGGCGGGGTGAGTAATAAGCTTGTCCGCCGCCGATGCGGAAGTCGGCGCCGGTCGCCGCGATCAGTGCCTCGGCTTGCGGGAGGATCAAGCCCTCGGGAATCGGCGGGGGCGGTTCGCAGATATTCGCTGGAAGCCCGTCGCATTGCTCGACCGAGAAGACGGTGAAGCTCTTGAGGAAGGGAATGCCGCCCGAGGGCTCGCGGCCCTCGTTTTCGGCGCGGCGACGCTCTTCACCGGGGATGAAGCGGCGGGTGTAGATGATGCCGACGCCATGTTCGCCGCGGCGCACCGAGCCGCCGAGCGCGACCGCCTGGCGGAAGGTCAGGAAGGCATGCACGGAGAAGCCGCGTTCGATGACGGCATTCCAGAGCGTGAGAATGTTGAGGCCGCTGTAACGGCGATTGCTGACGGCATTGTACGGCATGCCGATCGAGGCGCGGGACGAGCCCCAGGGTTGGACCCAGGGAACGCGCCCGGCTTCGAGTTCGGCGATGATGCGGTGGGTGATCTGCTCATAGAGGTTCGCCCGTTCGGTCGGGCGGGTGCGGCGTGTCCGTGCCATGGCCTGTCTCCAGGACGGGCCGGCGCCGAGCCTCTCTCGCCACCCTCAACCCGTCATGGCGGGTCGGCATTCCTCTCACTCTCCTGGGATGGCGCGAGGCGGCAGCCCGGCAGAAGGGGTCCGGAGAGACGCTAGCTGAGCGGCTCACTGGCAGGGGAAGGCATTCCCCTCCCGAGTCACTTGCCTTAGGTTTGTCTGCGGCCGCAGCCTGCGCGGCCAGCTGGCGCACACCATCGCAGCAGCGGAATTAAATCGGTAGCTGAGTGTCGGCTACCTTATCAGCTGTGATAAAGAGGCGTCGGGAGGGGGTTACGTTGAACTATATCGAGAATCTCATCGCGAACGGCACCAATTTCCGGGTCGATCGCAAGACCAACAGCGCATCTTTCAGGCCCGCAGGAGATTCATCTTCGGATCTCGAAGCGTTCCAATCAGTGGTACGTGATCTTCACAACCATGAGGGCGATGGTTACCGCGTCCATAAGGCGCATCCGTCGAGCGACCACGGGCGCGGGCTGATCGATCTGGTCCTGGTGACATTCGAACCCGGTGATTGAGTAATGCGGCCGGAAGGGCGAAGGGACCGCGCCGGCACCGATTCTTGTTTTGATAAGCCCTCGGGGCTATATAGTGGCAACGATCCATGTCGGATCGCGTTGTGGGTTCGATGATGACGAATGTGGCGACACAGGTGATGACGACGGTCAACGCCCCTTATGGGGCGGACCTGTCCGTGCATCAACTCGCCGCGATGGTTGCCGATCCCCAGAGCGCGGTCGAGTTCAATGCGCCGGTCTTTTCGTTCTTTTCCGAGGTTCCCGCCGCTGTTCAGAAGCAGTTTCTGAAGGGTATGGACGTGGATTTGGGTCAGGCGAGCAAGGTCGCCGGCCAGTTCGCCAAGCTGTCGGGCTACACGCTGCCGCTGGCGGTCTGATCGGGTGTCGGCCGGGCGGCCAAGCGAATGGCCGGTCCTTTTCGATCTGGCGACCTCCATTCTCGATCATTTCGAGCAAACCAACGGCTTTGCACCGGACTGGAGTTTTGGCGGCGGCACCGCGCTGATGCTTCAGATCGACCATCGTGAAAGCCACGATATCGATCTGTTCCTCGACGACCCGCAGATTCTACCCTTCCTCAACCCCGAGACGCAGGGGATGCAGCTCGAGAGGCGGCCGGAGAGCTATGACAGCGACGGCAGCGGTGTCCTGAAGCTGGCCTATCGGGATCTCGGCGAAATCGACTTCATTTGCGCGCCCAGCATCACCGATGACCCGGTCACTTCGAGCGACGTCCGCGGGCGGACGGTCTGGTTGGAAACGCCTGCAGAGATCATCGCCAAGAAGGTCTACTTCCGCGGCTGGAATTTTCAGCCGCGCGACATGTTCGACCTTGCGACGGTGGCTGAAAGCTATGGCGCGGACTATGTGATTGCTGCGTTACGCGCGTGCGGCATGAACCGGTGCCGCACGGCGCTCGAAACCGTCGAGAAGGCAACGGCGGCAGCGGTTGAGGCGATTAATGCCCAACTGATGGTACGGGATACGACCCGCCCTCTGATCGGCCGTGCTCAGGGACTGAGCAACGACCTGCTTAAACGCACCATTGAGACCTTCTAGATTGGGCGGTTGCATCGGCAAACCCCGTCCATCATCGATCAAGGTGGACGCGAAGCCGCCGGGCACGTTCGCGAAAGGCCTGTTCACCACCCTCCAAAATGTCGCAGACGCTGCGCCGGATCTCGGCATCTTCAAGACCGCCTGAAACATAGGTTATAGGCGGTAGCCCGCCAGCCGGATGCGGCCCGGATTCGGCGATGATGATCTGATCCGCGTCGGTATTGATCACCAAATTGGCATTATGGGTGACCATGATAACCTGGCGTTTCGCCTTGGCGGCGATGAACAACGAAACGAGTTCGTCGAACACCGATTTGGGGTCGAGATTCTCCTCGGGCTGATCTATGATCAGCGGACGATCGTCGCCATCATCGAGCGCAAGATAGAGCAGCAGCAGGACGATCCCGCGCGTGCCGGGCGACAGCTTGCCGATATCGACACCGTCATAGGCGATCTCGTAGCGCACGCTGATATGATCGGTGCGGAAAAGCCAGTGGGCGAAGCGTTTCGACCAGGCGCGGAACTCGGTCTGCTGGGTCGGTGCGAAGGGGGCATGTTCGAACAATGACTGGGTATAGTTCGCGATGAAGCCGCTCATTGCCGCCTGCACCTGGGCGGCACTGCCGGTTTCCCAGGCGGGCCGAAGCGCCGTGTTGGCGACACCGATCAGCGCGCCGCGCCCGTTGAACGGACCGCTCTTGCGCCGATCGAGCAACTGCTCCTCGGCAAAGCCGCCCCAGCCCTCGACATCGGCGGCGCGCCGGACGGAAAAGCTCAGCTTGCGGAGCGTACCCGAGGCCGCCGCGAGCTTGGTCATGAGCGGGGCATAAAGCGCCGCCAGCGCATTCTGCTCGTCGACTACGGCGCCGAACACCCGGCCATAGGCTGCGTCCCGTTCGGTCTGAAGGTCCTTGCGCCGGGCGGCAGCGCCTTGAGCATCGGCAAGGCGGGCCTCAAGCGTCTGGAGGGCAGAGTTTTCCTGCGCGATGCGGGCGGTCAACGCGCTATATTGCTCGCGCACGACCCGGTCGGCACTGAACAGCGCCTCGAGGCGGGTCATTTCGGCGCGCAAGATGGCGAGTTTCACGGTCGCGAGATCGGCGCCGTCGGCGATCAGCGATGTCGCGGGATCACCAGGCACCGGCGGCACGCCTTGCAGATCCGAGATCTGGCCATCGGCCCACCGGACGTAGCCGGCGAGGCTCTGATCGACGTCGCCCTGGTAGACCAGAAGGAACTCCTGCCATTGGGCCTGATCGAGACTGCTGGCGAGGTGGCGCGCCTGGGTCTGGCGCAGCATTTCCGGTGCCTTGGTTGCGCGCGTGCTGCGAACCTCATCCTGCATGGCGAGGAAAGCCCGCCGCTGGTTGCCGAGCTGCTGGAGCCGCGTGTCGAGCGCCTGCACGGCTTGCGTTAGGGCCGCATGGCGCTGGGCCTGCGCGGGGGTGCCCTTGAGCACGAGCTTGGCAAGATCGGCATTATAACCTGCGATCACCTGCTTCTTCTGATTGACCTGCTGGGCGAGCATGCCGATCAACGCTTCCTTCTCGAACTCCTCCGAGATCCGCTCGGAGATGTCGGCGATCGCCTCAGCCTCGCGCGCCCTTGCTTGTTGGAATCGCAGCGTCTTGCGTTCGCGCAGTTCTTCGAAGCTGATGGCACCGTCGCGGTCGGCCGGCGGATGCGCCTCGAAGATGACGCGCTCGATCTCGCGGATGAGACCGTCCGAGGCTCCCTTGGCCGAGCACAGCTCTTCCACGAACTGCTGGGAGAGATAGCGTGCGCGAGGAAAGGCGAAGGCGCCATTGGCATCGCGGCCGTCGAGGAAGCGATCGGTTGTAGCTCCCCCACCCCAGCGCAGTGTCGCCTTGCCTGCGCCCAGGAGCGGCCGGGCACGGACCAGGAAGGATGGGCTGAGGTCCGGATTGGCATTCCAGGTGGTGGCGGGGATCGCATCGCACGCAGCGGCAATGACGTCGGCTAGCGCGGTCTTGCCCGAACCGCGTGCACCGATGATCGCGACGAGTCCCGGGTTGAGGGGCATGGTTGGCGTCGCCGCCCAAGGTGCATCTGAAAGGCTGACCTCCGCGATCACCTGGGACGGCATGGCGGTGCTCGGCGGCAGGGTGCCTACAAAGGCGCGCCCTTCGGGATCGATACAGGCCTGGCGCAGCGCGTCGAAGGTAAGCGCACCTTTGATCCAAGTGTAGCGATCCCCGGCAGGTTGCCCGATCTGCGCCGGCTGGTGAGCGTCACTGCCATGGAGGCAGGGCTTGCAGCCGTCATATTGGACACGCAGCTCTTCGGGCGACAGGTTTCGACGGCCCGCCCAGAAGTCGCGCGACGAAGGCGCGCTCGAGAAGATGATATGGGCGAAGCGCTCGATTTCCTGGCGCATCGTCGCGTCGGCCGCCTGCCGCATTCCCGAGGTGCCATCGTCAGCGCTGCCGGCGACCGCGATGAGGATGTTCTTCTTCGCCCATTCGTTGCTGTGGATGACCTCGCGCAGTTGGCGGAAGTTCACCTTGAACTGGGTGGCGCCATGCGCGAGCTTAGCGCGATCGTCGGTAAGCGCGGGGTTGGCGGTGCAGCCAAGCCGGATCAGTTCGTCGCGCGTGCAGTCGAATTGCGAATTGAACGCCTGGAAGTGGAGCCGACCGAGGATCCGCCGCACGTTCGTGAGATGGTCGGGATCTTCCGGACTGACGAGCAGGTGAATGTTCACGAAGCCCGTCCGCGCCGCGACATCGAGGCGTAGCTCGATATTGGGGAAGACGAGTTCGATCGCGCCGAGCCGCCCTGCGGCCTTGTGGCGCAGCACCGTCTCGTAGGTGTCGGTCACATAATAGTCGGTAACGGCGACCGCCTCGATACGAGGAGCAACGCCCTCCAGCGTCGCCAGCCAGGTTTCCCAAGGATCGGGGCCGCCGAACTGATTGTTGAGAACGGTGCCGGGCGCGTGGATATGCGGCTCCCATCGCCGCCATTCAGATCCTCTCGACGCCATGCCCCACCAGCCTCCGGAACGATTATCGATCGCAGGGTAGCGGATCAGCTCGTCCCACAAAACCGGCAAGTCGTCTGAATTGCTCGGTTTTGGCCCGGAAGCGCGACCGAGCTTCTCAATTTCTTGTGCCGTGCATCGACGCGCGGTGCGATTGAAGGACTTACCTATGACTGAGATGATGCAAATCCAGCGCATCCTAGTTGCCGCAATGAAGGCCGGCTCTCCTCAATACGTCTGCCATTGCGGCGCGACTCTGGATGAGGTGTCGGGGCTTCTTTCCGGCGGCCTCGTCGAAGAGGCCGGTTGGGCGATCGTGATCCACGGCAATCTCCATTGGCGGGATCGTGGTCGGTTGAGCCGGGCGCTACCCGCGTTGATCAGTAACCGTTTCTGGCTCGACCATGTCGGCATTGATCCTATGCGGGCTGCGCGGTGGTGCGCGCACAACGACGGTTGGGCCAAGACGTTGCGAGACTGCGCTTTCCGGCCACCGCAATTGGCGGCCGTGGCGCGCGCACAAGCCCAACAGATTGCTGATCAGCCTGAAGGATAATGCCAGGCCCGCAACCTTGTGCGGTTGTGGGCGGTTTCGGCGCGCCCTTGGGCTTCGTCGTGGGGCCTTGGCCGATCGACTCTTTCGCCCTCGGCAGTCGTGCCTTCTCTGCGTCCTGTCGGCCACGCGCAGCACTTGGGCGGCCTGAAAACCGGGCTTGCCGCCGATCGGGGAGCGGTCAGCGAAATGGTCAAGCTGGACCTGGCCAGTCTGCTGGGCGACCTTCATGTGCCGACGGGAGGCGAGCCGCCCGGCGTTGGCGACCGATGCCCAAACCGCGAGCGTGCCCGTCGCTCTCTGCTTCCCCCGCCCCCGAGCCTGCGCCGTTTGAACGGTTGGCAATCTAGGTGGCTAACGCGCTGGAAAGGCCTAATCGCTTTACGGAGCTACGACCCGGCGGGCGACACTATACGGCAGTCTTTTGCGATGTTTGCTATATGATTGCTGGATCGAAATTGCCTTGCCAGAAATTGAGGATTTCAATCGTGATTTCAGTATGTTATAATGCATGTGGAAGTGATGTCTGGTACTTCCGTTACGTGCGGGTGTAACAGTCAGCGCTGGCCGCTTGCCGTCCAGCGCCCTTTCAGCGCGCGCGCCAGCAAGGCCGGGACACCGGGCCGCACCAGTAGCCAGTCGCGCAACGCCGGACCCTGCACGGCCCCGAGCGTCTGCTTGTACCCACTGTCGCCCGCGCCCCAATCGACCGTGGCGATTCCCGCTGCCTGCGCGCGGACGAGGTTGCGATACGCCAGCAGCTTTCCCGGCGAATGCTTGGCGAATGCCGGATCATAGCTGTTGGCGATGGCGTAGCGCGTCGCGTCGCAATCGAGATCGAAGGCGAAGGCGGCTGGCTTACCTTCCACGTTCAGCAACGCCGCCGACAGCATCCGCGCCAGCGCCGGGTCTTGCGCCGCCGCGCGCCAAAAGGCGCCGTGGCCGGTGCGCGTGAATTTCGCGTCGCGCCCATCGGTTCGCGCCGCGATCCAGCTCTTTTCCTCGATCACCGCGAAGGCATCGAACGCGCCCGCCCAATCGTCGGGCCCGACAAAGCGCCAGTCGAGCGCGCCGTGCTCCGCCAGATGCTTTTCATGAAAGCGATTCTTGCGCAGCGTCGATCCGCGCGGCCAACCGTCTTGCGTGAGATCAAGCAGGAAAGTGTTGGCGACGAACCGGTCGAGCACCGCCCACCCCCTTGCCCGCGCGCGCGCGCGCAGCGCCTCGAGCGACGGATCGCCATCGCATACCGGCCCGACCCGCAGCGCGTTGACCGAACGCCCGAGCGCATCGAGCAGCGCATCGACCGCACGCGCACCAATCTGCGCGTGCATCGGAAAGCTGCGGAACGGCCAGTAACAACCCGGCACCATCGCCACGCGCGCAAGCGCCGGCCCAACCCCGACGAACGGCAGCGCGATTACCGGTTCGTCATCCTCTTCAACCAGGACCGTGCGCGCCGCGCCGCCATAAGCCGCCAGCGCCGCCGCATACCATTGATAGCGCAGGAAGCGCTGCGCGGCGGGGGCCCCCTCCACCACCGCATCAATCGCGCCCGACAGGCCATCGAGCACGACCGCGCGCGTCGGCGACGGCAGGCGCGTAAAGTCCGCGAGCAGCATCGGCTTGGTCATGGCGCACGGCCTTAGCGCAACGGGGTTACCATTCGGTGCAGAGCCGCGCCTGTCGCGCGCACGATCCTGTATCCGCCCGGATGCTGAAACCTTGGCGGTTAGCGCGCGCCCTCCAGCCCAGGCCCGGCATCGTTGGTTGCGGCATAGCGCGGCGCGGCGCGTGCCTTGGCGGCCTGTTCGTAAACATAGCCCGCCTGCAATACCGTCGAATCGCCCAGCGCCGTCGCGATGAACGACAGCCCGACCGGCACGCCGCGCACCAGCCCCATCGGCACCGTCAGATGCGGATAGCCCGAGACGGCGGGCAATTCGCTCGCGCTCGGCCCGCTGAACTGGTCGCCATAGACCGTGTCGGACAGCCACGGCATCCCGTAGGTCGGCTCGACCAATAACGTCGCGTTCGCCTTGGCAAGCATCGCGTCGATGCCTTCCTTCCCCGCCAGCCGCCGCGATTTCGCCCGCGCGCCGAGATATTCGGGATCGGCAAGGCCGTGTGTGGCCTCCGCCGCCTCAAACGTCTCCTGCGCGAAGAACGGCATTTCACTGGCGGCATTGGCGCGATTGAACACAATCAGATCGGCCAGCGTGCGCGCCTTTACCGCGGGTGGCGTGGTGGCGAGATAGGCATTGAGATCGGTCTTCAACTCGGTGTGCAGCACCTGCGATTCCGCTTCGCCCAGCCCGGCAAGCTTGGGTGCCTCGACATCGACCAGCACCGCCCCTTGCGCCCGCAGCACCGCCAGCGCGGCTTCATATTTGGCCTTCAACAGGTCGGGCATCTCAGGGCGGAGCACCGCCACGCGCACTCCGTTGAGCGACGCGCGGGAAAGGTCTGCCGCATAGCTGTGCGTTGTCCGGTACGCGATCGCGATGCTCGCGGCATCGGTGGGATCATAGCCGACCATCGCATCGAACAGGATCGCCACATCGAGCACGCTGCGCGCCATCGGTCCCGGCGTATCCTGGCTATGGCTGATCGGTACGACGTGCGTGCGGCTGACCAGCCCCAACGTCGGCTTGAGCCCGACCAGCCCGTTCATCGACGACGGGCACACCACCGACCCGTCGGTTTCGGTGCCGACCGCCGCTGCCGCAAAACTCGCCGCCACCGCCGCGCCCGATCCGCTCGACGAACCGCACGCCGTCCGGTCGAGCGCATAGGGGTTTCGCACCAAACCGCCGACCGCGCTCCACCCGCTGATCGAGTTGTTCGACCGGATATTGGCCCATTCGCTGAGATTGGTTTTGCCCAGGATCACCGCGCCCTGCCGCCGGAGCCCCGCCACCAGCGGCGCATCGCGCAAGGTGACATTATCCTTCAACGCCAGGCTGCCCGCCGTCGTCGCTATCGGATCGCTGGTTTCGATATTGTCCTTGATGAGCACGGGCACCCCGTCGAGCGGGCCGAGCGCCTTGCCCGCCTTGCGCCGCGCGTCGCTCGCGCGTGCCTGCGCCAGCGCATCGGGATTGGTCGCAATCACCGCGCGAAGTTTGGGGCCGCTGCGATCCATCGCCGCAATCCGCGCGAGATAGGCACGGGTAATCGCCTCGCTGGGCGTGCCGTGCGCCATCATCGCCTGCAACTGCTCGATCGAGACCTCTTCAACCGATGGCAGCGATTCTGGCGGCACTTGTGCGGTCGCGGGAACCATAACCAATGCGCACAGCAGGGAAGAAGCGATCGGGATGCGCATCAGTCTCTCCAGTACCGCGAGCAATCCGCGCGGGTCGACCGGATCATGCCCACGCCCCTGCGGTACGGCAAGCCTTCACTCCTTGCCCGGTTCTGGCGGAAGCACGGTCAACCGCCGCTGCGTGCGGCGTCCAAACACGATATCCCATGCCTTTTGTCTGGCGATGCCGCGTACCATCCGCTTGCGCCGCCGCGCGTGCGAGCCACGCTTTTTCAGCAACCGCAGCAATTCCCATGCAACGAATGCGATGACGCAAACCCCAACGCCAATAATGAACACCACAACCACGCCCCCTCAAGCGAATCACACGCAGAACGCTGCGCCGCAGCATATACCCGCAGTGAGACCATTTTGGTTATAGAAAGCACGCGAAGACGGGATGGCGTGGGGGAGGCGGCGCTGATGCAAGCCGCTTGCCCCAGAAATGAAAAGAGGCTGCCGGGGGCCTCACGGCACCCCGGCAACCTCCTGACATGGTCAGCGGCCGGAAGCTCCAGCTTGGGAGACCATGCGGACCGCAAAAGCTCCGATGCAGGCTGGCGTTGTCTGGGGGAAAATACCCCCCGCCGCCGTCATCGAACGGGTTGCCCCGAAAAGCTTAGCGGTGCGTCCCCCGAACGAACTGAACCGACCCCATTGCTGAACCATGAGACATCGGATCACCTCCTTTCGCTAGTTGAAACGGCGTAACCAGGACTGGTCACGACTCGTGTTTGAATCATATATTTTTGCGAAACAAGTCTTGTAATCATCGGGCATTTCGACGATTCTCCTTCGCCTGCCCGAAGCGGGTGCGAATGGCCGGAATTCCCGTCGCGATCGGCACGCCAAACCTTATCCGATCAGCAACAACGCCGCCGCCAGCGCCAGTCCGAGCGCACCGACGATCACGTTGCGCGTTTTCTCGAAGCAACTGTCGCCCCCCTTCGCCGTTTCGTCGAGTTGACCGTTCGCCCCCAGCTCAAGATGCGCGATCACCTGCGGCGGCATCCGTTCGCGCAA
>Ga0172379_10004965_pt1 | contig 19045 bp, 11 predicted proteins | sample GrowelOW334metaG_FD_119756 | JGI IMG/M metagenome (GOLD analysis project Ga0172379, IMG submission 119756) | Groundwater microbial communities from an aquifer near a municipal landfill in Southern Ontario, Canada - Groundwater well OW334 metaG | ecosystem: Environmental > Aquatic > Deep...
TCACCTCCGTATTCAATACATCTTTTAATTCAATATTGTAAAAATTTTCTTCGCTTTCAACCACCGCCCCAAGATCCCTAAGCGCTTCGAGATGCGTATCCAGCGGGCGTGCCCCAATAACACATCCTCCCGGATGTGAGATCTTTATCTTTTTAAACCGGGCAAGTAAGGGCCCTACGATCAGCACCGACGAGCGCAATTTATTCACGAGATCGTAGCGGATCTTTGCAGGATCAATATTCTTTGCTGTTATTTTTATTTTGCGCGGCTCAAGAAACTCGACCTCTGCACCGAGGCTTTTCAGGATCTCCAGCATTTTTAATACATCATCAATAAGAGGAATATTATCTATAATACAGGGCTTTTCGGTCAGCAGAGTCGCCGCAAGAAGCGGAGTGGTGGCATTCTTGCTGCCGCGGACATCTATTTCTCCTTCAAGATGTTTCCCTCCTGTTATAACAAATTTTGACATGTAATTTTAGTATTATAAAAAAGGCCCATTGTATAACAATAGGTCAAAAAGTGTTTTCGGGCAAGCGGGAAAAAGCCTCCTTGTTGTGCGAAAATGATGCAAAAATGCTATTTTTTGTATATCCGAGCCGCAATAGTAATGCCGGCGAGCGGGATGATCCCGGCAAGCAGCCAAAAGGCATTGTGCCCGCCGGCAACACCTGCAAGCGCGCCGATGCCCTTCGCAAGCAGTGTCTCTTGTTTGGCTGAGCTATCGGTGGCTTCACCGCCAGCAATGTCCTCTTCGCTGTACCCGGCGACGGTCTTTGCTTCCGCCACACTCACCAAGAGCGAAACCACGCCGTTATTGTTCAAAGATACTTTTCTTTTTCCCGCGGGAACAACAAGAGAGGTTATTTTTCGGTCTTTATTCTCTACACTCGCCACCGGATGATCTTCCGCTACTTTGGAAATGCCATCATGTAGATTTGCATATCCGGGGGTGATCGCGCTTGTCCATAAAAATGTATCCCCGAACAGCGCCGCGCTATAGCCTTCTTTCGCCGCCTCGGCAAAACCTACTTTATCCGACACCTCTCCGTTTGGATAAAGGAGCGAGATCTCCTCATTGCTGTTATTGAGCGTGATGCCGGTTGTCTCGGACGACAACACCAAATACCCGCCTTCCCGGATATATGTGTGAGCCGGCAAAACAAACTTCTTTCCGGACTTATCCATGAGGACCCAGAGACCAATGTCTGTCACGCGCTCGCCGCTATTATGTATCTCGATCCATTCATTCTTATCGTCCGCTCCCTTGGGATTCGGTAAAAATTCACTAATAATAACTCCCGACGCATACACATCCACCGTCAGCTGATCGCTTCCTGTGTAACTGCCGTCAGAGACCGTCAACATTGCGTAGTAAGTACCCGGATAAGCATACTGATGAGATGCGGTGATCCCCGCCCCCGTCTTGCCGTCGCCAAAGTTCCACGCATAGCTAAGCGAATTTCTGTCTGCATCTGTTGAGCCCTGTCCATTGAACTCCACCATTGTACCGACATTAGCAACCACATCATCACCCGCAACCGCAACGGGAACACGATTTTGCGTCACCGATGAAACATATTGAATGGTCGTTGATGCAGAAGTTGTAGCGGTCTGCTGCTGGGTCGTTGACGGGGTTGTTGTTTGAACCACGATGACATACCCCGGAGTTACGCCGGCGTCTTTGTTGCTTGCCCAATTACCCGCCACCTCTTGCCCGCTGAGATCGATCTTTTGAAACGATATCCCGTCTCCAGCATCGCTGGTCCATAAAAAAGCCGCAGAATATCCGTTATTGTCGTCGAGAATTACCGTATCCTGAGCGTTAGAAAGTCCATTTCCGAGGGTTTTATCACCATCTATTGTTAACATTACTACAGTGCTCATTGCGGCGTTTTGTCTGATCGCATCGTTGTATTGCCCGGCATAATCGGGATCCACCACGACAGCAAAGCCGCCGGGTGCGATCGTGGTGCCGGAAACACCGATATCATACGCGCCTATATAATCCTTGAGAGTATCATTGATGTCCGATGTGTCCTTGAGAAACCATCCGGCAACATCCACCGAGGTGGTGCCTTTATTGTAAAGTTCAACGAACTCTCCGGTATCCTCATCCTGTGCGTTTGCCAACACCTCGCTCAAAATAACATCTGAAGATGCCGCATCAACAACGGGAGAAAAAATAATAAAAAATACAAAGACAAAACCGGTCAACGAAATTATAGGAGTGATAGTGTTTTGTTTTTGCATTTTTGAGGCGTTATTTAATAAACCCCCGGAAAACAATTGCTCCAATTCTTAGATATAAAAATGCTGTTGTCAATACCGCTCGCCCCGTTAGAATCTCAGCAATGACGAATGGTAACAAAGATAGCGTAAGGCGAAGCCGCTCTGCTTTCGGAATTGGTATAATTGAGGGCATGTATAAGATTTCTAGCGGGGCTCGCCTGAACTGCGTGCTGCCCCAAGCATTTTATAGAAACAAGTGGGGAGGTAAAAAAAGAACAGCCCCCGAGGGGGCTGTTCTTGAGTTTACAACCGATACTCCCGTTCACAAGACGGAAGCACCGGGGAAGTTCTGTTAGTAGGTCAGTGTGCTACCACTCACCGGATAGCTATCCGATGCCCTGTAAGAGGCCGCATTTTCAGTGCCGCTCACTGGGGTATAGAAGTAGTAGATACCGCCCTCTGTCCAGTCTGCTTCAGCTGTGGCGTTACCAGTCTCGAAGCCGGTTGAACCATCAACCGAGAGGGTTAAGCGCGCATTTTCGCTTGAGCCGAGGCCCGTGCGAATAGCAGCGGTGTTCGCCCTCACAGAGAAGGTCTTGGAGGCTCCAGCCGATACCGTCAATGCAGCTAATGCACTGCTGACATCGTTCGTGCTGTTGAAGGCCAGCGTATAAGCCGCTGAGGAGCTTGCAACAGAAGTGTCATTGGTCGCGAGCTTGGTTGAGAGATCTGCATCCCACAACTCAAACGTGTCTACCGCGCCCAAGCCAGCCATGCCGGCCTGTGACAACTTCACATCAACTGAGGCGACTCTCATGTCGCGCGTTCCCTGTGCAGTCACAGTGAAGCGGAAGAGTTCCTGGTTCGCGCTCGGGGTCAATGTGCCGGAAGGTGATGAAGCATGCTTTGCGATAGTAGGCACGGTGTTGTGGAACAAGTACGTGCTGCTAGCCGCAAGAGTCGAAGCAGTGATCGAGCTCAAGTCGCCGCCGGATGACTTGTGGACAATGAAGTCCGTCGTGGCGGTCGTTCCGCGAAGTCCGATCGAAACGGTCGACGCAGGGGTCATAACACCCGAGTTGGTGATGTCCGCATACACACCAAGGATCTTGGTGCCGTCTGCAGGAACAGTCACGCTCAAGCCCGTGAACACTGCATCATTGCCGAACAATGAGGTTGAACCGATCGTGCTCGATCCATCTTTCAAATAGACCGTGCCGAAGTTCTGCGGGTTACCGCTCACGCTCAAAGCAAGTTTGGCAAGAACCAAAGCCTCATTGGCAGCTGCGAAGTTGATCTTGGAAAGCTCAACTCCGGATAATCCTGCCGTTAAGATCTTGGAACCCGACGATGAGGAATCCTTGGTTATGGTAAGGATACCACCCTTGAATGTCATCGTCTGGCCAGCCTTTGCATCGGTCGCCGGGATAGACGCACCTGAAGTGACGCCGGAACCGGTCACCGCGCTTGCATCAAGCTTGGTTATCACGGTCCTGTCGGTCACTGCAGTTGTCTGGACATTTGCCTTCACGTCAATGATCTTTGTTGATGATTTAGGAACCAACAAATTCATCGAGAAAGCATTGCTTGCATCATTCGGAGTACCGATCGTCGAGCCAAGCTGGGTGGAACCGTCCCACAAGGAGAGGTTCGCCAAGTCGGTTGACGGAGTACCCGTCTGAGTAGCATCATCCCACGCCAAGTTGATGGTATTGACTCTGATATCCTCGGCGGAAGACGCCTGCAGGGCATAGGAGCCGATAACCACACCTGTCGAGCCGGCAGCCACGTTCTTACTGGCAACCGCGCTGTTCGTATTGACGCTCAACGCAATAGCGGAGACCGTCAATTGATTCGCGGGAGTGTAAGATGAGGCGCTCGGGATATTGTCTGCGTAGTCATTGGTCGAGAATCTCTTGGCATAGAAGTTTCTCACCTCGACGGTATATTGACCGCCAGAGGTCGCCGTTGAGTTCACGTCGCCAACAACAACGATGGTCTTTGTCTGGTTTGATTCAAGTGTCAGGTAGGAAGACAGATCATACCGTGTTGCTGAATCGGCATACAGCGACGCTGTAGAGCCTGATTCGCTCAAGTATGTTTCTGTTCCGCCTACGTTCTGCAACTTCACGGTGCCTGACAGATCAAGCGCTCCAGCCGCTTTCGCGATATAGAGGTCAACCTTGCGGATCTCCATTTTCTCGCCGCTCGATTTGAGGTCGAACTTAGCAAGAACAACGCCGGTTGATCCAGGGGCGATCTCACCTGACGGGGAATCCGAAGACTTGGTAACCGTAAGGGTACCTTGCTTGATGTTGAACCGGCCTGATGCGTTATCAACCGCATCGGTGAATCCGGTCGGCTTGATGTAGAATCCGGTGGTCGCGCCCATGACCATCATATCATAGTCATTTTGGACGTGTACCAAGAAGTATCTGGTCGCGCCGTCAAGAATGTCGGCTTTGACCGAGAAAGTCTTGGTTTGACCCTTGGTGATAAGATACGAGGTCGCCAGATCGAACGTGACATATCTGTCATACGCTCTTTCTGCGGTCGCAACCGTGACGCCGTTCTGATCAACCAGTTTGAAGTTCTTGACATCCGAGGTCTCGATAAGTGAGCCCTCAAGATATACCGTCAATCTCTTCAACACCATATCTTCGTGGCTGCTGGTTTCGGTAAATTTGAATTTACCGATTTCCTTCGCCAAATCGCCGATATCGATGTTGCCGGTGGTGGTGACATTGGAAACGCCACCCACTACCTGATCATCAAGAGTGTAAGCGGCAAGTGAAGTAGTACCGTCGGTGATGCTCATCACATTGCCCGTAACAGGGAATGTGCCACCAACCGAACCGCCTGAGGCGACATCGGTTGCTGCAGCAACGCCGAAGTACATCGTGCCGGTTGTAGCGGCATCGCTCAAATTCACCGAAACCTTAACGGTTGTGGATGAATTTGCGGCAACATTGATCGGGTCACCCGCGAAGGCGATCGTCACTTTGTTGTCGGATGTCCAAGAGGTCAAGATGTTTCCGTGGCGTTTGCCTGATGCATCCCATACGCTGATACCATTCACTGCTGTGTTGGCAAGCAAGCCATACTTGGTAATGGTAAGACCAGTTACCGAAGCGGCCTGTGAGCCTGCGCTCACATTCACCGTCAACACATCATTGTATGCAGTGTTGCCTGCGACCACCCTTGAAACTGGGTTGGTTGCGGCAAGTGATACATTGAGTGCGCCGGTTTGTGTCTGCGCGGGAGTACCGCTATAGGTGATATCGGTGCCGGTGGTGTAATAGTTACCCTCGGCCGTGTTGATCGTAAAGATCTGCTCCCATGAATATCCCTTTGCGATGTACTCTTCTGCGGTCATGTTCACCCATCTCTTGTGGGCGATGCCGGACACCATGTCGACTTCCTCCATCCCATAGACCTTCGAATCGCCATCAACGCGATAGATGTCTGAGGTCTGGTAGGAATCCAATTGCACCTGGTCAACAGCTTTGATGTTGTTCCAGTTGAAGTGTCCGTACATGTTGAACACTGCAGGGTTGAAGATGTGTCTCTTGTACCCTGAGAATGCTCCGTGTACCGAAGGTTTCACAATATATACTGTGATACCGTCCGGGCCACGAATCAGATCACCGTCATTGATGGCAACAACTGCGCCGAACGCTACCGCGGGGCCCAGCAGCCACACCATGGTGGTGACTGAAAGAAAAACTGAAAGAGTCTTTTTCAAACTCATGTTTTTTTTCGTATTAATTTTACAGTATCGGTTCTCTTGTATTTTTTTAGCGTACATCGACCCCCTCCCCGAACGCACCATACCGACCGGCATGATGTCATTAATGTTCGGGAGACGTGCATCTACTAAAAAGAACCGAAGTTAATGCTACCTAACTATACTTCAGAGCCAAATCGAGGCGTCCCCGCACTATGCACTCAAATACATAGAGAAGGAATCGACCGACCCGACTTAACATCACTCTGACAACGATTATGTGTCGGCACCCGTAAAAGGATATGCTCCTTTGACGGACACCTCCGTTTTGTCTGACCGATACGGAGTTTCGTTACAACTCCTTAACGGCTTTTATGTTTTCAATGTTCTGTCGTGTTCGACCACTACATTCACAACAGAGATCAGCTCGAGTGCCGGGCATGGCACAAAAGACCGAATTGATCCCTGTCGTCAAATTCGATTGAACCTATGTATTTTATCAAATAACCGCATTCGTGCAAGTGACTGTGACCAAACGACCAAAAAACCATTCGTTTTGGTCCGCGTCTGCTTCATTTCTCTATTTGGCTATTACACTATTATTATACTGTTTTTCACCAATATGATGAAGATTCTGCAATATTTGTCCTGTGGAAAACTTTTTGACCTTATATCGCTTAAATCCTCACTATTACCTTATCTGCAGGAATCCCGGCTTTTTTGACACTTCTCTTTGCCGGCAAGAACACTATTTTTCTGTTTTTTTCCTCAGCAGTGGATATCTTTTTTTGCGATCGTTTTATGTATCATTTTCGCAACCATCTTTAAACTTACATCCGCCGCGCTCTCGTTCTTAAAAAATTACTGCAAATAAACACTGTCTGTTTTTTTACATCCAGTATTATTTTTTATAATTTTTTTCACACCGAGCGCCGCTCTTTTAAGATGAAAAGAAGATGTTATTTTTTACAGGTTTCATTATATAGCAGACAAAAAGTTTAATGCAACACTTGTATAAAGATTTCCTGTGAATAAATATTTTTCTCAGACAATCAGATGGGCCGACAAGCAAGCAGAAGATACAACTACCAAAAAATAATCATTCAAAATTTAAGATATAAAACTTAAAAACTAAATGGGATCACAGTGCAATGATCGAAAACTTAAGCACCCGAAGATCAAGAAAAAAATCAGTGATCGAATCCCGAAGATTTCTTAGATATCAGCACGCACTATTTTTCCGGCAGCGATCGTATCTGGCATAGTTGTTGTCACTGTATATTTCGTTGTAGAGAACACCGCTTAATGACAGAGCCCGGCCTTTCTCTCTCTCATTTTATATACATCCCGGCGCCATACATTTTTTGACAAAACAAAAAAGCTCCTTGAGCTGTTTGTTTTGTTTGTTCACCGGCTACACATCATCGTGTTCTTTATAGCATATTCAACGAAGGAAAGCAAGAGAACTGACCAGAGTTTTCCGCACACAGACAGAGAATATCTCTTATAGGAAAACGCAGCGAATAAAATACTTTATGATCCTATCTCTTTCCCTACAGCGAGCAGCAACAAACTCTCGTTCACTCGTCTTCGTCCATGATATTTTAAAATAGTTCAAGCTCCACCACTAAGCACATCGACCCGCTTTCCGGAATACATCCGCACAGATTTTTTGAACACTATGCGATGGTTTTTTGCAAAAAATGTCTCCAACTATTCAAACAACATTCGCTCTTCCCTTCGCGAGATGCCAGCTGCAATATGACAACGAAAATAGGAAATGGCGATGGATATTTGTTTACACAGAACATGCGCTGGGTTTTCCGTTATAATCACTTGGATACAGGAAGTTCCAATAAAGAACTGCCGTTGTTTATCTCGTTTCGGAACAAGCACCCCGAATTATTTTAAAACATACCATATCACACAAGATAGCTACCCGCAGATCAGCATATTTTTTAATGCCGGCCAGATATAACTTCAAAATGTTTTTCCTTATTAGAATAATAGCTTTCCTATTATTTCCTTATTCATTACAACACTTCCTTATGATTTCCCTATTTTCCTTATTTCCTTATTACGATGAACGAGGAACAAAGTGATCTGCCCCGGGCGAACACTTTGTCCGAGCGAAATCGTAACAAATGGTTAAATACTATTTATTCGGAAATCCAGTAATAGCTGCTTCTTCCGTATCCCCCATTGTGATTTATGTGTTTTCGCTGGCAAAGATCGCTGAGATCATTTCTAATGGTTCTGTCCGTGAGACCGGAAAAATTGTTCATAATATCTTTCAGTTGAAGCCGCCTTGTTTCATTGTTCCTGAGATACTCAAGAATGGTTTTTTGCCGATCGTTCAACCCCGGTTTCTGTTGGTTTTCCGCCATAAGCTGGCGGGGTTCTTCTTTGGGCGACCCTGCGGCGTCCTCCCCCTCCTCGCTTACGAGCGCCTTTTCTTCCCTTTTTGTCCTTGCCTGTGTGATCTGAGCCTCGCGTATCAGTCTGAGATCGGCAACTACGGATTCGATCAAAGCCTGTAATTCGCGGTCAAGCACCACACAATTGATCTCATTGGTAAAGCGATTCTCCCGCGCGATCAGCAACAATGAACGCACATAGTTGATGCCGCCGATGAACTCGTGTACATGATCATCACTGGGCACCCCATCGACGATCTTCTGAGTATAAAAAGCAAAGGTCTTATTCATTGCCCCGCGCACCTGTATTTTTAGTATCTCATCGCGCGGAAAAATATCGGTAACACGATAGGTCGCCATCGTTATCTCAAATAGCTTTTGCCAGTGTTTGTCTTCTTTTAGTTTTGGGGCAAACATACTTTATGCTTGTTTTTACACAAGTTGAGATTCTAAGAGAATAGAGCAAAAATGCAAGGGCAAAAACCCATAAAATTGGGTATTATTTCAGTGCCCCATTAGAATCTCCTAAATAGTGTATGAATGCCACACTATTTAGGAGAAAAACCGCTCCGCTCGCCGCACTGGTATGACCAAGAATATTAATAAGATATCTAACGGGGTAAAGTTGATTTTCTTTGGATTTTGATGTAAGATGTGATGAATTATCAATCAACTATTTCTTATTTTATGTACTTCAATAAATTCACCAACAAAGCGCAGGAAGCACTTATGCGCGCGCAGGAAATTGCAATGCAGCGTTCCCACCAGCAAGTTGACACGCTGCATTTACTCAACGCCCTTGTACGGCAGGAAGACAGTATCGTGCCGTCGCTTCTTGCCCATATCGGCGCCGGAGTCGACGAGCTCCAGAGTAAAATAGAGCTCGAGCTTGACCGCCTGCCCAAAAGTGCCACGCAAACACAATTCGGACAATTTTATCTTTCCCCGGAGCTTGGCAAGGTACTCGAAAAATCCACGAAGGTCGCTCACACGATGAAAGATGACCTTATCTCCACAGAACATTTCCTGTTGTCGCTGATGCATATTCCGTCGAAAGCAAAGGAGCTGCTCAGTGCAACCGACATCACAGAAGAAAAAATAATCACCGCCCTTGCAGAGCTCCGCGGGTCACAACGGGTCACCGACCCCGAGCCCGAGAGTAAATATCAGGTGCTTGAAAAATATTCACGAAATCTGACGCAGCTCGCACGCACAAAAAAATTGGATCCTGTGATCGGCAGAGATGGAGAGATCCGACGGCTGATGCAGGTACTTTCGCGGCGCACCAAAAATAATCCCGTACTCATTGGAGAACCGGGCACCGGAAAGACCGCCATCGTGGAGGGTCTGGCGCAGCGCATCGTAGCAAATGATGTACCGGATTCCCTGAAAGAAAAAGAGATCGTCGCGCTTGATCTTGGATCATTGGTCGCAGGAACAAAATACCGCGGAGAATTCGAGGACCGCCTGAAAGCGGTATTGAAGGAGATCGAACGCCAGGCGGGAAAAATAATTCTATTTATCGATGAACTACATACTCTGGTGGGCGCAGGCGCTGCCGAAGGATCGGTTGATGCATCCAATATGTTGAAGCCGTCGCTTGCACGGGGGGAACTGCATGCGATCGGCGCAACCACGCTCAAGGAATATCAAAAATATATTGAAAAAGACATGGCGCTTGAGCGGCGCTTCCAGCCCATTTTTGTACCCGAGCCGACCATAGAAGATACGATCGCGATCCTGCGCGGGATCAAAGAAAAATACGAACTGCACCACGGCATCAAAATAGCCGACAACGCTCTTGTGGCAGCGGCGCAACTTTCGAGCAGATACATCTCAGACCGTTTCCTCCCCGATAAGGCGGTTGATCTCATTGATGAAGCGGCTGCGAGTGCGCGCATGGACATCGACAGCTTGCCGCAGGATATCGACCAGTTAAAACGCGAACTCATGAAACTTGAAGTTGAGCAAGAGGCACTCAAGCAGGACTCAAGTAAGAACGGCAAGGCACAATTGAAAAAAGTGAAAACACGGGTGAATGAGGTCAAAAAAGAACTGGGCGCACGCGAAGGAGTTTTTTCTAAGGAAAAAGAAGCTATTAATGCCATTCGGCAATTGCGGAAAAAACTGGACGAATTAAGAGAGGAAAGCGAAACGGCAGAACGCAGTGCGGACCTCGCCAAGGTTGCTGAGATAAAATATGGGAAAATACCCGAAGCGGAAAAAGAACTGAAGCAACTCGAGAAAAACCTGCAAAAAATACAGCCGAAGGAGCGGCTTTTGAAAGAAGAGATCAATGAGGAAGAGATCGCAACGGTGGTGTCACGATGGACCGGTATTCCCGTGCAACGCATGCTTGAAACGGAATCACAAAAACTGACCCAAATGGAGAATATTTTGCGGCAGCGCGTTATCGGACAGGATGAAGCCATCGGCACCGTTGCGAATGCCATCAGGCGGTCTCGCGCCGGTATTGCCGAGGAACATAAACCCATCGGAACATTCCTTTTTCTTGGCCCCACGGGCGTCGGAAAAACAGAACTCGCCAAGACACTTGCAGAGTTCATGTTCTCATCGGAGCAAGCGATGATACGCGTAGATATGAGCGAATATATGGAAAAACACGCCGTTTCAAAGATCATCGGCTCTCCTCCGGGTTATGTTGGTTTTGAAGAGGGCGGTCAGCTCACCGAACTTATCCGCAGACGCCCCTATAGCGTGGTGCTGTTCGACGAGATAGAAAAAGCGCATCCTGAGGTGTTCAATATCCTACTCCAGATCATGGACGAGGGACACGTAACCGATTCACGCGGACGGAAGGTGAACTTTAAGAACACCATCATCATTATGACCAGCAATATCGGCAGCGAACTGATCCAGGAGATCTCAACGCTCGGATTTGCCATTACCAATAAAGGAGAACTTGAGGAGAAAGAAGATCTTATAAAATCCCGTATTCGGGAGGCGCTGCGCAACCATTTCAAGCCGGAGTTTCTGAATCGTATTGATGAGATCGTCATCTTTAACTCACTCAGCAAGCAGACACTCAAACATATCGTTGAGATCCAGATCAAACATCTCGTAGAGCGGCTTCAGAATAAAAACATCACCGTCCGCGTCGATGTGTCGGCAAAAGAACTGCTTGCCGAGAAAGGATTTGACCCGAACTTCGGAGCGCGGCCGCTGAAACGCGTGATACAGCAGGAAATATTGGACAAGTTGGCGCTCATGATCATCCAAGGAGAGGTAAAAGAGCACCAGAGTGTCGTAGTGGTCTCACAAAAAGGAGCTATAGCCGTAAAGAAGGGCAAATAGGGCCAATTCATTCTCTCGCAACAAAAACCGTGCCCGCATGGCGGGTTTTTGTTGCGTAGAAGACTGCAGAGTTTAGCGTACAAAAACAGTGCCTTTACCGTGAAAAACCATGCTTGAGATAATATTTTATTGCACTGGCAATATGAATACGGGTATATTTTTTTAACAAAATATCAAGCACCCCCCTCTTGGACGCGCTTGCTTTTTGATGATAGTGAAATGCCTTCACAAGCGGATAGTACATGACCGTCATGCCCGCATCGTGCGCACGGCGGGCAATATCCACATCCTCAAAGTACATGAAAAATTGTTCATCAAGCCCTCCTATTTTTTTGAAAAAATCCTTTTGGAACACCAGTGCCGCTCCCATCAACCAATCCACCTTTAGCGGCTCTTGTGAAATACCGGTCGGCACAAGATCACGCATAAGAAAACTATCAAGAGCTTTTTGCGCAAATGAAAAAGAACCTAAGGCAGTACGCCGCGCGGCAATGGCCAACGGCGTATAAAAACGGAAATATGATTGCTGCGGGGTACCATCAAAGTTAAGCAGCGCCGGCGCGCAAATACCGACCTCTCTATGCGCTTCAATATATTCGATAAGCCGCGCAAGACTCGTATCATCCGAAAATACAATGTCCGAATTCACCACGACAATATACTCGCCATGCGCTTCTTTAAGCCCGCGATTGACAGCCCTTGCAAAACCGCAATTATCCGCAATGGGGATATAACGAACCCCCGGAAAGACGTCCTCGATCATCTGGCGATCCTCAAATACTGCCTCGACATCAGTGACCAGCACTTCAAAAGAAAACGGAACCTTTTGGGAACAGAGTGAGGCAAGGCAGAGCTTGAGAACTTCGGGTGTTTTGTAGTTGGTGACAATGATTGATACCTTCATAACAACTTAAAAGAACCATTTTGCTATTTCTTTGGTTGGGGCCTTTTTGTGCTTCATTACAAAGTGTCTTTTTTCCATCATCCGCGGCATCATTTTAAATAATTCTGCCAGTACGCCAAAAAATATACCCGTTTCAAATACCAGTACATACCCCCAGGCAAGTATTTCTTTTATAACAAGTCGCGGCGCGTGCCGGAGTAATATGCTCCACTGCTCGTTCTTTATCTGCATCAGACGCTGATTGCGGAATGAAAGACGTTTTGCCGGAAGCGAGATCTTTCTCCGCTCCTTGATCACGCCAATATACTTGAGATCGGCGCTTTCCCCCGAGCCGCGCCCGTGAAATGCCACGGCCTTCGGGCAATATGAAAGTTTCCATCCGAAAAGACGCATGCGCCACGAGAGATCGACATCTTCTTTATAAGCAAGAAAATCTTCATCAAAATATTCATAAGTATCGTTCTTCTCTGCATTATTTTTTCCAAGCATCACCGGCATTTTTATATCTTCCAGAGCCTTTCGTTTGAATAATGGAGCGGCACCATCAACACCAAAAACCTCCTCAGAAAACTCGAACTGCCCGTTATCAGAAGTGCTTTGCCCGCGATTAACAATGCGCCGGTTCTTAAGCATCATAAGGCCCGTGGTATCGATGATGTTCTTACTGTCTTTTACGGCAGGCTGATGTTTTCCAAAGTCGTATCTGAGAAGTTTTGGCTGCACGCCCGCAACAAGCGGATCGCCCTCGAATATCTTGAGCATTTGATCGAAAAAATCCGGCTGCTTGATCACAAGATCGGGATTGAGACAAAAAATATACTCTCCCCTGCTCTGACGAATGATCTGGTTGTGCCCGCCGGCAAAACCCGTATTGCGCTTATTTTGCACATACTGGATATTCCCCGGAAATGTATGTTTCATCAGATATTGAGTAAGATACTCGCGCGAGCCATCGGTAGACGCTTGGTCCACAATGATACACTCGAGATTCGGCCAGGAAAGAGCAAAGGCGGCATCCAGCGTATCAGGAAGTGTTTTTATCCCGTTATAATTAACAAGACTAATGGTGACCAGGGGCTTATTTTTTTCCGGCATAATGCTCATATAATGCCCCCCTGCGCAGACTCTCAAGGATCCATTCATAATTATTCACATACCACGCAACCGTATCGGCGAGCCCCTCCTCAAATGATGTTTCTGGACGCCAGGCAAGTTCTCTTTGTATCTTGCTTGAATCAAGGGCATAGCGCCGGTCATGACCCAAACGGTCTTCCGTGAACGCAAGCAGCGACTGTGGTTTGCCAAGAAGATGCAATATCATGCGCGCCACCTCTATATTTTCCCGCTCATTGCCGCCGCCAATGTTATAGATCTCACCCACTTTTCCCTGCCACATTACCTTTTCGATGCCGGCACAGTTATCGCGCACAAACAACCACTCACGCATATGCTTGCCATCCCCGTACAGCGGAAGCGGTTTCCCTTGTTGTGCTAAGTGTACAAAATAAGGAACGAGCTTTTCAGGATATTGATGCGGACCATAGTTATTTGATGGGCGCACGATCGTAACCGGAATTCCATAGGTATGATAAAATGACAAACACAGCGCGTCACCCGATGCCTTGGTGGCAGAATAGGGATTCCTGGGACTTAACGGATATTCTTCGGTAAAAAGATAGGTGTCATCTTTTTGGAGCGCACCATATACCTCATCGGTCGAAATATGCACATATTTTGTAACTGGGAACTCACGAATAAGCGAAAGAATATTGAACACACCATACACGTTCGTTTGAATAAAATCTTTTGTGTGCCCGTGAATAGAGCGATCAACATGGGTTTCTGCCGCAAAGTTCACTATATAATCAATACGCGTAGTTTCAAATACTTTGCGCAAACTTTCATAGTTGGCAATATCCGCCTGCACAAAGACGTGTTGGGGATTGTCTTTCAGCGCCGTAAGATTCTTGATGTTTCCCGCATAGGTCAATTTGTCATAATTGACAACGCGTACATTGGGATGCCGTGTAATAAGCCGGTGGATAAAATTGGAGCCGATAAAACCGGCACCCCCAAGCACCAGTACTGTATACGACGGCAACATGCCGCGCTGGTGCAAGAGCGAGCATACTTCGGATTCATCGATATCCAAAAAGGCAGCTGCATCTTCCAGCGTCAGCCGCTGCTGGCCATAAAGATCAGAGACCCTGTCGATCTTTTCCTCGAAAGATGTTTTTGAGGGAATATATATATTTTCGGGGTGTTCCGTTTCCATAAAAAATTATCACCGCAATCAAATAGCCCTACAAGTGTAAAATATGATACCAAAAAGTGCAACCTTCTACAGCGTTGATTTTGGAACATCATTGGTATAAAGTATTAGTGTAGCCATTAACAGGTATTTTTATGATCAAAAAAGTCATTATTCCCGTCGCGGGGCTCGGAACCCGCTTTTTACCGGCCACCAAAGCACAGCCAAAAGAAATGCTTCCCATTGTAGATAAGCCCGTTATCCAATATCTGGTTGAGGAAGCAGTACACTCAGGGATCTCAAATGTTATCTTTGTTACCGGGCGTAATAAGCGGCCCATCGAGGATCATTTTGACCACTCGTTTGAGGTAGAAACAGCGCTTAAAAAACGCGGCAAGGACAAAATACTGAAAGAAATGCGCGATATCGCAAACCTTGCCCGGTTCACTTATGTGCGCCAAAAGGAGCCTCGCGGCGACGGAGACGCATTATTGTGCGCCTCACACCTTATTGACCGGGATGAAGCGGTGGCAGTGCTCTACGGCGACGACATCATCGATTCAAAAGTGCCGTGCCTGAAAAGTATGATGAAGGTATTCGAGAAGTATAATGATGTAGTTATTGCGCTTGAAGAGATCCCTAAAAAGGATGTGTCGCGCTATGGCGTGGTAAAAGCAATCCCTTTGTCAAAAAATATCTACCAGATCACCGACATCCAGGAAAAACCATCGCCCAAGGAGGCATTTTCGAACCTGACAGTCGTCGGGAAATATATCCTGACGCCGGAGGTATTTGTGGAGCTTGGCAAACTTACGCCGGGCAAAGACGAGATACGGCTCACCAATGCCTTAAAAGCGCTCCTAAAGAAAAAGCCTATTTACGGGTATAAATTCGAGGGAAAGCGCTATGACTGCGGATCAAAGATAGGATTTTTGGAGGCGGTTGTAGATATGGGGCTCAAACACCCCGAGGTAAGAAAGGAATTTCGAAAATATCTCAATAAGATCAAAACACGCTAAACCCGAAAGAATATGCAGGAATTAATGGGAATGCCGATGACAGAGCCGCCAGAGATACAGAAAACCACCGAAACGGAAAAACCAGAGAGAAAAATACGCCGAGCTAATACAGCCTGTCGTGGATGCCCTTGAGAAAAATATACAATCCGATTTTATCGAGAAAACTTTCTAGAACAATGATCGCTGGGGCGGCGCCTTTTTTTCGGATTCCGCTTCTTTTTTTTGTTCTGTTTTAGCACCCCACGACACCGGGATCACTTTGTTCAGCGCCATTTTTGTATCAAAAAACAGCACTTTTCCCTCCCGCTTGCCATAGTCAAAAAGATCCCGCGTCAAACGCACATCTTCAAGACAATATTGCGCCAGTTCTTCCATTCTGCCCTCGCGATACATTTTAATAGCCTGCAAGCCATCGGCCGTCTTGTCTTTTTTTAATGTTGCCGTAGCAAGGGAGCTCAAAGAAGGGCGGAATTTCAGATAATTTCGCGGCTCGTCCATCAGATCAAGCACCGGCAATTCTTTGATGTCGGTGGACATGAGGTGTTTTGCGAGCACCGGAAGATCAAACCCGATAATATTGAAACCGATAAGAAGCCCCGCAGACGCAAACAGTGCGCCAAGTTTGTCGAGCTCGTGCTCATTCAGCACAAAAAACCTGTTTTCATTATAGGAATAGATCCCTACCACAGACACCTCCAAGAGATGCAGATTCTCCCTGCCCCCCACGGAGAGAAAGTCATTTTTTGTTTCAATATCGAAAACGAGAATATCTTTCATGGTGCGTCTATAAAGACCGGGTAACTATCAATGAGACTATCTCAGATAAAACGTCACACTGACCATCACTGCAACCTCTTGCGAACCAATTTCGAACTGCGGGACAGGAGCTCCGCCGCCGCCACCCATTCCTCCTTTTTCATACCCCGTATAAACCGTCGGCTCAAAAGACGCTCCCTCTGAAAAATTGATGACCCCGCCGATCCGTGCTCCATTCGACGCAGCCATTTCCTGCGCCTTGATATGTGCTTTTTCAAATGCCTGTGCTCTTGCCTGTGCTTTCAAGGTATCGGTATTATCAATGGAGAACTGTACATTATTGACCTGGTTGGCCCCCAGTTGGACAACGTTGTTCATTACCTCGCCAACGCTCTCGGTTTTCCTTACCTTCACCGAAACACCCTGATTCAACGAATATCCTTTTATCTGCGGCTGTTGGCCTTCCGGGTATGCATACTGCGGATACAGGCTATAGCTGGTAGTGCGAATATCTTTTTCATCAATGCCCGCCGTTTTCAGATATGCATAGATCTTGTTCATTTTCTCCGAATTATCCTTCTGTATCTGCGCAGGATTCTTTCCGTCAGACAGCACGGAAAAATCAAGGTTTGCAATATCCGGCCTTCCGCTCGCCTTCCCTTCTGCACTCACCATGACATACTTTGCGGGATCATAGCGCATGTCTTTTGCCATCTTCTTTACGCTGATCGCCATTTCAGCTGCAGAAAAGATCACATAGACAACAAGAGCACCCACAACAAGCGCCATGAGGCAGCGCCTGCTATGATGCCATCTTTTCCCGCAGCACAACGGCCCTTTACCGTCACCGCCCTTTTCACACTCACACTTGCACGCCGCATCGTTACAGCCGTGTTCGCAGGATCCTCCGTGGCAACATTCTTCTTTTTTTTCTTGTCCCATATAATTGCTCATTAATTCTTCACCCTCTAAGAATACCCCAATTTTGATCATGCGGCAAGCTGTGTCTCCTGGGCTTTTTGGTATATTCTCAGCTTGATCATTTCAATAATAAACAGTTTTGCAAATACAAAAAACAACATCATCCAGAAATGTGCCGCGCTTAATGGGACCATTTTAAGATATGACCCGAGTTCCGGAACATATACGGCCAACATCGTCAGCGTAATACCTATCAAAACAGATATATTCAAAAGATGATTTCCAAAAATATCCCTTCGCAGCACGGACTTGTGATAATCGCGCATCGAAAATGTCAGCAACAAAGAATCGAGGGAAAGCAACATAAAAACAGCAGTGCGTATTTCTTCCAATGACCATACGGAATACGCATTCATAAAGACAAAAAATATCAGCAGCGGAACAGAGAAAACAACTGCCGAAGCAAGAACCAGTCTTTTGATCTTGGCGCTCAGAATCGATTCTTTCGGGCTGCGCGGGGGGTCCTTCATCACTTCGCGGTCCTTCTTTTCAAACGTGAGCGCAATGGAAGGTAAGGTATCCTCAACAATATTAATATACAAGATCTGAGCCGGGATCAGCGGAATAGGAAGACCGAGCGCGAGCGAACCGATGAATAGAAAGGATTCCGTGAACATTGTGCCGACAAGATATGCAATAATGCGCCGGATATTTTTAAAGATAATACGCCCTTCTTCGATCGCCCGTACCAGAATACCAAGGTTATTTTGAAGCAGAACAATGTCGGATACCTCTTTCGCTACATCTGTCCCCGATGCTACCGCAACGCCAACATCAGCCATTTTTATGGCCGGAGCATCATTTACACCGTCCCCGATCATCGCGACTATTTCGCCTTGTTCTTTCAAAAGCCGTATCACACGAAGCTTTTGGTGCGGCATAACACGTGCGAATACACACCCTTGTTTCACTTTTGCCATTAATGCATTATCGGGCAATAACTCCATGTCCTGCCCCGTTAATACTTCATTGTCGCCCCCATCAATGATACCGCACTCGTGGGCAATCGCTTTTACGGTCAATGGGTGATCGCCGCTCATCAAAACGATCGCGACCCCCGCACCCTTGCTCTGCTTGATCGTCTGGACAACATCGGGCCTTAGGGGATCTTTGAATGCAATAAACCCGACAAAAACAATATCGCTTACCGCAGAGATCTCGCCGTCGGAAAATTTCCCCCTACCAAAAGAACGATATCCGCATCCAATAACGCGCAAACCCATGCGCGTCAGTTCATCCAGCGTATTCCCCAACAACACCTGTCTGTCTTTCGTAAGTGGTTGCGGCCCCCCTGCATCATGATAATGAGAAGATACCGCAAACACGCGTTCGGGGGCCCCCAGCACATACTGCACTGTTTCCCCCTGCCTATCCCGTATGCTCACGGAATATTTACGCTCTTCATTAAATGCCACAGAATGAAGTTCTTTTTGTTCGCCATCA